>UOEO01000177.1_pt1 | contig 20558 bp, 17 predicted proteins | sample 1989881 | NCBI WGS metagenome assembly UOEO01 (sample SAMEA4712198, study PRJEB27164) | hydrothermal vent metagenome | biome: marine basaltic hydrothermal vent biome; feature: marine hydrothermal vent; material: mineral | place: Pacific Ocean | collected 2011-06-14/2011-07-23 | depth 1691 m
CCGCCGGAAAAAGCGAAAACCGCCGGAATGGAACGTACACCCATCTGGCCGGCCAGCGCCTGGTTTTCATCAATGTTGACCTTGACCAGTTTGACCTTGCCCGCGGTTTCCCCAACCACTTTTTCCAGCGCCGGGCCCAATTGGCGACACGGGCCGCACCATGGCGCCCAGAAATCGACCAAAACCGGCCCGCTGGCCGACTGATCGATCACATCCGCCTGAAAGCTGGCGGTTGAAGCATCTTTATAAGGAGCGGGAGCACTGGAATTCGGCTTGGATGAACTTGCTCCGGCAAGCGGATTTGCGCCATCCATCATATTGGTGGTCATCATTATGCCTGTCTTTCATGTCTTTTGTCGCACTGTCAGCCCGCTTTTAGCTGTGCCTTATGATTGCGGCAAGAAAGCGGATTTGCTGCAATGCGAATTTTGGGTTGCAATTGAAGAACTGATTGGGCATATAAGCGCCCAAGTGCGCAATGCCAAGCGCGAGTTTGTTCGAACTTGGCTTTTTTTGCGTAGTTTGGAGTGCGGGCGTAGCTCAGGGGTAGAGCATAACCTTGCCAAGGTTAGGGTCGGGCGTTCGAATCGCCTCGCCCGCTCCAATTTTTCTAAAAAGGGCCTGAAATGGCCCTTTTACCGGGTCTGCTTAAAGAACCACAGGGTCAGCTTAAAGAACAGGGCCAGCTTAAAGAACCCGGCTTACGGCAGGTTGCTGCCGGGGGCTTTGATTTTTTCCCCTGTAAACAGCGGCAAGATCTTTTTTTTGCGCTGACAAATCGCTAATCCGCAAAACGAATCTCAAGAGCAAGATGCGGGCTCTTTTGTCCAAATCCCAAAATAAATCGAACTATGATACCTCCGGTGGTGGCGGGCACGCGATATCCCTTTGGCAAAATTTTTCCCAAGTCAGCCCGATCTCAAGCAACTGAGCGTCATCGCCCGCTCTTGCTTCCAGCTCCATACCCACCGGCAGACCGGATGAAGTCAACCCGACCGGCACCGACAGGCCGGGCAAACCGATTATGGTTGATGGACCGCTATTGTGGACAAGGGTAGCCTCGGTCGGCGCCCTGGTCCCGGCCAGATCAATGGTTTCATCATCGCCAACCGCCGGCGCCGGGATCAACGATGTCGGAAAAGCAATAAAGTCCAGTTGATTGTCATCAAAATATTGCTGATAATTGCGGGCCAGCTCCGGCTTGGAATGATTGATTGCGAACTGATATTCCTTGTCGATTTTGGCGCGGTTTTCAGGAGCGAACTGTTGCTTTATAATTGCCTGCACATCAGGGCTGGCGACCTGTTTCAAAACATCTTCAATAGTGATGTTTACCGCGTATTTTCCCAGATATTCCGGCAGATCCCTGACAACTTCGCCGGTGGCGATCGGGCGACCAATCCTTGGGTTGCACCCCTTGACCCCGGAAATATCCGCTTCAACCAGAACCGCGCCAAGATCAGACATTTCCACAAGCGCCAGTTCAACCAGACGGGCCACTTCCGCATCTAAAATATCAAAAAAATAGCCGCGCGGCACCCCGATGCGCTTGCCCTTGAATGAGTTGGCACTCAGATTATGACGCTGGCCGGACAAAACCTGGTCGAGCAAAACGATATCGGCAACGCTACGCGCCATCGGGCCCGCGGTGTCTCTTGAATGCGCGATTGGCACAATCCCCTCGCCATTATAGCGGCCATTGCTGGGGCGAAAGCCGAAAATGGAACACAAGGCCGCCGGCACCCGCACCGAACCGCCGGTATCAGTGCCTAAAGCCGCCGGAACAATGCGCGCGCCAACCGCGGCCGCCGAGCCGCCCGAGGAGCCCCCGGCCACCATATCCGGGTTGAACGGATTGCGAACCGGGCCAAAAGCGGCGTTGTTCGAGGTCAGCCCATAAGCGAGCTCGTGCATGTTGGTGCGCCCAAAAGGGATCGCTCCGGCGCGGCGAATGGCGCTGACCACCGGCGCGTCACTGGTTGGCCAATTATTACGCAGCCCCGGTGTTCCGGCACTCGTTGGCTGATGCGCCACATTGATATTGTCCTTGATGGCAATGGGCAGGCCGCACAACAAAGCGGAATTCCCCGTAGAGCGCCGGATATCATCGGATGATTTCGCCTCGCGAAGGATCAGTTCCTCATCCAGATGGCAAAAGGCATTAAGAGCGGCATACTTATCAACACGCCTTAACAGTTCCTTGACATATTCAAGCGCCGAAAATTGGCCGCTTTTCAAACCAGACAGGGCCTGAGAGGCACTAAGATCATAAAGGTTCATCAATGCGCGCCTTTTCAAAATGGCAGGCCACCCAATGGCCCGGCTTACGCTCAACAAGGGCCGGTCTTTCAGACCGGCAAATATCCCGGGCCAATGGGCATCTTGTATGAAAGGCGCAGCCCCTTGGCGGGTTGGCGGGGCTGGGGATTTCCCCTTCAACAATAATTTTCTTGCGCTGGCGCTGGGCCACCGGGTCGGGTAGCGGGATCGCCATGATCAGGGTTTGCGTATAGGGGTGCGCCGGGTTGTCAAACAAATCCATGGTTGCGGCCAGTTCAACGATCCGGCCCAGATACATCACCGCCACCCGGTCCGAAATATGGCGCACCACCGACAAATCATGAGAAATGAACAAATAGGCCAGCCCGAGTTCGCGTTGCAGGGAGTTCAACAGATTGAGCACCTGGGACTGCACCGAAACGTCAAGGGCGGAGACCGGCTCGTCACACACCACCAGCTTTGGCCGCAACGCCAAAGCGCGGGCAATAACGATGCGCTGACGCTGGCCACCGGAAAACTGGTGCGGAAAGCGCAATGCCTGCTGACGCGGCAGGCCAACGGTTTCCAAAAGCTCACCGACGCGTTGCTTGAGTTTTTTTCCGCGCAGCCCTTCATGAACGAACAATGGTTCGCCAACGCTTTTGCCAATCGATATTTTCGGGTTAAGCGAAGAGGCCGGGTCCTGAAAAATGATCTGCATATGACGCCTGAGGTCAAAAAGCGCCTTGCCCTTTAGCTCGGTCATGTCGGTGCCGTCAAAAACAACCCGGCCGCCGGTCGGCCTGTTCATGCGCAATATTGCATTGCCGGCGCTGGTTTTTCCGCATCCGCTCTCCCCGACCAGGGCAAAGGTCTCACCGTGATTTATAGTGAAGCTTATCCCGTCAACCGCGCGTACATAGCCAAGCGGCGCGCCAAACAGACCGCTGCGGATCGGGAAATGCACCTTGAGGTCCTCAATCTTTAAAAGCGCTGTATTTTCAGGCATTGGCACCCTTTTCCGCCCACCAGCAGGCAACGAAATGATCTGGTTTCTTTTGCGCCAGCAATAGCGGCTTTTCCAGTTTGCAGCGCTCCATGGCCTTGGCGCAGCGCGGGTGAAAGCGACAGCCGGCGGGCCAGTGGCGCGCATCGGGCACCATGCCGGAAATAACCTCCAGTTCGGCCTTTGGCACGCCATCAAGCCGTGGGATCGAACGCAGCAGGGCCTGTGTATAAGGGTGACCGGGAGAGGCAAAAATATCATGCACCCCGCCTGTTTCGACCACCGAGCCGCCATACATTACCGCCACATGATCGGCCATGTCGGCAACCACCCCCAAATCATGGGTAATAAGGATGATTGCGGTTTGCAATTCACGGCCCAATGCCGCGATCAGGCGCAGGATTTGCGCCTGAATGGTTACATCAAGCGCCGTTGTCGGCTCATCGGCGATCAAAACCCCGGGCCGGCAGGCGAGCGCGGTGGCGATCATGATGCGCTGGCACATGCCGCCGGAAAGTTCAAACGGATATTGTTGCAACCGTTGACGCGCCTCGGGGATACCAACCCGCTCCAAAAGCGCCAGCGCCTCTTTTGTTGCATCACGGGCGCTGGTCAGGCCATGGGCTGTCAGCGCTTCAATGATCTGGTCGCCAACGTTCATTAGCGGGTCGAGCGCCAAAACCGGCTCCTGAAAAATCATCGAGATCTTGTTGCCGCGAATATCCTGCATTTCCTGCTCGGCCAGCCCGACAAGTTCGCGCCCGTCAAGGGCAATGCTGCCCGAGGTGATTTGGGCTCCTTCCGGCAGCAGGCCCATCATTGCCAAAGCGGTTATGCTTTTGCCGCACCCGCTTTCTCCGACTATGGCCAGCGTCTGACCCGCTGCAACCTGAAAGCTGACATCGCAAAGAATATCAACATCCCCGATGCTGAGCGAAAGAGCATCAACCTGAATAAGCGGGTTTGTGCTCATCACTCCTGCTCCGCCACCGCTCCGGCCACTATTTCGGCCACCACTCCGGCTAGAGGGTGGGACGGCTCGGCAACCCCGATATTTAGCCCCGCTGCATCGTTGCGCGCCACCGCCGAGGCAATGGCGAACAATACCGGGTAAACGCTTGACTGGGCCACTCTGGCCGGCATTGCCGCTTTTATTATCTTGATCCAGTCGCCGGGCAGGCGCTCGTCAAGCGTTACCTTCTCGCCCCCGCTGACATCGATGCGCGGCTGGTGGATCGCTTCATCAAGGCTCAAGGAATGATCAACGATCAGCGAGATGAGCTGGGCGACCGCGGAAACGATCTGGCGGCCTCCCGCCGCCCCGAGGGCAAAGGACAAATTATCCGGGCGCCGGACAATGGTCGGGCACATGTTGCACAAGGGCCTGACCCCGGGCGCAATAGAATTGGCTCTGTTCGGGCGCGGGTCAAACCACATCATTGCGTTGTTCATCAATATCCCGCTTTGCGGCAACAGCACCTTGGAGCCAAAGCGCGACAGCAAGGTGTTGGTCAGCGCCACCATGTTGCCCGCGCTATCGACCACGTTGAGATGGGTGGTGCATGAATTATCCTTGCCGGCATGGCCCATATCGGCAAAGCGGCTTTGATAAGCGCCCGCAAGGGCCTCGGCCGTAGCCAACAAGGCATTTCCGTCAAACCGGGCTTGGGGTTTTAGCGTTTTGGCCAGATTTTTCAAACTCAATGCCAGGGTCGGCCCGGCGGTCAGGGACGGGGTGGTGCTTATTGTGGCGTCACGATAGGAAAATTTCAGCGGCGCGACTATTTTGGCGCGATAGTTGGCCAGATCCTCAAGGGTCATAAAACCGCCGCCTGCCTCGATGTCCTTGACAATGCTCAGGGCCAAGGAGCCTTGATAAAAGGCACGCGGCCCGTTTTCGGCCAGATGGCGCAGGATCATGGCCAGACGCGGCTGGCGAATGACGGGCGGCCTGTCACCATTGGCTGGAGCCGAAGGAACATTGCCGCCGGGCTTGAAAACCCGTGAAATTTCAGGAAACGGGTCCATTTCATCTTCGGCTATGGCCAGAGCCAGGGTGGTGAACCAGTTTACCTCCACCCCGTTTTGCGCCAGATCGATCGCCGGGCGCAAGGCACGGTCAAACCCTATCGAGCCAAAGCGCTCAAGGGCCAGGGCCAGCCCGTCAACGGCTCCGGGCACGCAAATCGATTTATAACCCAAAACATTGGCGTCCCCCTTGACCCGCGGCCAGGCGAACATGTCCCCGCCCTCCCCGTCCGCTAGCGGATATGCGTCCGGGTCCAGCGAGCTTGAGGAGACCATGGAAAAATCAACCACATGGCTGGTTTTGTCCGAGGCGCGATAAATTGTCATCAAACCGCCACCGCCAATGCCGCTCATCCACGGCTCCACGACCCCCATGGCCAAAGCACAGGTTATGGCGGCGTCAACAGCGTTGCCGCCCTCAGCGAGCACCTTGGCGGCAATGGCGGCGGCAATAGTATTTTGGGCCGTTACCAGGCCATTAGTGGAGCTTACTGCCGGTTTGCGCAATTGCCAGTTTTGTGTTCCTGAAGCTTTCATGTCCCTAAAGCTTTCATACAGTGAAATCCGTGTCGATCAGATCGGCTTTAACATCGAACGAAGCGCATTGATGCGAAGCCTTGTGATGAGCGGCGATTTGCTCGGCGGTGGCCCACCACACATCATCATACTGGGCAATATGGGTCATCAAGCGGCGCAACAGCCGGATGCGCTGGGCCCGGCCCGATATCCAGGGGTGGCAGGTGAGCATGAACAGGCCGCCAAATTCACGCTGACCTTCAAATTCCTCGACCCAGCGATCAAAAACAGCCTCCGGGTTGGCCGGGTGCCATAGATCCTTGCCGCCGCCGGAAAACTTGAAATAGATCGCATCATCCAAAACCCATTGCACCGGCACCTCAACCAGACCGCCAATTCTATAGGGGTGGTCAAAACCCATCAGCGAGCTGTCATATTCAATGCCGCGCTCGATCAGCATTGCAACCAGTTCCGGGGTCTGCTCCCAGGCCGGGGAACGGTAGGCGCGCGGCAGGGCGCCGGTGTGTTTTTGATAGGTTGCAATGCTCTTGTCGAGAACGGCGGCGTTTTGGGCCGGGCTCAATTGTTCGACCCGTTCGTGATAATAGCCGTGCAGGCCGGTCTCATGGCCGTTTTCAATCAAGAACGGCAAAATCTCGGGATAGGTGTCGGCAACTATTCCCGGCACATAAAAACTGCCATGAGCTGAAAATTCCGCCAGCAGATCCGTTAAGCGGTACAGTCCCTCACGCGGGCCGAAACGACGTTGCTCCAACTCCCCGAGGCCAACGATTTTCTTGCCCCGGTTGTCCCACAGGAACGGGCTTTCCGCGTCGATATCGACCGAAAAGACAAAGGCGCATTTTTTCCCTTCCGGCCATTTATATTTACGGCAATCCTTGTTTGTTCTTTTTGCCTCTTGCATCGGGTTTTCCCTTTTAATTGCCAATCGAGTTGCCGCCATCAACGCTTAATATCGCTCCGGTGATATATTGCCCTTTTGAAGAGCATAAAAACATGATCGCGTTGGCCACATCATCAGGGCCCGAGGTGCGTCCGAGCGGAATATTGGCGCTGACGCGCGCCACATGCTCTTCGCTCAACTCGCTGACGATACTGCCCGGGGCAAAGCCCGGCTCAACCACATTGACCCGCACCCCGAACGAGGAAAATTCAAGCGCCAGCCCCTTGCTGAAATGATTAAGGGCGGCCTTGGAGGTGCAATAAGGCACCGTGGTCGGGCGCACCCTGCGCGACGCCCCGGATGAGATGTTGATGATATTGCCCTTGACGGCATGTTTTTTCATCAGCGCGCCAAACCCGGTCGACAGGATAAAGGGAGCACGCAAATTGACGTCAAAAATCCGGTCCCATTCCTCAAGAGGAGTATCAAGCAGCAACGAGCTGGGATAGACCCCGGCATTGTTGATCAAGATGTCCGGCGCGCCCCATTGCCGCTCCACCAGCGCCACCAGATCATTGGCGGAGGCGGCATCTTGCAGCTCGGTTTCATGGGTCAGATAGCCCCCTTTTTTGAGGCCAAGTTCGTCAACCATGTCAGTCAGGCCATCGGCGCGCATGTCCGACAGGCACAGTTTTGCCCCCGCCCGGGCAAAGGCGGCGGCAATAAAGCGGCCAAACACGCCCGAGGCCCCGGTTATGACCACCTTTTTATCCTTGAACTCATCGAACTCGTCTTGCATTGAAAACTGCCTTTATTATCGTTTTACGGAATGGGGGTCGAAGCGGTCGCGCAGGAAATCCCCGATCATGTTGACCGAGAGCACCAGCATGAACAAACAGGCCCCGGTCAGGGTCGAAATCCACCATGCCGACGCCATGTAATTGCGCCCGGTGCTCAAAATTGAACCCCAGCTCGGGGTTGGCGGCTGCACCCCGAGACCAAGGAAGGACAGGCCGGATTCCCAAATGATCATCAGCCCGAATTCAAGCGTTGCGACAACGATCAGGGGGGCAATGATATTGGGCAATATATGGCGCGCCAGAATGCGCCAGTTGGCCAGCCCGATAAAGCGCGAGGCGGCAACATAGGGGGTATTGGCAACGCCAAGCGTCTGGCCATAGGCAACCCGCGCATAACGCGGCCAACGGGTAAAGCCCAAAACGATCACCAGATTTTGCAGGCCCGGTCCCAAAACGGCAACGGTAATGATTGCGAGGAGAATGGCCGGGATCGAGAGGAAGATATCAACCAGCCGCATCAGGATGATTTCCACAACCCCGCGAAAATAGCCGGCGACCAGCCCGATTGCCGTCCCGGCGACCATTGAAACGGTAACCGAAAGCAGAGCCACCATCATTGACACCCGGGCCCCGTAAATTATCCGGCTTAGCAGATCGCGGCCCAACTCGTCGGTACCCAAAAGATAGATATTGTCTCCGGCGGCGGTTCCAGGCGGTTTGAGACGGGCGAACAAATCCTGATCGAGCGGGTCAAACGGAGCAATCAGCGGGGCGAACAGGGCGACCAGGGTAAAGACGGCAAAAATCAGGTAAAGCGGCCACATGCGGCGTATTTCGGCCGCGGCAAAAAAGCGCGTAAAGGTTGATTCTGTGGCCATGGCGCCATCATTGGTAGCACCATCATTGGTCTGGGTTTTTGGCGCGCTCATTACCGGGTCACCTGCAATTTTATGCGCGGATCAACAACGCTATAAAGAATGTCGGCCAACAGATTGACCGCGATATAAACAATCGCTCCGAGCAGAACCAACGCCTGCACCACCGGAAAATCGCGCGCTTCGATCGATTGGATCGCCAACAGGCCAAGACCGGGCCAGGCAAAAACGGTTTCAACGATCACCGCCCCGGCCAACAGGTTGGATAATTCAAGCGCGGCAATGGTGATAAGCGGAATCGAGGCGTTGCGCATCACATGGCGCATAATTACCGCCGGATAGGACAGGCCGCGGGCCTTGGAGGCGCGTACATATTCCTTGCCCAACTCTTCAATGATCGAGGTTCTGGTGATGCGCGCCACCGTTGCCATAGAGAGAGCGCCAAGCGTGATCGCCGGCAAAATTATCGCCAAGGCCCCCTCGGCTCCCGAGGAGGGCATTATTTCCCATTTGACCGCAAACAGCATGATCAACAAAATGCCGCTCCAGAATGTCGGCATACTCTGGCCGACCAGAACAACCGACATCAGAAAACGCGACACGATATTGCGCCGGAAAATGCCGATATAAATGCCGACCGGCAAGCCGATGCCAAACGCCACCAGCATGGCGGCAAAGGTCAGGTAAAGCGTATAAAAAACCCTCGGCGCGATGATATCGATCACCGGAATATTCTGGACATAGGAGGTGCCCAGATCAAATTGGGCCAGCTTCAACAGATAGTCGCCATATTGCACGATCATCGGCTGGTCGAACCCGAGTTGCTGGCGCAAACTATCGATATCAAGCTTGGTCGCACCTTCGGGAACCATCAACAAGGTAGGGTCGCCTGAAAGCTGAAGGATAATAAATACCAACGTAATCACGCCCCATACCGAAAGGACGGCTTGTCCGAAACGTTTGAGCAGAAAACTGTTCACAGCGTACTCCTGAGGGCGTGGAACATGACGGCGGTCCAAAAGATTTGTCCGGACCGCCGCCAAGAATGATGTCAGACTAAATCAGCCTTTTTATTTCCATGACATGTCCATCACGAACAGGCTTTCATTGGCTGTTGGTGTCCATTCCAGCTCTTTTCTGGCACCATATATTGCTGCGGCCTGATAAAGCGCGATCACGGGAACCTGATCGGCAATGATATCAAGGGCCAGCTTGTAATGTTTCAGGCGTACCGCCGGATCCATCGCCGAACGTCCGGCTTCCAGATGCACGTCAAGTTTCGGGTTGGCGTATTTCGACCACACGCTGTTGGAGTTGAACATGGCGTAAAGCACCCCGTCCGCGTCCTGACAGGCGCACGACCAGCGACCAAACACCAGATCGCCAAACCCTTCAGGATCGGCACGGCGGCGTTTGAGGAAGGTGCTCATGTCGCTCATTGCGATGTCGACCTTGATCCCGACCTTGGACAATTGCTGCTGGATGGCCTGAACGATGCGCTGGTCAAATACCGGAGCGGTAATCAGCTCGAGGGTCACACCGTCCTTGTATCCGGCCTCGGCCAGAAGCTGTTTGGCTTTTTCCGGGTCATAAGGATAGGCCTTGATCCCTTCGATATAGCCAAAATGGGCCGGGGTTAAAGGCTCGTCGATAATCTTGGAATAGCCGCCCAAAAGCGCGTCGATAATCAGCTTGCGGTTAAGCGCATAGGCCACCGCCTGGCGCACACGCACATCAGTTAACGGGCCTGCCTGGGTATTCATCATCAAATAGGCCACCCGCTCGGTCGGCGAGGACAGCACTTTGAGGTTGGAGGCTGATTTCAACTCGGCCGCATTGTCCGAATTGAGCGAAACAATGAGGTCGGCCTTGCCGCTGCGCAGATCGGCAATTCTTGTTGCCGCTTCCTTTACCGCCCTGAATTCGACCTTGGCGAACGGAGGCTTGCCGCCCCAGTAATTATCATTGGCCGCCAAAACAACCTTGACCCCTTTTTGCCAGCTGACGAACGAATAAGGCCCGCTGCCCATTGGCTTGAGGTTCATCTGCTCATCGCCGACCTTTTGAGTATAGGCCCTGGAAACGATGCTCAATTTGACCAGTTGCGCCAGAAGTGGCGGATAGGGCTTGGCTGTCTTGAGGACAATTGTATCCGGAGCGCTCACCGTTGCATCAATGATCGAGTTGAACTGGCCCAGTTGCGGGCTTTTGAAATCAGGGTTGGTGATGCGCTTGATCGAGAACACCACATCATCAGCGGTCAAGGGCGATCCATCCTGAAACTTGACGTCGGTGCGGATCTTGAACTCCATGGTGGTGTCGTCAAGCAATTTCCAGGAGGTGGCGATCTGGGGCACAATCTTGCCGGCGGTGTCGCGGGTTACAAGATTGTCGTAAATGTTGCGATAGACGTAATAGCTGTCCGGGTTCCATTGGCGGTGCGGGTCAAGGGAGGCAGGCTGGTTGACCAGATCGATCACCAGCGTGTCCGGGGTGGCGGCAACGCTGGAAACCACGCTCCCTCCAAGCGCCACCGCCAGCACATAAATGGTTAGCATTAGTTTTCGTAACATTTGAACTCTCCTTCTTTGATTTTGCTTTGATTTTGCCTGTTATTGGTTTTGTTGTTCCTCTTGGGCTCCTGGTTGGCCAGGTATGCTTGATATTCTGTTTGCATCCCACCAGAATATCTCGTATAGTGATATCTCATCTCATTATACGTTATTTTTATAGTTTTGCAATCCAGACGCGCTTATTGATTGCCCATGGCCTGGTTTTTTATTGGCCGGCGGCGATATTTCGGGAAAAACAAGCAACTATAGTTAGGCGAAACGGAGCTCAAATGATCGCGCACAGCACAGGCATTCCCCCGTCTAGCAACAAGCCGGCGACCGGCCAGACCCTGTCGTCTTTCGCCAAGGGATTAAGGGTTTTTGAATGCGTCAGCGATGCCTATGTCCCGATGGGTGTTATCGAGATCGCGACAAAAACCGGCATTGAAAAAAGCGCCGTGCAGCGGATTATCAACACCCTGGTGCAAACCGGCTATTTTTTACGCGACACGCAAACCCGCAAATACCGGGTCGGTCCGCGATCACTGCGCCTTGGCTATGGCTATCTGGCCACCGACAGCCTGGTCAAGGCGGCGATGCCGCATCTGTTCCGGCTTTCGGACATTGTGCAATGCCCGATCACCCTGGCGATCAAGCTGGACAAAGAGCTGATTATCGCCGCCCGCCTGCGCCTTAACGCGGTGCACAATTCATCTTCGGTGCTTGGCGAGCGCATGCCTTTTTACTGGACGGCCTCGGGGCGCGCCATTCTGGCCAATCTGCCTGAACACGAGGCGCTTGAAATTCTTCAGGCCAATGAAAGCGGCAATTTCACCACCAGCGTGATTTCCAACCCAGCCGAGATTTACCAGCAACTAAAAGCCACCCGCCAACAGGGATATGTCGTTACCGAAGACGATATCACCAAATGCAAGATCAAGTTTGGCGCCCCGATATTGGACAATCACAGATATCCGGTTGCCGCGCTGGTCATTTGTATTTTGAACCCGATGGAAAGCCGCGCCGCACTCGAGAAAAAAATCGCACCACTGCTGCTTAGCGCAACCACCGAAATTTCCAAATCGATCGGGTTTCAGGGTTAGGGCGGGGGAAAAGAAGAACGAGGCGTTTGGTGTAGATATATGCCCTGCAAGGCGTCATTCCGGCGAAGGCCTCAATACACATTGACGCAAGTCTTTGCGGCAAAAAAACTATTTGAAGCAACAATTTCAGGCGACGGATTATAATTTACAGTGCCGCAGACGCGGCACACTGGACCCCGTTCTTCAACGGGGTGACAGGCGGAGCGAAATGCCAGGCGCCGATGCCCCCTCCCCCGCTTGTGGGGAGGGTTGGGGTGGGGGCTTTATTCTTGCCGCCGTTGGTCGCTACGCTCGCTTTTCTCTCTTGCCGCCGTCGGCTCCTGCGGAGCCTTCCCCGGCACCCCAGCCATGGGTGGTATCCATACCAGGAATGGGAAAAGAAATGAGGCGAAGCCTCAGCGAGCGAAGAGCGAGCCGCTGGCAACCCAGCGCCCTGCCGGAGCGCCAGCAATCAACATAGGGCGGTTTTAGCCCGTCATGTTGATTGTGGTATGGCGCGCGAGGCAAAATAACCAAGCGTCACCCCGGTGAAGACCGGGGTCCATCTTTTTTTCATCTCGACAATAACATAAACAAGAATGGATTCCGGCCTGCGCCGGAATGACGAAAGAGAAGCCGGAATGGGAAAAGAAATGAGGCGAAGCCTCAGCGAGATTTAACGCGAGCCGGCCAATTTCTTGGCCGCCCCGCCGCAGGGGCAGATAAAACCATAGGAGGAATTAGCCCGTCATGGTTTTATCGGTACGCCCCGCGAGGCATATAAACCGCGAACAGCCCCCCTCATCCGGCGCTACGCGCCACCTTCTCCCACAAGGGGAGAAGGAAAGGGCAAGAGATATAGCGCGCGAGGCAAATAAATTTCCCCGCCTGTTTTACTCAGGTGGCCAATAGCCGCGCATGCGGCGCACGCGGTTTTCAAATTCGCCGATTTTCTGACGGGCATCCTTGCCCATGCGCTCAAAACATCTCGCCAGCAAAGCCTCGGACAGGGTAACGCATCCGGCCATTGACTGAATGGGCCCGATATGGGACCGGTTGGCCTCCAGCACATAGTCGCACTTTTTTGAAAACGGCGAATTTGCATTGTCGGTTATGGCCAGTGTCGGGATTTTGTTTTCTGACAGGAAATAGGCCAGTTGCACCGCCTCGACCGCATAGGGGGCGACCGAAAACACAATAACGATATCGTTGGCGTCGGCGCTGGCCAAATGATCGGCGGCCGAGGACATTGCAGGGCTGGTCAGCCGGAAATGCGCCATGGCCATGTGGGCCAGATAAACAAAATACTGCGCAAAATTATGAGCCGAGCGGAACCCGACCACAAAAACGGTATTGGCCGATAAAATCTTGTCCGCGACCTGGTCCATTTTAGCAGCGGTGGCGCTCAGTTCCCCGGGCGCAATCGAGCTGAAGCTGGTCAAAAAATCAGCACTCGGTTTGGTGTTAATTACGGTTTGCCCGGACGAGGCATTGAACTCTTTTACCGCCATACGCAAGGCGGCGCGAAATTCGCGATAGCCGCCAAAGCCCAACCCCCGGCTCATGCGGATGATTGAAGCTGGCGATACCGCGGATTTTTCGGCAAAATCGCGAATACTGGAAAAGACAATCTCATCAGGGTTGGCGGCGGCATAATTAGCCGCGCGCCGTATCTGTCCGGACATTTCGCGGCCAATCTGGTTAAGGCGCAGGCGCAAATCCTCAAGCGTTGAGGGCATTTGTGCTTTGCGATGGGAATTGCCTGGTTTCACTGGATATTCCATTTTTTTGTTTTTGTTTAAATAACCATCGGGCAGCTTCAGACCCAAAAAACACACGATAGAGCAAAAAACCGGTGAAACAAATGTTTCATTCCGGTTGACGTCACAAAACGTTTGTGTCTTGTTTTTCGGGTCCGGTTTTGGGCTAAATTTTAGGGAGGTTTTTTATGAAAAAGCTAGCAATGGGCATTGCTCTGGCTCTTGGGCTCAGTAGCTTTGCTGGCATAGCACACGCGCAGGAACAGCGTTTCATTTCAATTGGCACCGGTGGTGTCACCGGGGTCTACTACCCCACTGGCGGAGCAATTTGCCGGCTGATGAACAAGGTTCGCCGCGATACCGGCATTCGCTGTTCGGTTGAATCCACGGGCGGCTCGGTTTATAATATCAACACGGTTCGCTCCGGCGAGCTGGAGTTTGGCGTTGCCCAGTCCGACTGGCAGTATCACGCCTATAATGGCACATCGCGCTTTGCCGATCAGGGTCCGTTCAAGGATTTGCGCGCCGTGTTCTCAATCCATCCCGAGCCGTTCACACTGATTGTTCGCGCTGATTCGGGTATCAAGAACTTCAAGGATCTGGTTGGCCGCAAGGTCAATGTCGGCAATCCCGGTTCGGGCCAGCGTGCGACCATGGAAGTGGTTATGGACGCTTTTGGCATCAAAATGGGTGACTTTGCCCTGGCGGCCGAACTCAAGGGTTCTGAAATGGCCCAGGCGCTGTGTGACGGCAATATCGATGCGATGATCTATACCATCGGCCACCCGGCCGCAGCGATCACCGAGGCGGCAACCACGTGCGATGTCAAACTGATTGATGTCACCGGCGCTCCGATCGACAAGCTGATCGCTGATAATCCTTATTATCGCAAGGCGGTCATTCCGGGCGGCATGTACCGGGGCAATGATCAGGACGTCACCACTTTTGGCGTTGGCGCAACCCTGATCACATCGGCCAAGGTTCCCGATGATGTCGTTTACACCCTGGTCAAGTCGGTGTTTGACAATTTTGACGACTTCAAGGCTTTGCACCCGGCATTTCGTAACCTGAAAACATCCGAGATGATTACGGATGGGCTTTCGGCGCCTCTACATGACGGGGCTGTGCGTTACTATAAAGAACGCGGCTGGATGTAGTCTGCTTTTTTACGCTGTTTTGATCGGGCGGGAGGTTTTTCCTGCCCGGTCTTTGTCTCTGAAATCCCGGTCTTTGTCTCTGAAGTCTCTGACAAAAACCATTTGCCTTATTTAAAAATGCTTGCGGCCGGGCCTGCGCCAACAACGCGCTTTGGCTTCAATCTCTATAAAAACAGTTTCTCTGAGGGGGGAAGAGCATGTCTGACGCAGGATCGGCGAAAAAGGATGACGTAGACGTCGAAATGATGGTCGCCGAAGTGGAGAGCGGCGCCCGGCAGGCGGCGGGCCTTGCCGGCAAGTTCATTGTTGCCCTGGCGTTCACCTGGTCATTGTTCCAGCTTTATATCGCCTCTCCCCTGCCCTACAGGCTGGCCGAAATAACCGGGATCAACCAATTGGTGCTGCCCTCCCAGGCGATGCGACAAATCCACCTTGCCTTTGCCTTTTCCCTGGCCATGCTGGCCTATCCGCTGTTCAAATCTTCACCGCGCAACCGGGTCCCCTGGTATGACTGGGCCCTGGCGCTGATCGCAGTCAGTTCAACGCTTTATCTGTTTTATTTCCGGCTTGATATCGCCGATCGCGCCGGCCTGCCTACCGAGATGGATTTGATCGTATCAACGATAGGCATGCTCTCTTTGGCGCTGGCGGTCTATCGCTCTTTGGGCCTGCCATTGGTGATTGTCGCCTCGGTATTCGTGGCCTATGTATTTTTTGGCGATCAGCCATTTTTGCCCGAAGCAATCCAGTGGAAAGGGGCTTCCTACGGCAAGGCGATGTGGCATTTCTGGATGCAGACCGAGGGCGTGTTCGGGGTAGCGCTCAAGGTTTCCGCCTCGATGATCTTTTTGTTCGTCCTGTTCGGCTCGTTGCTGGAAAAAGCGGGAGCGGGCAATTTCTTCATCAAGCTGGCCTTTTCCCTGCTCGGCCATTTTCGCGGCGGACCGGCCAAGGCGGCCGTGATTGCGTCAGCGTTAAGCGGGCTTTATTCCGGCTCCTCGATCGCCAATGTGGTGACCACGGGCACCTTTACCATTCCCCTGATGAAGCGGACCGGGTTTACCCCGGAAAAGGCGGGGGCGGTTGAAGTTGCCTCCTCGACCAATGGCCAACTCATGCCGCCGGTGATGGGGGCGGCGGCGTTTCTGATTTCCGAATTTACCGGGGTTTCCTACCCTGAACTGATCCGCAACGCATTTTTACCGGCGATCATTTCCTATATCGCGCTGGTTTATATTGTTCATATCGAAGCCCTCAAACTGGGCCTGAAGGGCTTGGAAAAACCTTCGAGCACCACAACCATTGCCCAAAAATTCGCAGGGGTCCTGTTCGGCTTTATCGCCACCGCCATTTTGGGCGGAGCGGTTTATTACGGGCTGGGCTGGACCAAGACGGTATTTCCCAACATGACCTTCTGGACGGCGGCGATCATTTCAAGCGGCGCCTATGTTATCCTGTTGTGGGAGGCATCAAAGCATCCCGACCTGGAAATGGACGACCCCAACGCGCCGATGAAAAAACTGCCGCGGCCGGGAGAAGTGGCGCGTACCGGGCTTTATTTCCTGTTGCCGATCATCATTTTGATCTGGAATATTCTGGTTGAACGTTTGTCGCCCACCCTTTCGGCCTATTGGGCCACCGTGGCGATGCTGATCATCGTTTTGACCCAGCACCCGCTCAAGGCCTTTTTCCGCAACACCGCCGGCTATGGGGAGGCCTTCAAACGCGGCTGGGGCGAATTTATTGAAGGCATGATTGGCGGGGCGCGCAACATGATCGGCATCGGGGTGGCGACCGGGGCCGCCGGGGTCATTGTCGGCACAGTGTCGCTGACCGGGGCGCATCAGGTGGTTGGCGAATTTGTCGAATATCTCTCCGGGGGTAATTTGATATTGATGCTGTTGCTGGTGGCGGTGATGAGTTTGATATTGGGGATGGGACTGCCGACAACGGCCAATTATATCGTTGTTTCTTCGCTGATGGCCCCGGTTATCGTTTCGGTCGGAGCGCAATCGGGACTGTTGGTGCCGTTGGTGGCGGTACATTTGTTCGTGTTTTATTTCGGCATATTGGCCGATGATACGCCACCGGTGGGGCTGGCGGCGTTTGCCGCCTCGGCAATTTCGGGGGGCGATCCGATCAAGACCGGTATCCAGGGGTTCGCCTATGATATCAGGACCGCTTTGCTGCCATTTTTATTCATCTTCAATACCGAATTGCTGTTGATTGATGTCGGCCCGCTCAAGGCGGTATTTGTGTTTGTCATTGCGGTTATGGCCATGATGCTGTTTGCAGCCGCGACCCAGGGCTATTTCTTCGCCAAAAGCCGATTATGGGAATCCGCGGTACTGGCCTTGATCGCCTTTACCCTGTTCAGACCGGGTTTCTGGCTCGATCAGGTTGAGCCGCGCTATAATGACCGCCCGGGGGTCGAGGTGATCTCGGTGGCCAAGGCTGCGCCGGAAAACTCGCTGGTGCGCATGGTGATCAGCGGCACCAGTTATAAAAACCCGGACAAGGTGCGCACCATGACCATTCAGGCAACGATTTGCCGCACCGGGGCGGGGCCAAACCCGCCCCCCTGCTCCAGCGATGGACTGGAAAGGCTTAAGGGGGCCGGGCTTTTGGTCGTTGCCGATGGAAACAAGGCATTGCTGGATGAACCTATTATCGGTTCGCAATTCTTCACCACCCTGCAGGACTTTGATTTTTACGGCGATGTGCCGGTTCAAATTGTTACCGTGCAGGTGGAAAACCAGCGAATGCCAAAAGAGCTGTTTTATATTCCGGCCCTGTTGCTGCTTGGCCTGATAATAATGGTGCAACGCCGCCGCCAGACGGTGCCGGCATTTTGGGGGAGGTTCTGATGTTCAAAAAAATCTTGCTGGCGCTGGATCTGGCTGATCCGGCTTCTTATGACCGGGTTTTGCCGGTGGCCCAGGATCTGGCCGAGCGCCATGACAGCGAGCTGCATGTTCTTAGCGTGGTGCCAAGTTATACCATGCCGATCGTTGGTTCGTTCTTTCCCGAGGATTTCGAGATCAAGGCGGTCAAGTCGGCCAAACAAACGCTGGCAAAAGTCCTCAGCAAAGAGGCGCGGCCATCACTTAGCGTCAAGGGACATGTGGTCAACGGGTCGATCTATGATGAAATTTTAAAAGGGGCCGACACGCTTGGCTGCGACCTGATAATCATGGAGGCGCACCGTCCCGAATTCAAGGACTTCCTCCTCGGGCCCAACGCCGCCCGGGTGGTGCGCCATGCCAAGCAATCGGTATTTGTCGTACGGACACAAAACCACTGATTTTACATCCGTTTTAAGGAAAAACAAAATGTCCGGACACATATTTGGCCGCCACACCAAAAGCCAGTTGCCAGTTGTTGGCGCTGGCGACGGGATATGGCTGATCGACAAGGACGGCAAAAAATATCTCGATGGATGCGGTGGCGCGGCAATTTCCTCGCTTGGCCATTCCAACCGCAATGTCTTGACGGCGGCAAAAGAACAGCTTGACCAGATTGCCTTTGCCCATACCGGTTTTTTTACCTCTGAGCCAGCCGAACTTCTCGCCGACAAGCTGATCGAGCTGGCCCCGGCCGGCATTGAACGGGTCTATCTGGTTTCGGGTGGTTCGGAAGCGGTCGAGGCGGCAATCAAGCTGGCGCGGCAATATTTTGTTGAAACCGGCCATCCTGAACGTTCGCAAGTCATTTCGCGCTGGCAGTCCTATCACGGCAATACGCTGGGGGCGCTGGCGGCGGGGGGCAATCGCTGGCGGCGGGCCCAATTTGCCCCGCTGCTGTCCGAAGCCATGCACCATATCGAGCCGTGCCATTATTGGCGCTGGGGACAATCTGGGGAGAGCGAATTTGATTATGGACAGCGGATGGCCAATCAGCTCGAGAGCAAAATCATTGAACTGGGGGCTGATCGGGTGGCGGCATTTTTCGCCGAGCCGGTGGTTGGGGCGACCATGGGGGCGGTGCCCGCCGTTGCCGGCTATTTCAAGCGGATCAGGGAGATTTGCGACCATTACGGGGTGTTGCTCATTCTCGATGAAGTGATGTGCGGCGCCGGACGCACCGGCACTTTCTTTGCCAGCGAACAGGAGGATATCGTTCCCGACATGGTGTGCATGGCCAAGGGGCTGGGGGCCGGAGTGCAGGCGATCGGGGCGATGTTGTGCAGCGAAAAAATCTTCAACGCCATTCGCGACGGCTCCGGGTTTTTCCAGCACGGGCACACCTATATGGGTCATCCGGTGGCCGCCGCAACCGCGCTGGCGGTGATAAGGGAAATCGAACAACAAGACCTGTTGAGCAATGTTCAAGAAATGGGCAAATATTTAAAGGACGCTCTCAATGCCCGCTTTGGGCAAAATCCGTTTGTCGGTGATATTCGCGGCCGTGGCCTGTTTTTCGGGCTGGAACTGGTCGCCGACAAGGAGACGAAAAAACCGTTTGATCCTGCTTTGGCGCTACACAAAAAGGTAAAGAAGGCAGCCATGGACAATGGCTTGATGTGTTACCCGTTCGGGGGCACCGTTGATGGCCGCTCGGGCGACCATATACTTCTGGCCCCGCCCTATATCATCACCAGCGGCGAGATCGACATATTGGTCGACCGGCTCGATCTGGCCTTGTCTACAGCGCTCAAGCAAGTCGGGACGAGCTGAAAATTGGAACAAGACCAGCCACAACAAACCGGGCCCAAAATTTATGTCGCCCCCAATGGAGCGCGGCTCCAGAAAAAAGATCATTCAGCCCTACCGATTACCATTGAGGAAATCGTTGCAACGGCCGTCAGTTGCCACAAGGCCGGGGCGATGGGGATCCACGCCCATGTGCGCAACGACAAGGGCCGCCATGTGCTCGATGCCGGGCTTTATCGCGAGTTGCTAAAAGAGCTGGCCCTTGAAGTGCCGCAAATGGAGGTTCAAATCACCACCGAGGCGGTCGGGCGCTACAGTCCGGCCCAACAGCGCGCTTTGGTTATGGCGGTAAAGCCAAAAGCGGTGTCGGTGGCGCTATGCGAAATGCTCAGCGACAATGACGAGGCGGCGGCGCGGCGGTTTTATTTCGCGGCCAAAGAAGCCGGGATCGATCTTCAGCACATAATTTATAAGCCAGAGGAAATCATTGAACTAAAACGGCTGGCAGCACAGGGGACAATCCCTGACGGGGAGCTTTCGCTGCTGTTTGTGCTCGGGCGCTATACCAGCGGCCAGCAAAGCGAGCCTGAAATGCTCGTCCCGTTTGTTGACACGATGAAAACCGCCGGACTTGAGCAAAATACCCGCTTTATGGTTTGCGCCTTTGGCCGCGGGGAAACCGCCTGCCTGATTGCAGCGGCCAGGGCCGGGGGCGACTGCCGGATCGGGTTTGAAAACAATCTGTTCAACGCGAACGGCACCATGGCGCGCGATAATGCCGAGCGGGTCAGCGAACTGGTGCAGGCGCTTAAATCTGACCTGAAAACGTCTTGAAAAAAGCGCATGGACTACTTCATCTTTTAATTGAAGCATCTCTACGATCTAACGCAGAGCGTCATTCCGGCGAAGGCCTCAATACACGTTGACGCAAGTCTTTGCGGCCAAAAACTACTTGAAGTATCAATTC
>UOEO01000045.1_pt1 | contig 20501 bp, 11 predicted proteins | sample 1989881 | NCBI WGS metagenome assembly UOEO01 (sample SAMEA4712198, study PRJEB27164) | hydrothermal vent metagenome | biome: marine basaltic hydrothermal vent biome; feature: marine hydrothermal vent; material: mineral | place: Pacific Ocean | collected 2011-06-14/2011-07-23 | depth 1691 m
GCCAGGGCGAGGGCGATTAGTATATATCCAACAAGAATTGTGAGCAGGTCAAAGCCGGGATAAAGGATTGTCAGCATGCCAACCAGCCCAAGCAGCAACAAGGGTCGGGCCAGAATATCAGGCAGATAACCAAGCGAAAAGCGCCGCATGGCATTGGCCAAAGCTCCGTTTATACGCAAAAAGGCCAGTGGCGGAGCGCTTAAGAGCGCAATGGTGAAAACAAGCCGCCCGCTCAGGTCAAGAGCGGGCCACAACCAGATTGTCAGAGTGCCGAGCAAACAAATTGCACCACCAAGGCGAACGGTTGAAATGCGTGCGAACGACATAAAGTTGGCAAGCTCTGTTGCGCCGTTTGCCGCCCCGCTCCGGGCAACGAATTTAGGAACCATCAGCGGAAAACCCGAGGCGAGAAGTGTTGCCAGAACCATGGAAATCGCGGTTGCGACAAAGAACATTCCCAACTCGGCAGCCCCGAGCGCCCGGGCAATCAAAAGCTGAATGAAAATGCCGATCAGCACCCCGGCAATCCGCGCAGTCACCACCACAGAGGAGGAACGAACCAGCCAGCCCAGATTTCGCACCGGTTGTTTTTTTGCCGGTTTGGTAGCAAGTCCGGCATCAAGCCTGTCCCCAGAGGTCATGATGGCGCCGTTTTGGTGTTGGCTGTTGCCTGCCATGGCGCAACAACACCCGCATCAAGCGCCAGTTCCTCCAGTTTGGCGGCCAGATCGTTATCAAGCGCCAGGCCCGCCTTCTGGTTGGCGAAATAATTGCGCCAGCGGATTTGTCCGGGCAGCAATATTTCCCTTGTCCCATCCCCGGATTGTTTTATCAACGCCAGCAGATTTTCCATGCGCTCAAAATAATCAGCCAGCGGCATGAAGCGCCCAATATCGATCGCCAGCATGAAATGGCCGTTGCCGCCGCCCTGATCAAGCTCATTATAGATTGATTTTACGCCTTTGGAGATTGCGGCGCCGCTTAAAATTCCGGCCAGGATTTCAACCATCAACGCCATGCAAAACCCCTTGGGCCCGGCAAAAGGCAGCAGCGCGCCGGTTTTGACTTTTTGTGGTTCGGTTATCGCCTTGCCGTCGCTGTCAATGGCAAAACCTTCAGGCAGTTTTTGCCCTTGTTTTGCATATTGGCGTACGCTTGAGCCGGCGAGTGCGCTGGTGGCTATATCAACCAACAGGCTTTCCCCGTTCTGGCGCGGCGCGCCAAAGGCAAACGGGTTGGTGCCAAGAACAGGCAATAGTCCATTATGGGCGGCAACCTTGGCAAAAGAATTGCTCATGGCCATAGAGATCATGGAGCTTTTTGCCGCCTGTTGGACAAAATAGGCCCCGGTGCCGAAAAAATTGGAATTATGCACCGCAACGACGCCGACGCCGGTTTGTTTGGCCATTTTGATGGCCGCCTTGATGGCGATTGCCGCGGCGTATTGGCCAAATCCATTGTCGCCATCAATGAGCGCGACAGTTTCGCCATTCTGCTTAAGGTGTGGGTTGGCATGCGGATTTATGCCTTTGGCCACAAGACGCTTGATATAGACGTCAAAGCGCTCAAAGCCGAAATTGTGCCGCCCGACCATCTCGTTCCAGACCGCATTGCTGGCAACGAAGGCGGCCTGGCGCTCATCAACATCATGGGCCATGAGCAATTGACGGGCGAATTTTTCCGCTTCCTTTTCCGCGATGCGCAACTGGTCCTGGCTCATCTTTTGAGTGCTTTTTTCGCCAGGGAGTGCGCGGCGGCCATGCTTGGCCAGGGGTCGGCCAGACTGTGCAATGGCGAGATTGATTTGACCCCGGTTATCGATTTGAGCCAAGTGCCGAATGAAAGATCGCCGCTCTGGCGCATTTGCATGAACGCCAAGGCGTCACGCCACAAATAGAGGTAATTGAGCCCCTCATGATAGTTTTCGTAATCTGGAATGGCCTGTCCGGTAAGCTGACGGTAAATGATCAGATCGATCGGCATCCCGGCCCTGATCGCCAGCTCCTCGGCCGCGGTCAGGCGCGCGTTTACTTCGATGATCTTTAGTTTGTTGTCACGAGGATCTAATTTGAATTCAATATTGCCAGTGCCGCGAAAACCGGTTTTGAGAAAAAAATCCAATCCCTCCCGCGCCGTTTGAGGGAGCCATTTGGTGGCATGAAAAGTGGCGCCGCCACGATTGACCGGAAACCGGCGGAAAATGCGTTTGGTGAAGTGGAACAGCGGTTTTGCGTCCTGGTCGATATAAGTATAATAGGAACTCAATAAACTGTCGGGTCCCGGGATCATTTCAACGATCATTATTGAATGACCGGCTTCTATCGCTTGTTTTGTTCGGGCCAAAAGCTCATCAAAACCGGTTTTGACAATAAACAGTTTGCGCCCCATGTCGCGGGAGAATTTTGCGCTATCGCGCGGTTTGACCATAACCGGATAGCTGATTTTATCGGCGATGGCTTGCAGGTCGTTTACACTCTTGATCCGCCAGAATTCAGGGCAGCCAATACCGGCGGCACGCGCCATTTCCAGTGTGGTTTGCTTGTCGAGCAAGGCGAGGCGCTGCTCGGCGGATCCACCCTCGAGCCGGTAGCGTTTTTTAAGCTCCTGATAATGCTGGGCGACAAATTCAATCGCCGCATCGCTGCCTTGCAGGATAATCTGGCCTTGTTGTTGGTTTGATTTGGAGCCCAGCAGCAAATCATGCCAATAGGCTTTTGGGTCAATGTTTTCAGGGACAGGATAGCGCGCCGAGCAAAAACGCGAATTCATCCCCCAGCAATCCGATGGTCCGGAACAGGCAACGCTGATGCCATGGCTGCTTAAATGGCGAACAACGGACAGTGAATTTTCCTTGCCGCCCAGAACCAAAACCGGCACTGTCGTGTCCAGCTCGCAAGAATTTTTGTCGGGATCGTTTTTGGTCGGGGGAGAAAACATGTTCAATCCACCCCGGTGCCGGAAAGCGCTGTGGCCACAATGTTTTTCTTATTCTCAGCCACTTGGGGCTTTTCAAGCCGCAATGTTCCCCGTCCGGTCTTGAACATATACTCCAAAAGTGTTTCAGCGACCCTTGTGCCCATTTCAGGGTTGGCGATGAGATAGTGGTGATGGAGGCCAGGGGTGGTGTTGACTTCGCTGATCAGGCCGTTTTTTGCTCCCAATGGCTTGGATATGTCCCGGCACAATATATCGACCCCGGCCAGTTCGACCCCAAGATTGTCAACCAGGCTGGCGGCCATCAGGATTGTTGCGGGGTGAACCATTTTGCGCACATTGTGGTTTTGGGCGGCGCTGTTTTCATTGACGGCGCGCTTGAGCAGGACTTCTGTGCCTGCTTGCGGCCGAAATGAGGGGGAAAGCGCGTTTTCGGCCAGCCAGCCGCTTGCATCATGGTCAATTTTCAACGGGCTGAGGGCCGTTGGCGGGCTATTGTGCAAACGGTGGGCGTTTTGTTTGGCCACCAGTTTACGGATCGAACTTTTTCCGTCGCCGACAACAAGCGGCTGATCACGGCGCACCGCATCAATGAATTTGCCATTCAGATAAAGCAAGCGGTAGGAATTGCCGGCAATTTGTTGCTCGACAACCAGGTCGGGTGAAAACCGCGCGGCGTATCTTGATGCTTTTTTCAGCCCGGCCAGATCGGTTATTCCGGTGGTGACCCCGCGCCCGCCGCCGGTTCCCGCCGCCGGTTTGACAACGATTTGGCCCGGGTTTGCGTCAAGAAATTTTTCAGCCCTTTTCAGCGTTGCCATAGTATATGAGCAATAATGCGGGATACGAAAGCCCATTTCGGCCATCAATTGATAGACCAGGGACTTGTTGCCCATAAGTTCCAGTGTCAGATGGCTGTCGAGCATCACCTCGCCCTGGCGCACGATGATGGTCAAACCGTTTTTTGTGATGCGGGAAAACCCGAAGCGCCAATTGCCATGGCTCGCCCCGACCCGTTCGGCTGCTTCGCTCCACAATTGGCGGTAATATTTGTCGCGCAATTGCGTAAAACGCAAATGTTCAACCAGCGCGCCGATATTGGCAAAACGCCGGGCGCGATAAGCAAAATTCATGGCGTGCGGGATGACGCGGGATATCATTTCTGGCCGATCTGTTGCGGGCCTGTTACTCGAAAAAGCAACCGCCCTGCTCAAGTTGTTTGTCGACCCAGGCATTGGAAAACTCACCGCGCTTGACCGCGGCGACATAGCTTGCCATCTGGGCCTTGTGGCTGACCAGGCGACCAAGAAGATCGGAGGCGAATTCGCGCCGGACAATAACCACCCCGCTTTGGTCGGCGGTAACGATATCGCCGGGATTAACCACCACTCCGGCGCAACTGATTGGGTAATTGAGCTCTCCTGGCCCGCGATGCAGCGGCCCGAAGGAAGTAATCCCGCGCGCATAGACCGGCAGGCCGACTTCCTTTACCCCTTCAATATCGCGGATCAGACCGTCAATGACAAAGCCGGCAATGCCGCAATGGCGCGCCTTGTTGGCGATCAGATCGCCAAAGACGGCGTTGGAGGATGACCCGGAGGTGTCAACGACCACAACGTCGCCGGGCTGGGCGACATCAAGAGCCTTGTGCAGCATCAGATTATCGCCGGGAAACAGTTTTACGGTAATTGCCGGGCCAAGCAGCGGCTTGTCATTGGCCAGATTGCGGATTTCGCTGGACAGTGTGAACATCCGGTTGAGCAGATCGGAAACATCGGCACTCTCATATGGTCGAAACAATTCAACCAGATTGCGCGCCGGCCGCTTTATTGACGTGCGCACCCGAAATCCGGGTCCGCCAGACATTTCCGCCGATTTGGGCCGGGCCTTGGCGTTACCTGTGTCCTGATCAAGATCGCTTGCCGGCTCCGGGCTGTATTTATCCAGTTGTGCTGATTTCAACATGGCCATGGTTTTGCTCCTGTGAACAGGAAATATTGTACGCCGCCATGGCCGTAAAATCACTGAATTCAACAGTTTGAGGTTAATTGAAAGTATATCGCGAACTTTATTTGCCGACGGTTTTGCGGTATAATCCGCTTGTTTTTGCTTGCTAATTACTTATGGCGAATACGATCGAGCGCCTTGTAATAGATGTCTTCAATGGCGCTGGTCATCATCTCCATTGAAAAATTGGCCTTTACCCACTCCAGGCGCGATTTCATCTCGCTGGCGGCGGCTTGCGGGTTATCGATAGTGGCCTGCATCGCTTTTTTCAGCGCCGTGACATCCGAGGGCGGCAAAAGAGAGTTGGCGGTGGGGCCGAATATCTCTTTGACCCCGCCGACATTGGTGGCCAGCAATGGTTTTGCCGCCGCCGCTGCTTCCAGCGCGACATAGGGCAGGGATTCGGCGAGCGAGGGCATGACCACACAGTGCGCACGGGCAAATATTTGCCGGGCCGGGCGCACACCGGCCAGATCAACGCGCCCGTTCAGGTTCAATTGTTCTATCAGGGCGCGGATTTTGTCTTCATCAGGGCCAGCCCCGGCAATGATCAATGTTGCCGGTTCGCCATTTGCGCGTCTGACATCAACAAGAGCCCTGAGCAAAATATCCACCCCCTTGATTGCGCGCAATTCACCAACGAATGAAAAATCAAACTCGGCCAGATCGGGGGAAAGGGGCACAAATTCGCTTGGGGCCAGCCCGTTGTAAACAATCTGGGACAGGTGGGGGGGCGGGCCTATTGCCGCTTCAAAGGATTTTTTTACGTAGGCGCTTTCAAAAATCATCGCATCGGTAAGTGGCAGGATGATTTTTTCAAGCGCCAACAGGGCTTTGCCAACCAGGGGGTTGCCATTATAATTGAGAACGCCGCCATGGGTTGTATAGGCGGCAATTGTGCGGCGCGAGCCCATTCTGGTCAAACGGGCGTTAAAGCCGCCCTTGGCCCCATGTCCGTGCAGCACATCAACATTTTGCTCGCGGGCAATTTTGCGGATATTATAGGTGGTGCTCAAATCGTGCGGGCCGAGCAGGCGCGATATCGGCATTTTATGAACCCCGAGCGCCGGGGCAATGCTTAACGCCTCAAGGCGCGCATCGGTCTGGGCGTCGCTGGTTGCGCTGTCCATGACCAGACCGATTTGATGGCCACGCAACGAAAGCGCTTCGCTCAAATCCATGACATGGCGATAAAGCCCACCGATGGGGGCGCGCAAAACCATCAGAATGCGAAGCGGCGGCTTTGTTATGTCATGTCCTTTATTTGTTTGAAAACAAACCAAAGGCTGGCCGCTATCCGCGCGACCACCAGCCCTTGCGCTTGGGTTTGGTTGCCCCTTCGCTTTCGCTTGAAGAAGTGGAAACGATAATTCCTTCTTGCGGCAATTGACTGGCCGGAGTGGCAGGTTGCGCGGCTTGATTTTCCACAGGTTGTGCGGCAACGGCGCTTTTAGTAATGGCGGCGCTCTCAGTATTGACAGTGCTGTCCTCAGCCGGGGCAGGGGCCGGGGTAGCAGCAGAGGCAGGGGTTTCAGCCGGGGCAGTAGGAGCTTGCGGCTCTGATTTCTGCTCTGGTTTTTGTCCTGACTCGGGGCTGGCGTTGGCGTCAGCGGAAGCGGGCGCAGTTTGTGCGCCGGAACTATCCACAGCGCTGGTTTTTGCCGCGCCTGGCGATTTTCTGGAACGTTTTGCCCGTCGTCTTGGCGGGTTTTTGGCCGGTTTGTCTGGTGCTGCGCCCGGAGTTTGATCGCCGGACGATATATTGGCAATCTCCTCACCGGCGCTGGTGGCGCTTGAATTGTCGCTTTGGTTTTCCTGTGTCATTTCAGGAGCTGCGGCACTCGGCTCGGCACCCTGCTCGCTTTGGTTTTCACCATAAGAGGGCGTTTGGTTTGATGGCTGCTCGGGTGTTGCGTCATCCGGCTCGTTGCCAATATTCTTGCCGTTGGTATCCTGGTTTTCCAGGTTCTGGGTATCCTGGTTCTGGGTATCCTGGTTTTCCAGGTTCTGGTTTTCCGCATTCGGGCTGCGCCGGTTGCGACGACCGCCGCGCCGCCCGCGCCGGCGGCGTTTGCGCGGCTGTTCTTCGCTTTGCGCCTCGGGGCTGGTTTCACCATTTTCTGGTGCGTCTTGAGCTTCCCTCTGAGTTTCCCTCTGAGCTTCGCTCTCGCTTGCCTGGACCGGCTGGTTGTTGTTCTGGGTATTGGTGGATTTGCGCCGCCGCCGGTTGCGTTGCGGCTTGCTTTCGCTTTCAGCCGGGACGGTTTCAACCACCTCATCATCATCACTTATCGGAGATGAAACCCCAATGGCCGGCAGCGCGGTTTTATCATGAACAACCCGGTCCTGTCCCCGTTCAATGGTGAATTGGGAGTTGGCCAACTTGGCGTCCGCGGTAATGTTGATCGTGAGGTTGTAGCGCTGTTCCAGCTCAACCAACAGCGCCCGTTTGGAGTTGAGGATATAAAACGCCACCTCGTGCGGGGCTCTCACCTGAATGGAATTGCCGGGGCGCTTGACCACATGATCCTCAATGGCGCGCACCACCATCAAGGCAAGGCTTTGAACGGCGCGCACAATTCCGGTTCCCTCGCAGGCCGGGCAGGCCTGGGTCGTGCTTTCCAAAACACCAAAACGCATGCGCTGGCGGCTCATTTCCAAAAGGCCGAAATGGGAAATGCGCCCGATCTGAATGCGGGCCCGATCATTCTTGAGCGCATCCTTCATGCGCTTTTCCACCGCGCGGGTCGAGCGGCGTTCGGTCATGTCGATAAAATCGATCACGATCAAACCGGCCAGATCGCGCAGGCGCAACTGGCGCGCCACCTCGTCGGCCGCCTCCAGATTGGTCTGAAGCGCGGTATCCTCGATATTGTGTTCCTTGGTCGCGCGGCCCGAATTGACATCAATCGAGATCAAGGCTTCGGTCGGGTTGATCACCAGATAGCCGCCAGAGGGCAGAACCACCTTGGGCGAAAACATCAAATCAAGCTGGCTCTCGATGTTGAAGCGGGAAAACAGATTCTGGTCTTCCTTATAGGCCTTAACGTTCTTGGCGTGGCTGGGCATGATCAGGCGCATGAAGTCCTTGGCTTCACGATAGGTCTGATTTCCCGCCACCAGCACTTCGGCGATATCCTTGTGGTAAAGGTCGCGAATGGTGCGCTTGATCAGGCTGCCTTCCTCATAGACAAGGGAGGGAGCGGTTGATTTCATGGTCAACTGGCGAACATTTTCCCAAAGTCTGGAAAGATATTCAAAATCACGTTTTATCTCAGCCTTGGTGCGCGCCGCTCCGGCGGTGCGTAAAATAACCCCCATGCCGGCGGGAACGCTGAGTTCGCCGGCAATCTGCTTGAGGCGCTTGCGATCGGCGCTCGAGGTGATCTTGCGCGAAATGCCGCCGCCCCGGGCGGTGTTGGGCATCAGAACCGAATAGCGCCCGGCAAGCGAAAGATAGGTGGTTAATGCCGCCCCCTTGTTGCCGCGCTCTTCCTTGACCACCTGGACCAGCAAAACCTGGCGGCGCTTGATCACTTCCTGGATCTTGTAGCGGCGCGCCAGCGAGCGCCGGCGCTCGATCAGCTCTTCGTTTTCCGCTTCGTTCTCATCATCATTGTCGTCATGCCCGTCATCATCGACATCGACATCGGGGGCAGCGACAAGACCGTCATCTTCCTCGTCGCCGTTGTGATTATTGTCCGTTTCTTCTTCCTGGTGGGAAGAGGCGGCATCATCAGGAGTTTTTTCAAGGTCCGCTTCAGACCCGTTCTCGATTTCGGTAATCAGCGGCTGGTCACCGGCGCCAAATTGGCTGGCATCCCCGGATGCGTCGGCATCGGGGGCGGCGGCGGCGGCGGAGACATCCGTGCCGGCTTTTTCCGGTTCGTCTTCATCTTGGTCTGATTTTTGGGAGACCGAGTGGGCGACATCGGCCAGCAGCGCTTCGCGATCAGCGACCGGTATCTGGAAATAATCGGGATGAATTTCGGAAAAAGCCAGAAAACCATGACGATTGCCGCCATATTCAACAAAGGCCGCCTGCAAGGACGGTTCGACCCGCGTTACCTTGGCAAGATAGATATTGCCTCTGAGTTGGCGCTTGTTGGCAGCTTCATAGTCGAATTCGTCGAGACGGTTTCCGCTAGTTACAACAATTCTTGTTTCTTCGGGGTGGCTGGCATCCACCAGCATACGTTTGGTAGCCATTAATAATAACTCCGCGCCTTCGCGCGCGTAACGAACCAGTCCGGGAGGACGAATAGTGGTTCACCGCGCCATGCGAGGCGTATGGTTTGGAAAAATGAGTGCAAAATGCACCCACGGGTGTTCGAGGTTGAAAAAAATCAAGCAAATCACGCGCAAATGACGGCCGTGCCGCCGGTTGCGTGCAATGTCTTGGCTTGAAGCTCATTTGTCCTCTTTCATTGCAATGCGAAGGGCTCGAAAAAGGCTCCTTGCATCACCCGCTCGCATTAACGAGCGAAATTCTGTTTCAAGGGATATGTGTCCTGGCTTGTAATTATGCAAGCTTGGCCGACAATATTCGCACATCGCATCAAACCTGTTCGTCAGGCAAGAGCGCGAAGGTGTGAAAGCGTGGCTTTTCAGGCTGACCCCTGATTTAGAGCGTTTAGTGTTCAGTTGCCGCTTTGGCAACAAAAAAGTATTCAGCAGAGCATAAAGACGATAGCGCAAAACCGCGCCTGTCCCCTTATTGGCGACAAAATTAGCGATAAAAGAAGGCAATAGAGCCTTACATAGCCAAATGGCCAGGCGTAATCACATAAGTGTTTGTGCGGTGCTGGCAGCTTTTATGAACAAGCGGTTTTTTAACAAGGCGGGCATATGAGCGCGAATCATTTATGGCTTGCGGGAGGGGATGAGTGAAGCTTGAGGGCTCAGACATGATCAGGATTTTTTTAATTGTTGTTTTGCTGATCCTGGGCCAGGCGGGGATTGGGGCAAGCGCCGGGTTTGCCCAGTCGGGCGCGCTTGATCCGGCAATCTCAAATCTGCCAAAGGTGATGGCGGTTCGCGTTTCCAACAGTGATGGGCGCTCGCGCCTGATCATTGATATGGAAAAAGTGACCCCGTTTGCCTTTGTTTCACTGGTTGATCCGTTGCGTATTGCGCTTGATGTGCGCTCCAATGGCTTTCCCGCCGATTTGGCGGGCAAACCGGCCGGCGAGGGGTTTGTCAGCAAATTCGAGCTGACGAGCATTGCCGGGGACCGGGTGCGCACGGTTTTGTCACTTGGCGCTCCTGCCCAGGTGCAGCAGGCCTATTGGCTGGAGGCGATTGACAATCAACCGGCGCGGCTGGTGGTTGATCTGATTGGCGATAGCGCTGAAAATTTTGCCGCCAAGGCCGAATTGGACCGGTTTGCCTCTGAACAAAGCCAGAAAACGGGCGCCGCTCTTGAAAACAAGCCAAACGCGCCCGGCACCTCCCAGGTAAAGAGCCAGTCGCGGCCCCTGATCTTGATTGATCCGGGCCATGGCGGCATCGATGGCGGGGCAAAAACGCCCGATGGCATCGAGGAAAAAACCCTCACCCTGGCTTTTGCCAAGCAATTGCAGCAAGTGTTGATTTCCTCGGGAAGGTTTGATGTCGCCCTGAGCCGGGATGATGACCGTTTCATACAGCTTGGCGAACGGGTGCAACTGGCGCGCGCCAACAATGCGGATTTATTCATATCGATCCATGCGGACACATTCGAGGATGCGACAATTCGCGGTGCGTCGATTTATACGCGTGACGAGCAGGCGACCGATATTCTGGACAAGGTTTTGGCCGATCAGGAAAACAAGGCGGATTTGCTGGCCGGTTTTGTCAAACAGGACGCCAGCGAGGCGGTGGTTGGTTTGCTGGTTGATCTGATGCGCCGCGAAATGCGTCGCCAGTCCTATTTGGCGGCCAAGGCGATTTTGCAGCAATTGCGCCCGACAATCCGCGTGCGCCGGTTTCCGCTGCGCCGCGCCGGGTTTTTTGTCCTGCAATCCCCGGATGTACCCTCGATCCTGCTTGAACTTGGCTTTTTGTCCAACCGGGCGGACGAAAACAATCTGATATCGCCGAGTTGGCGCCTGCGCATGTCAGAGGCGGTCGCGCGCGGCATCGTTGCCTATTTTGATCAATCGAGCCGGTGAAAAAAAATAAATGAACTGTCCACAATTTCGCCCCCCTTATGTTATCAACACCATCCGTTATGCTGGTATTGGTTGCTAACCAATAGGATTTAGGGTCTCTCAAATAATGTTGCGCTTTCTTGGCTGGTTGTTCGGATTTGCGGTGTTTGCCGGCCTGATTGGCATTGCCGCGGTTGGTTATCTGGTGTGGAGTATTTCCCAGGACCTGCCCGATTATACGGTATTGAAAAATTACACCCCCCCGATCACAACGCGCGTTTATGCTTCGGACGGCTCGCTTCTGGCTGAGTTCGCTCGCGAAAGACGCCTGTTTCAGCCGATTGAAACAGTGCCAAAACGGGTGGTGGAGGCGTTCATTTCAATTGAGGACAAGAATTTCTTCACCCATGGCGGCATCGCCTTTGATGGCATCCTCAGGGCGTTGCGCGACAATTTGATGCGTCAGATATCAGGCAAGGGCGGCCCGCTGGTCGGGGCGTCAACCATTACCCAGCAGGTGGCCAAGAATTTCCTTTTGACCCGCGAGCAAACCTGGGACCGCAAAATCCGCGAGGCTTTGCTTGCGCTCAAGATCGAGTCCGCTTTTTCCAAGGAAAAAATCCTTGAACTATATCTCAACCAGATCTTTTTCGGCTTCAATTCCTACGGGATAGCGGCGGCGGCGATGAATTATTTCGACAAGGCTCTTTATGAGTTGACCCTGTCGGAAACCGCCTATCTGGCTGCCTTGCCCAAGGGACCGGCCAATTATGATCCGTTCCGGCGTCCGGCGGCGGCGATCGAGCGGCGCAATCTGGTGCTTACCCGCATGTTCGAAGAGGGATATATAACCGAAAAGGAAGAAAAAGCGGCCAAAAGCGAAAGCCTCAATGTGGTGCCGCGGCGCGGCAATGTACAGGTTTCCAATTCGGAATATTTCAATGAAGATGTGCGGCGCAAGCTGATGTCCATTTATGGTGAGGACAAGCTTTACGGGGGCGGGCTGGCGGTGCGCACCACGCTTGATCCGCGCATGCAGAAGCTGGCCCGGGCCGCCCTGATGAAGGGGTTGATCAATTTTGACCGCTCCAAGGGCTTTCGCAAGCCGGAAAAAACCATTGATATCAGCGGGGACTGGGGCGCGGAACTTTATAAGATCAAGCCGCTTTGGGATGTGCCGGAATGGAAACTGGCGGTGGTTCTTGAGCTGGAGCGCAATCAGGCCAAAATAGGCCTGCGCCCCGGAACCCAGAACAGTGGCCAGATGAGCAAGGAACGGGTTGAGGCAAAACTGCCGGGTTCTGAAGCTCATTGGATCAAGCAGGATCTGAACAAGGCCTTGCAGGTGGGCGATGTCATTTACGTGACAGCGGTTACGGGCAAGGATGGCGTTTACGCCCTGGAGCAGGTGCCCAAGGTCAACGGGGCGCTGGTGGCCATGGATCCGCGAACGGGGCGGGTTCTGGCCATGGTCGGTGGATTTTCCTATGCCATGTCCGAATTCAACCGCGCGACCCAGGCGATGCGCCAGCCCGGCTCCGCCTTCAAGCCGGTGGTTTATTCGGCAGCGCTTGACAATGGCTATACCCCGGCCTCGGTGGTTCTTGATGCGCCGCTGGAAATCATCAACCAGGATGGTTCGCGCTGGCGTCCGGCCAACTATTCGGAAAAATTCTATGGTCCCCAGACCTTGCGCCGCGGCATCGAGCGTTCGCGCAACGTGATGACGGTTCGCCTCGCCCAGGATATCGGCATGCCGCTGGTGGCTGAATATGCGCGCCTGTTTGGCGTTTATGACGATATGCTGCCGGTTTTGTCGATGGCGCTGGGGGCGGGGGAAACCACCGACATGCGTCTGACCTCGGCGTTTGCAACCATTGCCAATGGCGGGCGCAAGATCGTTCCCACCCTGATTGACAGAATTCAGGACCGTTACGGCAAAACCATATTCAAGCATGACCAGCGTCTGTGCGACGCCTGTTCGGTGGCCAAATGGGAAAATCAGCCCGAACCGCTGATAATTGACAACAGAAAACAGATCCTTGACCCGATGACCGCCTATCAGATCACCTCGATGCTTGAGGGTGTGGTCAAGCGCGGCACGGCGCGTTCGGTGCAGGCGGTGGGGCGGCCGGTTGCCGGCAAAACCGGAACCTCCTCGGACTATAAGGATGCCTGGTTCCTCGGTTTTACCCCGGAACTGACGGTCGGGGTCTATGTTGGCTATGACACTCCCAAGCGCATGGGACGCTCGGCGACCGGTGGCGGACTGGCCGCCCCGATCTTTACCGATTTTGTCAAAGGCGCGCTGGCCGGTACTCCGCCAACTCCGTTCTCGATGCCGTCCGGGATGACCCAGGTTTGGATTGATCCGGCAACCGGGGTCAAGGCGATTGCCGGCGGCGAGGCCATTTTGGAAGCGTTCAAGCCGGGGACCGGGCCCAATCTGATCACCTCGGTGATCGGGGTTGATTCCAACGCCTTTCTTAATATCGAGGGCGGCAATGTCGATGTGAATACCGGAAGGGGCGGATTGTTCTGACGCGTTTCGGCTCCATGGAATAAAAAATCAAAATCCTCTTAAAAAAAGCAAACAACAAGACAATTAATGGACATGCGGCATGCGTAGTGAAATCGAAACTATGGTCAATGAAATCGAGCAGGCTCTTGCCCTGCTGAGGAGGCATCTTTGACTGGGACACCGCCCAGGAACGCCTTGACCAACTGAACGCCAATGCCGAAGCGCCCGATTTGTGGGACAATCCGGAAAAAGCGCAGGCCGTGATGCGCGATCGCCAAACTCTTGAAGCGCAAATAGCCAGTGTCAATGATCTGAGCACAGCGCTTGCCGACAATATCGAATTGATCGCGATGGGCGAAGATGAAGGGGACGCCGACATTGTTGGCGAGGCCGAGACGGCGCTTGCAGATTTACATAAAACCGCGGCTCGGATGCAGATCGAAACCCTTCTTTCCGGGGAGGCGGACGCCAATGACTGTTATGTTGAAGTCCATTCGGGGGCCGGTGGCACTGAAAGCCAGGACTGGGCCCTAATGCTGTTGCGCATGTACCAGCGCTGGGGCGAGCGGGGTAAATTCAAGGTGGAAATGATCGAATATCATTCCGGAGAAGAGGCGGGGATCAAATCGGCGACCCTTCTGGTTCGCGGCCACAATGCCTATGGCTGGCTGAAAACGGAAAGCGGGGTACACCGGCTGGTGCGCATTTCTCCGTTTGACAGCCAGGCGCGCCGCCACACCAGTTTTTCCTCGGTCTGGGTCTATCCGGTAATTGATGATTCGATCGATATCGAGGTTTCCGAATCTGATGTGCGCATTGATACCTATCGGGCATCGGGGGCCGGCGGCCAGCACGTCAACACCACCGATAGCGCGGTCAGGATCACCCATATCAAGACCGGGATTGTGGTTCAGTGTCAAAATGATCGCTCCCAGCACAAAAACAAGGCCGCCGCCTGGCAGATGCTAAGGGCGCGCCTTTATGAGGCGGAATTGCAAAAACGCGAAGAGGCGGCAATGAACGAGGCCGCCAGCAAGGCGGAAATCGGCTGGGGCCATCAGATCCGCTCTTATGTGCTTCAGCCCTATCAGCTGGTCAAGGATTTGCGCACCGGGATTGAAAATACCGCCCCCAATGACGTGCTTGATGGTGATCTGGATGAATTCATGGAAGCGGCACTGGCGCTGCGGGTCGGCAAAAAGGACAATAATTAGGGGCAAAAGTCCGCGCCCTGATTGTGCCGGAAGCCTCATCCTGAGCTTGCCGAAGGACGAGGCCACCCCATGGGTTCGCGTCTCGACAAGCTCAATTGCCAAAACCTGACAAGACCCCGGATCAAGCCCGGGGCGGCTTGGACCTGTCACAGTTTTGTTCCGCCCCAACCCTCCCCCGCGAGCGGGGGAGGGGGGTGTTTCCTTTGGTATTAAAGGGACTACCCAGCCCTTTCCTTCTCCCCTTGTGGGAGAAGGTGGCGCGTAGCGCCGGATGAGGGGGGTTGCTCTTCGCAGTTGTTTTCCTCGCGGGGTGTACCACAATCTCCCTCTCCGCACCGTCCCGGCCACTTGAGCCGGGACCTGATTGCCAAAACCTGACAAGACCCCGGATCAAGTCCGGGGCGGCTTGGATCTGTCACAGTTTTGTTCCGCCCCAACCCTCCCCCGCGAGCGGGGGAGGGGGGTTGGCTTACGCTGCCTCAGTGGGATACTTCAACAGGATCAGTATATTAAAGGTCTCATTCTGAGCCTGCCGAAGAACGCGGCCGCGCTATGGTTCATGGGTTCTTGCAGTTCGACAGCCTCATGGTTCGACGGGCTCATGGTTCGACAGGCTCACCATGAGGGGGGGAGGGTGGTGGATAATTCAGGAAATAAAGCTGGCCAGGCGCTCGCCGACCCGCAAATAGGGGGCGGGATTGACCGCGACATTGTTTTTACGCACCTCAAAATGCAGGTGCGGGCCGGTTGAGCGCCCGGTTGAGCCGACCTTGCCGATCAAATCTCCGGCGTTGATTTTTTGCCCGGTGGTAACCAGAAGCCGGGAAAGATGAGCATAGCGGGTGACAAGCCCGTTGCCATGGTCGATTTCGATGAATTTGCCATAGCCTGTTTTCCAGCCGGCAAACAGGATTGTGCCCTGGCCGGCGCTGAATACCGCAGTCCCTTTCGGGTTGGGGTAATCTATTCCGGAATGAAAGGCGCGTGCCTTGCCAAACGGGTCGGCGCGGTTGCCAAAGGGCGAAGATATCCGGCCCATTTTGGGCAATGGAGCATGGATCGGGGCAATTTTGAGGGCCAGACGCGCCTGTTCAAATCTGTCAAGCGCCAACTGGGCCTGATTGGCTGCCTCAAGGGAGGAGGGCTCCGCCAGTGCCGGGTTGGCGGCAATGAACGGGCCGCCGCGGGCCAATGCCGTGTTGCCGGGCAGGTCAGGGGCGATGCCGATGGTTTTGAGCGCATTAATGATCTTGATGGTGGAAGTTTTGGCATTTTGGGAAATTTCCGACAGAACAGCGTGGCTGTCGTTGATCATTCCGGTGATCGAGCGCGACAGGGTGTCAATATTAAATGGGGCTACCGGACCCGCATAAGGGGGCGCACCAATGCTGGTGGCGATGATTTTGCCTCCCGCAGCGTTGTTTGGCTGCGCGCTGGCGGTTGTGATGCCCATGCTTTGGGCTTTTTGCGCCAGAACACGAATATAGCTATATTGTTCGGACAAGGCCTGTTGCTTGATAATGAGCTGCTGTAGTTTAAGGTTGATGCCGCCGTCTTGAACATATTGGCGCGAATGCAATCGATCCACTTCCATACGCAGACGCAAAATACGGTCCTGATATTGCTCGAAAGCCTGGGTCTGGCCGGCGTTTCTGGTTAGTATTTGCCCGATTTCCGGGCTCATCAGCAGGCTGACGCCAAGGGCTATGTTGGAGGCGAGCAAAAGGGTGAACAAACTATAAATTGCTCTTGGACGGATAAGCTGCTCTTTGAGAAAAGCACGAAGTTTTCGGGGAGCTGGGCTCATGGGGTGATTTGACGCAAACACGCTTTGATGGGCTCTTTTGAAGACAAAATCCGGTTAAGCTTCAATGTTGCGCGATTATGGTTAATAATTATCAAACGCGGAAGCTACGCAAGGTTTGATGCGATTTTTACATTTATTGGCGTGAGGGCCGCCATTGCTGCAATCTTTGCCATATTGCAGCCAGTATGATCAAACACACAAAGGCACTCCGCCGCATCTTCTTGAAAGTGATATAAAAGCCTTGGTCGAAAATACGAACAAAGCTGACCAAAAGTCTCCGGCTAAATCCCGGGTGCGCAAGTCGCGAAGACGGCGCGCGTTTCATGGCGTTTCCCTGCTGGTGATATTTTTAAGCGCCTTGTTGGTGATATTATATCTTGTGCTTTTGGTGCGTCCGGTTCCTCTGCCTTTTGTCGGTCAACAGGTGCGCGCCATGGTTTTGGCCTCAATGCCTGATTTCATGGAGCTGGAGCTCGGGGCAACTTCCCTGACCCTTGAAAACGGGGTGGCGCCGGCCTTGCGGTTTTCGCCAGTGGTGCTGGTTGACAAACAGACCGGGGGCAAGATGAAAATGGAAGCGCTTGAGGTCGGTTTTTCTCCGTTTCGCGCCTTGCTCGGCCAGCCGGGGGCAATCATTACGCTGGTCAGGCCGCAAATGCAGGTCATTCAGGATCTGATCGGGCCGCGCCTGGCGCAATTCAAGGTGATAAATGATCCCGCGGGTGGTCAGGCCACGGTCAAGGTGACCGAGGGCAAAAGCGCCTTTCCCAGTATTGATATCGGCGCCGGGGGGCTGGATGTGCGCGGCAAAATTCCGGGCAATAACGGTCTTGTCGTTCGTTCTGACAATGATTGGCTGGTATATAATCTGGAGGCCGGGGAACGGGGGTTGCGTTCGGTCATTCAAAACTCGGACAGGGGATTGTTTTCCCGCTTTATCGTGCGTGACGCCACCCTGGTGATGCATGATTCGGTTTATGGCCTTGTGCGCACCTTTTCCAAGATCAATCTTGATATCGACCCGCAGGCCGGCACGAAAAATATCAGGGGCACGATTTCCGCGGTGGTTGCCGGACGCCGGTTTGAGGGGGTGATCAAGCGAAATGTGCGCCCGGATGGCTCGGTCGATCTGGTTTCGGAATTTACCAATATGGATTTTTCCGCTTTCGTGCCGTTCATGGATGATCCGGGCTCCATGGTTGCCGTGCATGGCGGCGGCAGCGTGATTGCCAGGATAAAATTTGCTCCCGGCGAGCAAATCAACGTTTTGGGCGGCAATTTTACAATTGATCTTACCGGTTCCAAGCTGCGTATCGGCAAGGACAGGTTTGCGGTCACCACATCCAAGATGAAGATCGACTGGGATGCCAAAACCGCCACTTTCAACATGCTCAAGACCCGGTTTCGGGCCGGAAGCTCTTATGCCGATATGTCCGGGGTGTTCATTTTTGGCCTGGACAAGGTCTATGGTCCGACCATGCGCATGTCGATGGTGTTGAAAAATATCTATTTGCGGCCCAATGATTTGCCGGCGCCCAAGGATCCGATAGAAAATTTGCAGTTTTCCGGCTGGTCGGCCCCGCTTTATGGGGCAATGGGTATTGAAAAACTGGTTGCCACATCCGGCGATATGAAACTGGTTACCTCCGGGCGCTTTGATATGTTGCGCGCCGGGGTCGGGGTTGATCTGAATGTTGCGATTTCGGGGGCCAGTGCTGATGATTTAAAGCGGCTGTGGCCCTATTTCATTGGCGGGGAAACCCGTAACTGGTTTGTTGAAAACGTATTGAGCGGAAAAGTCATAACTTCGGCGATGGAGTTCAAATTCCCTGTCGGAACCCTGGGTGAGCCAGGCAAGGAATTCAAAATTCCCGATGGGGCAATCAATGTCGACATGCTGGCGAGCGGGGTCACATTCAAGGCAATGGATGGTTTGGACCCGATCAAGGTTTCGGGCGACACACGCCTTAATGTCAAGGATGGCAACACAAAAGTGGTTTTTGGTGACGCCAGCTTGCCGACCAAGGGAGGGGAGTTGAAATTTTCCGGCGCCGAATTCATCTATAAAAGCGGTTCAGGCGGGGTGCGCGATTTCAAGCTGAGGGGCAATGTTGACGCCCCGGTTTCAGCGCTGGTCTCCCTGGCCAAATCACAGGCTTCCGGTTTTGTCGATACTCTTGATTTTCCGCTTGATCTTGATGCTCTTGAGGGCCGGGTCAGCACCTCGTTGTCGACCGCGATAAAATTGAACGCAAACGACAATGGGGTGCGCGCAATGAGCTATGCTCTTGACGGAAAAATTTCCGGGTTTGCCAGTACCAAACCGATCAAGACCTATACGATTGCCGATGGCCAGTTTGATTTCAGCATTACCGATGCCGGCTACAGGGTCGATGGACCGGCAAAACTCAATGGCCTGTCGACCCGGATCAGCGTGCAGGGTGCTTTGGATGCCAAAGTGGCGCCGGAAATTGAAGTTGCGGCAATTTTTGCCGCCAAGGATTTCAAGCAGTTCGGGTTTGATGTTTCAAAATTTGTCGATGGAAATGTTCGCTTTGTCGGCCGGCCGCTTGAAGATGGTTCCTTGAAGGTTAGCGTTGATCTCGAGGACGCCAGTTTGACCATTGCCGATCTGGCGCTGTCAAAGGCGCGTGGTGAGCCAGGGTCGCTAACCGCCAATGTCGATTTTGATGGGCCGGTGGTCAATATTTCCGGGGTTGAACTGTCCTTTGGCAGCGTCGACTTGCATGGAAAGCTGAAGTATGATGTCGACAAGGGGCTGCAATCGGCTGATTTCTCGCGCTTTATCCTGAATGAGGGCGATAATGCCCGTTTGCAGCTCAGCCAGGTAAAAGATGGCTATTCGCTCAAATTGCGCGGGGAGCAACTTGATCTCAAACCGCTGATGGCGCGGTTTTTCTCGCTTGAGGGCGGGGGGACCGGGGGGCCACGCGCCACCAGCGTCAACCAGAGATTGTTGATTGACGCCAAGCTCGACAAGGCGCTGGGCTTTTATCGAACCACGGCGCTCAATCTGTCCGCGGACATGGATATTTCCGGTGACAATTTACAAAAAGTAGCCATGCAGGCCCAGTTTGGCGGCACCAATTCAGTATCGATAACCACCAATCCGGTGCCTGATGGCAGGGTGATGTCGGTGGCGTTCAATGATCTGGGGACGTTGTTGCGTTTTGTCGGGGTCTATCCGCGCCTGGTCGGGGGAGCGGGCAGTCTGGTCATGAAGACGAACAAGATGAGAAACGAGGATGTCGGCACGTTTTCGCTACGTGATTTTTCCATTATCAATGAAGAAAATGTGGTGCAGATCCTGGGTAATGATCCGAAATCGCGTGAGCGTATCGCCAAGGAAAACCGGGTGGATTTCAATCAGGGCCAGGCCGATTTTGTTCGCCGTCCCGACCGCATTGAAATTACCCGCGCCGTTTTGGATGGTAATCAGATGGGCGGAACCATGCGCGGATTTATCTATACCGACGCCGGGCAATATGATTTGACGGGAACCTATATTCCGCTGTTTGAACTCAACAACGCCTTTCAGCAAATCCCGATTTTGGGCCCGCTATTGGGCGGGCGCCGCGGGGAGGGGTTGATCGGGATAACTTTTGCCATTCGCGGCGACTTGAACAATCCCCAATTTCTGGTCAACCCGGCCTCGATACTGGCACCCGGGGTGTTGCGCTCGATCTTTGAGTTCCGCTCCAAGGGGCAACCAGCGGCAACCAACTAGAGCAAGCAGTAACTTCAGGTTGATGCAGAAGCGCATGGTTTGGCGCAATTTTTACATTTTCGCACTCGTCATACTCGGGCTTGACCCGAGTATCCATGTCGTTTTGCCCCTCACCCCAGCCCTCTCCCCCAAGGGGAGA
>UOEO01000151.1_pt1 | contig 20259 bp, 14 predicted proteins | sample 1989881 | NCBI WGS metagenome assembly UOEO01 (sample SAMEA4712198, study PRJEB27164) | hydrothermal vent metagenome | biome: marine basaltic hydrothermal vent biome; feature: marine hydrothermal vent; material: mineral | place: Pacific Ocean | collected 2011-06-14/2011-07-23 | depth 1691 m
GCAATAAGCCGGTCGGGGGCATATTCAGGGCAGCCAAGGCGATGATTATTGCCGGGACTTTGGCGGTTTCGCTGGTCTCGGGGGCGGCTTTTGCCGGCCAGGATGGCCGTACCAATTTGCGCGTTGCCATGCCCACGACATGGGCGTCACATGGCCCTGTGGTCAATTCCAACTTCGCCGCACGCGTCACCTATTCAATTTACGACACTCTGGTTTGGCGCAACTATTTGTCAAAACCCGACGGGAGCGGTTATGAACTTGTTCCTGGTCTGGCAACCAGCTGGAAACAGGTTTCGCCGACCGAGTGGGATTTTACCATCCGCCAGGGCGTCAAGTTCCACGATGGCACCACAATGACCACAAAGGATGTGGCGTTCTCGATCAACAACACCTATGGCGACGGTCTTGAGCCGTTCCCTGCCTCCGGTACGATCGCCAGCGTTGTGGCGCTGGATGACAAAATTGTTCGCATCACCACCAAAAACCCGGATCCGGCCTTGCTGGCACGCATGGCGACAGTTATGGGCCAAGTCTATCCGCAGGCCTATTATGAGAAGGTTGGCAAGGACGGCTTTGGCCGGGCGCCGATTGGCACTGGTCCCTATAAATGGGCGGGCCGGGTGACCGGAGAATCCGTGAAACTGGTAGCGTTTGACGATTACTGGGGCGACAAGCCGCCGCTTGCCAGCATCACTTTCCTTGAAGTGCCGGAAACATCGGCGCGTATTGCCGGCTTGCTCACCGGTGAATATGACATCGTGACATCCCTGCCGCCGAACCAGACCCGGCCGATCGACAATGACGCCAACACCGAAATTCGTGCTGTTGCTGTTGAAAACGTGCAGATGATTACTTTCCGCCAGTATAAGCAAGACCGTCCGCAGGCCGACGCGCGTATTCGCAAGGCGATGGCGCTTTCTCTGGACCGGGCATTGCTGGCCGATAAATTGTGGGCCGGGCTGACAAAAGCCGGAACCTATGATTTTCCTGGTTATGGCGACTATTCGATGCCTGATCGTGGTCCGCTGCCATTTGATCCTGAAGAGGCAAAACGGCTGCTGGCTGAAGCAGGCTACAATGGTGAAGAGATCGTCATCCGTATCGTGGGTGGCTATTACACCAACATGACGCGGGCAATCGAAGCCGGTATGGAGATGTGGAAAAAGGTTGGCCTCAACGTCAAGCTCGACATCATTGAAAACTGGGGTCAGATGGGTCAGGAAGGCGACGCCTATGCCGCTTCCGACAATATGTGGATGACCGATCCGGCCGGTGGCATGTGGTTCAGCTGGGGCCGTAAGGGCGGACATCGTTTGAAGGATTGGGGCGGTACCCCGCCGGCCAAGTTCGCAGCACTTGGCACCGCCATCGAGCAGGGTTCGGATTTCAAGATCCGCATGCAGGCCTATATGGATCTGCTTGATTTGTGGGACCAACTGGTTCCCGCCATCCTCTTGTATCGTCCGGTTGAAGCCTATGGCGTGCGCAAGGACCTGGAATGGACCCCTTATACGTTCTTTTACATGGACTTTCGTGCCGACAACGTAAAAGACAATAGTTAGTCATTTGCGAAACTTGAATGCGGGTGGGCTGAAAGCCTTTGTATTTTTGGCCCACCCGCCTGTCGGCAAGTACTGCAACGGTGCCCAGGAACGAATTTTACCATCAAACGAATTTTACCATCAAAAGGGTCGATGATTACTTCCTTTGGTATCCATTAGAATGTTTTCAAACCAGATAAGTGGATATCACTTGTCTGGTTTGAAAGTTTGAGAAAACAAAGACTTGGAGCTGCACGTTCTTATTCAACATGAACGTGGTGTGCTCTAGTGAAAGCGTTGGAAATTGACCCGATATATCCTGATAAAAATGGCGAGAAGCCTGTTGACCCTGTGGATCGTCGTCACGGCGGTTTTTTTTGTGCTGCGCGCTTCCGGCGACCCGATCTATTCGGTTTTTTCCCTGGGGACACCTGAGTCAACACTGGATGTGTTTCGGGTGAAATGGGGCATCGACAAATCATTTATCGAACAATATCTGATCTATATCAGCGATATTTTTCATGGCGATTTCGGCACTTCTTTTTTTGACGGTCGCCAAGCGTGGGATATCGTGATGGAACGACTGCCCAAAACGTTGTTGCTCGGAGGCACGACTTTTAGTGTCAGCGTCATTGCCGGGGTTACCCTTGGCGCCATTGCCGCGCTTAAACGTGGCACTTTCTGGGATCGCGGCATCATGACGGCAGCGGTGGCGTCTTTTTCGATGCCAAGTTATTTTCTGGCGCTGTTGCTGATCTTGCTGTTTTCGCTGCAATTGCGCTGGCTGCCGACGGCGGGGGCCAGCACCTGGCAGCATCTGATCCTGCCGGCGACCACCTTGGGGCTGACGCTTGCGGGCTCTATTGCGCGCTTTACCCGCTCAGCCATGCTTGAGGTTTTGCGCCAGTCCTATATGCGCACCGCACGCGCCAAGGGAGCCCCGAAATTTCGCCAGATCGCCTGGCACGCACTGCCCAACGCGGCCATTCCGACGGTTACAGTGATCGGTTTCCAACTTGGCTGGCTGATCGGTGGCTCGGTGGTAATAGAGACGGTATTTGCCTGGCCCGGCGCCGGGCGGCTGTTCATCACCGCCGTCGGGGTGCGTGACTTTGCGGTTGTGCAGCTATTTATTCTCATGGTCGCTTCAACCGTCATTCTTGCCAATCTGCTGGTTGATATTCTTTATGGCTATCTCGATCCGCGCATCAGCATAACCAGCGACAAGAATTGAAGGGCAGGCAGATGAACACACAACAATTTGAGACTTTGGCGGTTGCCGGGGTCAGACGGGGCCGGTTCGGCTCGCTGATTGATCGCTGGGGGTTGAGCGGCGAATGGCTGGTCAGCGCTGCCTTGATCTATATTGCCTTCATCCTGTTTGTTGCCATATTCGGGTTTTTGTTCCAGCCCTATGCGCACACCCAGCAGGATCTTTGGAACCAGTTGCAGCCACCTGTGTTCATGCAGGGTGGTTCCTGGCAACATATTCTGGGCACGGACGATCTGGGGCGTGATGTGCTGTCCCGGCTGATCGTCGGGTTGCGGCTCAGCGTTCTTATTGGCATTGTTGGCACTGCGATCGGGGCGGTGCTGGGCAGTTTTCTGGGCATTGTCGCGGCGCATTTCAGGGGCTGGGTCGAAGAGGTTTTGATGATGCTGGTTGATGTGCAAGTCAGCCTGCCGTTTATTATTTTTGCCCTTGCGGTCTTGGCTTTTGTCGGCAACAGCCTGACCATACTGATTATCGTGGTCGGTATTGACGGATGGGAGCGCTATGCGCGCCTGTCGCGCTCGATGGTTTTGAGCGCCAATCAACAGGATTATGTATTGGCGGTGCGTTCGCTGGGGTTGAGTAATTTCAAAATCTACCGCCACCATGTTTTGCCCAATATCATGGGCACGCTGGTGGTGCAGGCAACGATCAATCTGCCCGGGGTGATATTGCTCGAATCCACCCTGAGCTTTCTTGGTCTTGGCGTGCAACCGCCGCTGACCAGCCTCGGCCAGATCCTTGGCGTGGGGCGTGATTATCTGATCCTGGCTCCCTGGATTGCGGTGGCTCCGGGCATGGTGATCTTTTTTCTCACCCTGTCGATCGCCGTTGTCGGCGATTGGCTTCGCGATCGTCTGGATCCGACCCTGAAATGAGAAACTCAATCATGCAAAACAACACCGGAGCCGTCACGGCGCCAGACAACACCTTGTTTCAGGTGCGCGATCTGTCGGTGGTTTTCGATACGCCCGAAGGCACGGTTCAGGTGGTCGAGGGCATTGATCTGAAGGTGAGAGCCGGGCGCACCCTGGGGCTGGTTGGCGAAAGTGGCAGCGGCAAGAGCGTCACCTGTCTGGCGGCTCTTGGCCTGCTGGCGGCACGCGGGCGGGTGACCAGTGGCGAGGTGATATTCAATGACCGGGATTTGCTGAAGATCAATGAAGTTGAAATGGAGAAATTGCGCGGTCGCGAGATCGCAATGGTGTTTCAGGACCCTATGGTGTCGCTGAACCCGGTGCGAACCATCGGCTGGCAGATATCGGAATCACTGTTTTTGCATCAACATCTGTCGCGCGATGCGGCCAGGAAACGCACGATTGAATTGCTGGATATGGTCGGCATACCCAACGCAAAAAACCGTTATGGCGAGTACCCACACCAATTTTCCGGTGGCATGAGCCAGCGGGCCATGATTGCGATGGCCATTGCCTGCAAACCCAAACTGCTGATCGCTGATGAACCGACAACCGCGCTGGATGTGACCATTCAGGCGCAAATCCTTGAACTGCTGTCACAGTTGAAAAAAGAGCTCGACATGGCGATGATCCTGATCACCCATGACCTGGGAGTTATCGCCGAGGCCGCCGATGATGTGGCGGTGATGTATGCCGGGCGGGTAGTCGAGGAAGCCCCGGTGCTCGATTTATTTGACAAGCCGTTACATCATTATACGCTGGGTTTGCTCAATTCACTGCCGCGGATCGATCGTAAGGTCGAGCGCCTGAGCTCTATTGAGGGCGCAGCTCCGCCACCGCAGGAGTTTGCCGCGGGCTGCCGGTTTCAGCCGCGTTGTGATAATTGCGATGATAGCTGCGCCGGGATGCGGCCCGCCTTTAATAAAATCAGCGACACTCGCCGTGTTGCCTGCAAACATCCGGTGAATTTGATATGAGCAATACCGAAACCAGCCAGCGCGAAATCCTGATGCAGGTGCGCGATGTGGTGCGCCATTTTGCCGGACCGCGCACCTCGTTTTTTGGCAAACGCAAAATGGCCCATGCGGTCAACGGGGTTTCGCTCGATCTGTTTGCCGGAGAAACCCTGGGGCTGGTTGGCGAGAGCGGCTGTGGCAAGTCGACCATTGGTCGGCTGATCCTGAACCTGATGGCGCCGACTTCGGGGTCAGTGAAGTTTCTTGGCCAGGAGATCACCAAGCTTGACAAAACGGAATGGCGCCGCTTGCGTAGCGAAATGCAACTGGTGTTTCAAAACCCGCTCGGAGCGCTCAATCCGCGCATCACAATTGGTGCGCAAATCCGCGAACCGCTGGATATCCACGAGGTCGGCACGGCGGATGCTCGCAACGCCAGGGTTTTGGAAATGTTTGAGGCGGTAAGCTTGCCGCCGCATCTGCTGGAACGCTATCCGCACCAACTTTCAGGTGGCCAGCAGCAGCGGGTGGTGATCGCGCGCGCGTTGATCAACAGCCCGAAACTGGTGGTTTGCGATGAAAGCGTCAGTGCATTGGATGTGTCGGTTCAAGCGCAGGTGGTCAACCTGTTGGCGGATCTGCAAAAGAAACTCGGCCTGACCTATTTGTTCATCACCCATGACCTAAGCGTGGTGCGCCACATATCTTCGCGCATCGCGGTGATGTATCTGGGCCGTATCGTCGAGTTGGCCGACAGCGGGCAATTGCTGGAAAACCCGATGCACCCCTATACAAGCGCCCTGATTTCGGCGGTGCCGGTGCCCGACCCGCGCGCCCGCGCCTCGCGCGCCACCATCAAGGGCGAACCCCCGAACCCGTTCGAGCCGCCATCAGGCTGTGCCTTTCATGCCCGCTGCCCATACGCCGACGCCATATGCCACGCGCAACTGCCCGAATTTCGAACCATAAACGCCAACCACATGGTCGCCTGCCACCATGCGGAGGACCTTCTCCAACCATCGTGATCGCGACGCGAAACCAGATCGAAAGCCAAATACCATGCCATACAGTTTTTTCACCGCCCCTGGTAAATTCCACCGCGGGAATTTGCACACCCACAGCACCCGCTCAGATGGTATTTTGAGCGCACAAGAGGTATGCCGCCGCTATCAGGCCGAAGGCTATGATTTCATTGCCCTGACCGATCATTTTGTTGGGGAGTTCGACTATCCGATCACCGACACATCCGCATCGCGCAATGATCGCTTTACAACCATAATCGGGGCTGAATTGCACAGCGGTTCGATGGAAAACGGCTATTTGTGGCATATTCTCGGGATCGGTCTTCCGCTTGATTTCGTGGCTCCCGATGCGCCGCATTTCCGGGCGGTCAAGGGGTCGGAATCCGGTGCGAGCATTGCCCGGCGGGCACGCGATGCCGGCGCTTTCGTTGCCATTGCCCATCCACACTGGTCCGGCATGAGCAAAGCCGATGCCCTCACCATCACCGCCGCCCACGCGGTGGAAATATATAATCATGGTTGCAGTGTCGATAATGATCGCGGTGAAGGTTTTTTGACGCTGGAGCGTTTGTTGAATGACGGCCGGGCTCTGAACCTGATCGCTACCGATGACGCTCATTTCAGCACGCCAGACCATTTTGGCGGCTGGGTGATGGTCAAAGCCACACAAAGCACCCCCGAAGCTCTTTTGGCGGCGCTTAAAGCGGGCGAGTTCTATTCCAGTACCGGTCCCCAAATCAATGACATCCGGATCAGCAAGGATAGTATCGAGGTTGATTGCTCTGCGGCTGTGACCATTATCGTTCAAGGCAACAGCACAACAACGATAACCCTGCACGGCGATAGCATGACCAGCAAGAAGATGGCGCGGGAGCGCCTGGACAACTCGCCATGGCTGCGCGTCACAATCATTGATCGCGCCGGCAAGCGCGCCTGGTCAAACCCGGTCTGGCTGGATAAGTAAAGAGCCCGCCAAACGGGTTGTGCGGGTACAGCGGGTACAGCGGGTACAGAGTGGCCTTGAAAAACATCGCGGGTAAGACGCCACGACTGCGTCAGTTATTAACTGAAGCCTCTCGGGCAGCCAAGAGCGGCGGCGGCGTTTGATAAGCTGTGCCCACCAGAGGCCGGGGCAAAGCCACAAATGGCCACGAGCGAAAACGAACAATAGCGTTGCCATCAAAACATGACACTCTTTCTAAAGGAGCTGGATAAATCCGTGCCAGGTACAGCCGCGACCGATAGCTAATACCAAAGGAAGTAACCGTTGACCCATTTGACCGGCCTTTTCACGTCTGCTGGCAAGGCACGTTCCGCGCCGTGGTCTGGCTGACCACAAGTGGGACGTAACGCTGCTCCAGCGGGCGCAGAAAAGCCGGGCTTTGCTGGGTCAAATACGTCCCTCGGCATCGTTCCAGCGCTTGCCCGATACACCATATCGCGCTTCGCGCCAGCTTCTTAACCGACTGAACGTATTTGGCACCATCAAATGGGTCAACGGTTACTTCCTTTGGTATAATGGTTAAGAAGCCATACCCTAGCAAATGCTAGGCGACAAAAAGCAATCCCTGCCAGTAGCATTATCGCCAGTGTCAAAGGGATATGAGGGTTTTCGGATCATGGCGGATTACACACAACAAATGGCAAGAGACGCTCTCATCATCATGAATGACAAGGCTTTTGTCGAACCCACAACATATCTGAGCAAAACCGCAACCGAATGGAGCTGGAACACTGGGTCAGGTTTTGATGTTACCATAAAGATAAAAGGCTCTGGCTTTACCTATTCAGGAGACAATGCCACAGCAGGTAATGTTACATCTGTTGAATTTTATGTAGACGCTACAAATGATCCTACCGATTATGATTTTGATGTTACTTCGCTGCAAAATGTGGATATTACCAAATTAAACCTCGGGGCCAGAGAGTTCTGGAATGAGGTTCTTCAAGGAGATGATAGCTTTACCCTTACCGACTATTATGGCACACCATCTGGTACGAGTATTCAATTTGGTGATGATTATGCCTCAGCGACAAGCCTGGCTTTTTTGCCTCCATCTACTGCAACTGACAGTGGTGGCAATGATTATTTTGTTGATGGATATGATTTTCGCGATTTGGTTGGTGATATTTATACCCTGGCCGGCTCGGCCGGTTCAGGTTTATTGAATAATTGGGCGGTCTATGATGCTGGTGATGATTATTTTCGTGGTCAGCCTTCATCCAATAATTATCGCGCGATAGGTGATGCCTGGACTGTAGGTCAATATGCCATTCTCAATGGCGGTAATGACACAATAAATTCTTCCGCAACTTCTGGTGGCGGGTCAATGGCCGTTGGTGATGTCTATGAGCAAACGGGAGGAACAGTTAATGGCGGCGATGACATTATAGCTGGCAATTCAGGATATCAGGGCAATATAAGCGCTTATAATGCAGTTGGTGATGTCTGGAAATTTTCTGGCGGCATAATGGTTGGCGGCAATGATTTTATTCAGGCCAATAATGCCGGCGGCATTATTGCAGGTGATGTAAACGAAGCTTCCGGAACAGGCACAATTACCGGCGGCAATGATACCATAATCGGCTCCTACCAGAACGACACCATATATGGCGATGTTGGTTTTTTCAACGATAGTGGTTCTGGTCTGACTATAACCAATGGTAATGACATTATTTATGGCGGCGCCGGTCGCGATATCATTTATGGCGATTCCGATAAAAATTTAGGCTCGGGTGGCAATGACCGTATATTTGGTCAGGCTGGCGATGATAATATTGAAGGCGGGGCCGGTGACGACTTTATAGACGGTGGTTCAGGCGATGATGAAATTGGTGGCGGAGATGGAAACGATACGCTTAGTTATGCCTCTGCAATGGGCGGGGTAAATGTTGACCTTGGTAATACAGGGTATCAAAATACTGTTGGTGCAGGCCGCGACAGGATCACAAGTATGGAAAACCTGGAAGGTTCTGCCTTTAGTGACGTTCTTAAAGGGAATACTGGTAATAATTATATTTATGCTGGCAATGGCGATGATGTAATAAAAGGTGGAAGCGGCGGCTGGGATTTTATATCTGGTGATATGGGATATGATACAGTCGACTATTCGGCATTAGGTGCTGGAGTTACTGCGAATCTGATGACTGGCAGTGCAACTTCAGGCGTTGGTTTTTATGGCGCGGACTATTTGTTTTCCATAGAAAATCTTAAAGGTACAATTTTCGATGATAGTCTTATAGGTAATAATTTTGCTAATGTTATTGAAGGCGGTAAAGGAAATGATATACTTGATGGTGGTGCTGGGATAGATATGGTTTCTTATGTATCATCTGATGCTGGAGTTACTGTAAGTCTTGCTTTACAGGGGTCATCTCAAAATACAATAAATTCTGGTGTTGATATACTAAATAATTTTGAAGATATTATGGGTTCCGACTGGATGGATAAGCTAACTGGGAATGCCGGAGCAAATACTATCTGGGGCGGCTCTGGTAATGACACCATTGATGGCGGTGCGGGGACGGACACGGCAGCCTATTGGAACCCCAGCGCCAGTCATGAGTTGGTCAGTTATGGCGGAACCATTGGCGTTATCTCCAAACCCGGTACAACCGATGGCACCGATCGTTTGACCAATATCGAAAACCTGCGGTTTTCGGATGGGATTATTGCCGCCAGCAGTATTAAGGCTTTTGATCCACTGCAATATATTGCTGGCTATGATGATTTGATCAACGCCTTTGGCGCCAACCAGCAAGCCGGCTTTGACCATTATGTACCGCAGGGTTTCAATGAAGGGCGCGCCCGCGACAGTTTTGATGGGCTGCAATATATTGCCGGTTATGATGATCTTATAAATGCCGGTTTTGGTGTTGATGAAAACAGGGCCGCTGAGCACTATATTATCGCCGGACGTGGCGAGGGGCGCGCCCGCGACAGTTTTGATGGGCTGCAATATATTGCCGGAAATACTGATCTTATAAATGCCGGTTTTGGTGTTGATGAAAACAGGGCCGCTGAGCACTATATTATCGCCGGACGCGGCGAGGGCCGGGCGCGTGATAATTTCGATGAAGCTGCCTACTTGTCCAGCCTGGCGGATGCAACGGTTGCGGACTTCAACAATGATGGCAATGTTGATGGATCAGAGGCGGCAAGATATTATATCGAACATTATTTCGATGTCGTTTGATGCGGGAAATATAGCAAGCGGCAGCGCTTGATTATTATCGCGTCGTTTCCAGCAATGCGACTTCGTATTCTTTGTGCATCCGGGTTCACGCATAAAAAAACACTGCTGGCCACTGCGACAAAACCAGCCCGTCGGCGCGAGATAAAATAAAGACTTAAAGAGCCAAGCGCTCCAGTTCAACCTGAAGCACATCTTGGTCTAGCAAAAAAGCCCGTCCGCCTTGATTTTATCAAGGGTTTCATCGAGCGACTTGACTACGCGCTCCATCAAAAGGTCGATGTCGGATTTGGTTATGATCAGGGGAGGGGAGATGATCATGCGGTCCCCGACATGGCGCATTACCAGATTATTGTTGAAGCAGATTTCGCGGCAGATCAGGCCAATAGTGCCGGTTTTGGCGGCAAAGGGAGCGCGCGCCGCCTTGTCCGGGCTCATCGCCAAGGCCCCCATCATGCCGACAATAGTGGCTTCCCCAATCAAGGGATGATCTTTGAGTTGACGCCATTTTTGCCCCAGATAGGGGCCGGTGACCTCGCGAACATTATCAATAATATGCTCTTCTTCAAGGATGCGCAGATTTTCCAGCGCCACGACGGCGGCAACCGGGTGTCCCGAATAGGTGTAGCCATGGTTGAAATCACCAGCATTGGCGATGGTTTGAGCAATTTGCGGGCTGACCATTGAGCCGCCAATCGGCATATAACCTGAACTCAGCCCCTTGGCGATGGTGATGATGTCGGGGCGAATGTTATAGGTGTCGCTGCCAAACCAGTTGCCGGTACGGCCAAAGCCACAGATAACCTCGTCAACGATCAAAAGGATCTCATGGGCGTCGCAAATGCGCTGTATTTCCGGCCAGTAGGTTTCAGGCGGAATGATCACCCCGCCCGCACCTTGAACCGGCTCGGCGATAAAGGCGGCAACCCGGTTTTCGCCCAATTCGGCAATTTTTGCCTCCAGTTGACGCGCCCGCTCCAGTCCGAACTCTTCAGGGGACATCTCGCCCCCCTTCGCATACCAGTTTGGCTCGTCAATATAGGCGATATCGGGGATGGGCAGCCCCCCCTGGGCGTGCATTCCGGCCATGCCGCCAAGGCTGGCCCCGCCAAGGGTTGAGCCGTGATAGGCATTGTGACGGCTGATGAGAATGGTTTTTTCCGGCTTGTCCCTTGCCGCCCAATAATGGCGCACCAGCCGGATATTGGTGTCGTTGGCTTCCGAGCCCGATCCGGCGAAAAACACATGGTCCAGACCGTTGGGGGCCAGGTCCGCCAAACGTTTGGCCAGGGAAATCGCCGGAACATGGCTGGTCTGGAAAAAAGTGTTGTAGTATGGTAGTTGCAGCATCTGGCGGGCCGCAGCTTCAGCCAGCTCCTTGCGCCCATACCCGATATTGACGCACCACAACCCGGCCATGGCGTCAAATATATGGTTGCCCTCGCTGTCGGTCAGGGTAACCCCATCGGCGCCGGTAATAACGCGCACCCCTTTTGCCGCCAGTTCCGCCCCGTCGCTGAAAGGGTGAATGTGATGGGCGGCGTCCAGCGCCTGAAGTTCCTTTGTCGGTAAATGATTGATCAGAGAATTCATTGAAATTTCTCCTCCTGCCGGTTGGCGCCGGACATGATGGCATTTATTGCGATTGTATTATCGAGCAGGCTCATTTGCCGATATTGATCCAGGTTGTTTTCAACTCGGTATATTTATCCAGTGCGTGCAGGGATTTGTCGCGCCCGAACCCGCTTTGTTTGAAGCCGCCAAAAGGCACCGTCATATCGTCGCAATCATAACAGTTCACATAAACCATGCCGGCCCTGATGTCGCGTGACATGGTGTGAGCGGTTGCAAGGTCATCGGTCCACACGGCGGCGGCCAGCCCGTAATTGGTGTCATTGGCAACCCTGACCGCCTCATTGGCGTTTTCAACCGGGATCACCGAAACCATCGGCCCGAAAATTTCCTGGCGCGCCACCACCATGTCGTTGTTCACATTGTCAAAAACGGTTGGCTCGACATAACACCCCCCACTCTCGGCCCTGGCGCGCTTGCCCCCGGTGGCAATTGTCGCCCCTTCATCAATTGCTGATTTGACGAACCCCATCACGCGATCGGCGTGATTGTTGTCAACCAGCGCCCCCATAGTTGTTTTGGGGTCGAGCGGGTCGCCGGGGATAAAATTCTTGGCCTCTTCCAAAAGCGTTTCCACCACCTCTTCATGGATTGATTTTTCAACGATCAGGCGCGAAGGGCAGGTACACATTTCCCCCTGATTGAAAAAGGCCGACCCGGCCGAGGTTTTGGCGGCGTGTTTTGTGTCCTTGTAGCTGGCCAGAATGATGTTGGGACTTTTGCCTCCCAGTTCCAGACCGAGTTTTTTCAAATTGGATTGGGCCGAATATTGCATGAAAATCTTGCCAACCCTGGTTGAGCCGGTAAAAAACAACCCGTCCACATCCATATGCAGGCCAAGCGCCCGGCCCGCCGTCGGCCCGCCTCCGGTAACCACATTGAGGACACCCGGCGGAATGCCCGCTTCAAGCGCCAGCTCCGCCAGAAGCAAAGCGGAGAGCGAGGACTGTTCGGCCGGTTTCAATATCACCGAATTGCCGCAGGCAAGGGCCGGGGCCAGTTTCCATGACGCCATCAAAAGCGGGAAATTCCATGGCACCACCGCGCCGACCACCCCCAGCGGCTCCCGTCTGACCAGAGCAATGGCGCTATCAGGGGTCGGGGCGATCTCATCATAAATCTTGTCGATGGCTTCCCCGTGCCAGTCAAAACAATTGGCGGTTGCCGGAATGTCGATCGACAGGCTGTCCGCGATCGGCTTGCCCATGTCAAGGGTTTCAAGCAAGGCCAACTCGTCCTGATGGGAGGCAATTAGCTGGGCCAGGTTTTGCAGCACTTTTTTTCTCGCCGCCGGGTCCTGGCCGCGCCAGCGCCTGTCATCAAAGGCGGCGCGGGCCGATTTCACCGCTTTGTCGACATCTTCTGCTTCGCACCGGGCGATGTCGGCCAGGTGCCTGCCGTCTATCGGGCTGATGGTGGCAAAGGTATTGCCGCTTTCGGCGTCAACAAATTCACCATCAATAAAAGCCTGCGCTCTGAATTGCAGGGTTTTGGCAAGTTCAGACCATTCCTGTCTGGATTTTGCTGCCATTTTGCCGCTCCCGGGGTTATTGATATAGCTTATTAGATTTTGATATACCTTTTTGTCAAGACGGCAAGCAAAAACCGCCAGCACCAGGCTGGCAGAAAAATCAACTGAGAATTTCTCCGATTACGCTGGCCCCGGCGCGGCCAATGCCGTCAACAATATCGGCTTTTGTCGCCGCCAGCAAAGCGGCCTCATCGCGCTGGCCCAGGGCCGCAAGCACTTCCTTGTGGCGGTCGACACGATAATAATTCATTACCACATTGATCACCTGACGCTGAAAAGGTCCCAGTTGCAGCCATACCGACTCGATAAGGGGCATCACCGCCTGATCGGTATTGGCAGTATATAAAAGCTCATGAAATTGCTGGTTGAGTACGGTCAAAAAATCATAATTGCTCTCATCAAGAGCCTGGTCCATCCGGGTGTCGATGGCGGCCATTTTACTGATCAGCATGTCCGAGACATAGGGCAGGGCCCGTTTGGCAGCCAGACATTCCAACTCGACGCGCAACATTATCAGCTCTTCAAACCGGCCCTCGCTCATGGTGGGAACAACGATGCGCCGGTTGCCCAAAACCTCAAGCGCGCTTTCCGAACTCAAGCGGCGCAAGGCCTCGCGAACCGGGGTCGGACTGACCCCGAGATATTGCGCCACAACCCGGATCTTGAGTGCGCTGCCGGGCTTGATGGCGCCAACCATCAGCGCGTTGCGCAAGCGGTAATAAGTATGCTCATGGGCAGTTAAGTGCGGGTTTTTGGCAATTTGCGGTATATTAAATTCGGTTTTACTACTCATTAAAACCTCTTGTGGCCGACCAGAAAGCACCTCTTGCTCGCGGGCGGGGGGCGGTTGACTCGTTGCTTGATAAAGATATATCGTTTGCATAAAGCTATCACTTTTTTGCTCCCAAGGAAATACCCCCATCGTGACCAATGATCGATTTGACCACTGGCTGGACAAGCACCCCGAAATTGACAATGTGCGCGCCTTTGTCTGCGATTTGAACGGTATTTTGCGCGGCAAGCGGGTGCCGGTGGAAAAAATACCCGGTATCATTGCCGGCGAACTAAGAATGCCGCTTTCGATTGCCGGGGCCGATATCTGGGGCGAGGACATCAAAAATAGCCAACTGGTTCTTGAAACCGGTGACAGCGACGGGGTGTGCCAGTTTACCGGACGCGGCATATTGCCGGTTAGCTGGACGCAAAAACCCTCGGCAATGCTGCCACTGTGGCTGGCCAAAGAGGACGGAACCCCCTTTGACGCCGATCCGCGCCGGGCGTTGGCTGGCGTTCTTGAGCGTTTCAAACGACTGGGATTGACCCCGGTGGTGGCAATCGAGCTCGAGTTTTACCTGTTTGACAGCGCCAATGGCGCCCCCGAGCCGGCAAAACCGCCACTTTCCGGGGGGCGCAGGCAGGCCGACAGCGTGCTTTCGCTTGATGATCTGGACCAGTTTGAAAGTTTTCTCAACGATGTTTACGCCGCCTGCAAGCTGCAAGCCATTGCCCTTGACGCCGCGGTTTCCGAAAACGGGGCCGGCCAATTTGAAATCAACATGAAACATGTCGCCGACCCGTTGCGCGCCGCCGACGACGCCATTTTGTTCAAGCATCTGGTGCGCGGTATTGCCCGCAAGCACGGGCTTGGAGCCACTTTCATGGCCAAGCCTTATGGAAACAAGGCCGGAAACGGCCTGCATGTGCATTTTTCGCTGCTTGACGCCAATGGACAAAATATCTTTGACGATGGCACTGATCAGGGTAGCGATATCATGCGCCATGCGGTGGCCGGGTTGCTTGAAACCATGGCCGCGCTGAGCTTGAGCTTTGCCCCGCATATTAATTCATACCGCCGCCTGACGCCGGGCTCGCTTGCCCCTTCGGCCATTGCCTGGGGTTATGAAAACAGAACCAGCGCCATTCGCATTCCCGGCGGCTCAAATGAGGCGCGCCGCATCGAACACCGGGTCGCCGGGGCCGACGCCAACCCCTATCTGGTGCTGGCCAGCGTGCTCGGGGGCGCGCTTTTGGGAATGAATAAAAAACTGGATGCTCCAAAACCGGTTTCCGGCAATGCCTACCGGCTTGATCTGGAGCATTTGCCTGATGACTGGGGCACAGCGATTGCCGCCTTTGCACAGGACAAGGGGGTGGCTGATATCTATTCGCGCCAGCTAATAGAGATGTTTTGCGCCGCCAAAAGTCAGGAACTGGCCAGATTTGCGCGCAATGTCACGGCGATGGAATATGACGCCTATCTGGAAATGGTATAAGCTGACTTCAAAGAAATTTTGGAAAAAACCGATCAAGAAATACAAACCAGAACAGCAACCAAAAACCAGCAACAACGAGGAGAGACGGAAATGAACAAAGCAATTTTGGCAATCGCGGTTGCCTTGCTTGGCACAACCAGCGCCATTGCGCAGTCAAAAGTGGTCAACATATATAACTGGTCCGACTATATCGCCGAAGACACGATCGCAAAATTCGAGGCGGCGACCGGCATCAAGGTGGTCTATGACGTTTATGACAGCAATGAAGTGTTAGAGGCCAAAATGCTGACCGGCAATTCCGGCTATGATGTTGTTGTTCCCACCTCCGATTTTCTGCAACGCCAGATTGCGGCCGGCGCCTATCAGAAGCTGGACAAGTCAAAACTGCCCAATCTGGTCAATATGGACCCCGAACTGATGAAGGGAGCGGCGGCCTATGACCCGGGCAACCAGTACGCCACCATCTATATGTGGGGCACCACCGGCATTGGCTATAATGTAAAGGCGATCGAGGAACGTCTTGGCAAGGATTACAAGGTCAACAGTTGGGATTTGGTCTTTAACCCCGAAATCGTCGCTAAACTGGCCGATTGCGGGGTTTCCTTTCTTGATGCGCCGACGGAGATGATCCCGGCGGCCATGAACTATCTCGGACTTGACCCCAATTCGACCGTCAAGGCCGATCTGGAAGCGGGCGCCGCCCTGCTTGAAAGCGTTCGCCCATCGATCCGCTATTTCCATTCCTCCCAATATATCAACGATCTGGCCAATGGCGACACTTGCGTCGCCGTCGGCTGGTCCGGCGATGTATTTCAGGCGCGCGCCCGCGCCGAGGAAGCGGGTAATGGGGTTGAAGTGGGCTATATCATTCCCAAGGAGGGGGCTTTGCAATGGTTTGACATGATGGCGATCCCGGTTGATGCGCCGCACCCTGACGCCGCGCTCAAATTCATCAATTTCATCATGGACCCGCAGATTACCGCCGATATCACCAATTATGTGTGGTACGCCAACGCCAACAAGGCATCCATGCCACTGGTGGATCCTGAAATAACTTCGGACCCGGGCATTTTCCCGTCCGAGGAGGCCAAGAAAAACCTGTGGGCGTCAACCGTATATAATGCACGCACCGACCGCATCATCACCCGTTTGTGGACGAAGGTGAAAACCGGCATATAAATCGCAGGCTTTAGCTGGGGCGCGCGGGCTTTTTGCCGACGCCCCGGCGCGGTTTTTTGCGCAAGGGATGGGACAAGGGAGGGGAAATGACGGATCAGGCTGTCGCCGCTGATAGCAAACCGTGGAGAGATCCCGCACAAAAGCCGTTTATCAGCATCAGGAACGTCACCAAGAAATTCGGCGCTTTTACCGCGGTAAACAATGTTTCCCTTGATATTTACCGTAACGAGCTGTTTTGCCTGCTTGGCGGTTCGGGCTGCGGAAAATCAACGCTTTTGCGCTTGCTGTCCGGCTTTGAGGAACTGACGAGCGGGGCGATTGAAATCGATGGCCAGGACATGGCCGGCATTGCCCCCTATGATCGTCAGACCAACATGATGTTCCAGTCCTATGCGCTGTTTCCCCACATGAATGTGGAAAAAAATATTTCCTATGGTCTCAAGCGCGACCGGATGGACAAGCACGAAATCGCCCACAGGGTCGCCGATATTTTAAAGCTGGTGCAGTTGGAGGAATTTGCCAAACGCAAACCACACCAGCTCTCGGGCGGGCAGAAACAGCGCGTGGCCCTGGCCCGTTCACTGGTCAAAAAACCCAAGGTTTTGCTGCTTGATGAACCGCTGGGGGCGCTGGACAAGAAACTACGTGGAGAAACCCAGTTTGAATTGATAAAAATTCAGGAAACCCTGGGGGTTACCTTTGTCGTTGTCACCCACGACCAGGAAGAGGCCATGACCATATCAACCCGGATCGGGGTGATGGATGCCGGTGAAATCATGCAGGTCGGCGAGCCATATGAAATTTATGAATACCCCAATTCGCGCTATGTCGCCGGTTTCGTCGGCTCGGTCAACATGTTTGCCGGCCATGTCGCAGAGGACAGCGAAAACCATGTCATCATCCGCTCCCCAGAAGCCGGGATCGATATTTTGGTTTCGCACGGGGTCAGTTGCACGCCAAACCAGGCTGTAACCTTTGCCATAAGGCCTGAAAAAATCCGCCTCAGCCGCACCAAACCGGAAAATGCACAAAATCTGGTCAGGGGCATGGTCGAGGAGGTCGGCTATCTGGGCAATCTGTCGGTGTTTCAAATCATGCTCGAAAGCGGCAAGCAGATAAGGGTCACCCGGCCAAACCTGGTCCGGCTGGATGAGGACGCCATTTCCTGGGACGAAAAAGTCTATATCTGCTGGGACGGCGCCGCCGGCGTTGTGCTGACCTCATGAGTGAACGCTCACTCAAGGGGACAAGGCGGCCCTTGTTTGCCCGGCTGCCTTTTGCCCGGCTGCTGGCCCGCGCCCTGGCCCGGATCGGGCTGAGCGGGCGGACGCTGGTTATTGCCATTCCGACCCTGTGGCTTTTGCTGTTTTTCCTTATCCCGTTTGCCGTTGTCGCCAAAATATCGCTGTCGGAAGCCGCGATTGCCCGTCCGCCCTATTTGCCGCTCTGGAACTGGAGCGAGGGCATATTGAACATTTCGCTCAACTTTGGAAATTATCAATATCTGATTGAAGACGCGCTTTATTATTCCGCCTATCTGCAATCGATCAAGATTTCGGCGATATCGACCCTGTTCGCCCTTCTGATCGGTTATCCGATGGCCTATCTGATCGCCCGCGCCGCCCCCTCGACAAGAAATCTGCTGCTGATGCTGGTGGTCTTGCCGTTCTGGACCTCGTTTTTGCTTAGGGTCTATGCCTGGATCGGGATTTTAAAGGGCAATGGGGTCATCAACAATGTGCTGATGTCCTTGGGAATAATCGACACTCCTCTGGTTATGATGCAAACCGATTTCGCGGTCTATGTCGGCATTGTTTATACCTATCTGCCGTTCATGATCTTGCCGCTTTATTCCAATCTGGTAAAACTGGATCAGGCCCTGCTCGAGGCCGCCTCGGATCTCGGCGCGCGACCCTTGATCGTTTTTCTCACCATAACCCTGCCCCTTTCTCTGCCCGGCATTATCGCCGGCTCGATGCTGGTATTCATCCCCGCGGTTGGCGAATTCGTCATTCCGGCGCTTCTGGGCGGGCCCAACACGCTGATGATCGGCAAGGTGTTGTGGAACGAATTTTTTTCCAACCGCGACTGGCCGGTCGCCTCCGCCGTTGCCATGGCCATGTTGGTGGTTTTGGTTATCCCGATCATGTTTTTACAAAAATTGCAGCCGCATGATGAGGAGGCGGCGCCATGAAACGCACATCCCGCTTTGTCCTTGTTGCTGGAACTCTTGGCTTCATATTCCTTTATGCGCCAATAGTTTCGCTGATTATCTTTAGCTTTAACAAGAGCAAGCTGGTGACGGTTTGGGGCGGTTTTTCCACCAAATGGTACGGAGAATTGTTCAGGGACCCCCAGATATTGGCCTCGGCCTGGCTCAGTTTGAAAATTGCCCTTTCCAGCGCCTCGATGGCTCTTGTTATCGGCACCATCGCCGCCTTTGTGCTGGCCCGGTTTGGTTCGTTCCGCTCCCGCACCCTGTTGCGCGGCATGATCACCGCCCCCCTGGTAATGCCCGATGTCATCACCGGCCTGTCGCTGTTGCTGTTGTTTGTCGCCATGCAATCCCTGATCGGCTGGCCGGCCGGACGCGGGGTGACCACCATCATCATTGCTCACGCCACCTTTGGCGCCGCCTATGTCGCGGTGGTGGTGCAATCGCGTCTGGTCGATATGGATATTTCGATTGAAGAGGCGGCGCTTGATCTCGGGGCGCGTCCGTTAAGGGTGTTTTTTGATATTACGCTGCCAATCATTTCCCCGGCATTGATATCGGGCTGGCTGCTTGCCTTCACCCTTTCGCTTGACGATCTGGTTGTGGCCAGTTTTGTTTCGGGGCCCGGCTCGTCAACCCTGCCCATGGTGATATTTTCCAAGGTCAGGCTTGGGGTGAGCCCGGACATAAACGCGCTGGCCACCATCATCATTCTAGTCGTTTCGGCGGGGGTTATCGCCGCCGCCCTTATCATGAACAAGGGAAAACAAAACAATGCGCAATAGTTCCGATCAGGCATTTCGCAAGGGCGATGTCATGGGGCGCTGGGATGAGCCGACCTATGGCGGAGCGCTGAGCTTTTTGCGCCGCAAATTCAGCCGCGATCTCAATGGCGTCGATGTGGCGGTTTCAGGGGTTCCTTATGATTGCGCCACCACCTACCGGCCCGGTTGCCGCCTCGGGCCGCGCGCCATTCGCGCCGCCTCGGTGCAACTGGCCGAACTTGAGGCCTTTCCTTTCGGGTTTGACCCGTTTGCAACATTGGCGGTTGTCGATTGGGGCGATGCCCATATCGACCCCCATCACCCCGAAACCGTGCCCCGTGACATTGAGGCCCACGCGGCAAAAATCATCGCCACTGAGACAAAAATGCTCACTTTTGGCGGCGACCATTTCATCACCTACCCGCTTATCAGGGCCCATGCGCAAAAATACGGGCCCATTGCCCTGATCCAGTTTGATGCCCATTGCGACACCTGGGAGGATGACGGGGTCAAGATGGATCATGGCTCAATGTTTGCCCGGGCGGTGGATGAGGGGGTGATTGATGTTACAAAATCAACCCAGATTGGCCTTCGTACCTATAACAATAGCGACCATGGCTTTGAAATTCTTGCCGCCCCGTGGGTCCATCGCAACGGCATTGACGCGACGCTTGAAATCATCAAGGCGCGCGCCGGAAATGCGCCGGTTTATATTTCGTTTGATATTGACGTTCTTGACCCCGCTTTTGCTCCCGGCACCGGC
>UOEO01000224.1_pt1 | contig 19957 bp, 17 predicted proteins | sample 1989881 | NCBI WGS metagenome assembly UOEO01 (sample SAMEA4712198, study PRJEB27164) | hydrothermal vent metagenome | biome: marine basaltic hydrothermal vent biome; feature: marine hydrothermal vent; material: mineral | place: Pacific Ocean | collected 2011-06-14/2011-07-23 | depth 1691 m
CAGCGACCAATGGCGGCGCGAATAAAAAGCGGGAGCGCAGCGACCAACGGCGGCGCATAATAATGAGCCGAGGGTGCCAGAGAAGGCCCTACGCGGGTCTCGCGCCGACGGGCTGTTTTTCCCCAATATTGTTATAAAATAGCTCCGTCAGAATGGTTCCATTTAACCCGGAAGTGCTCTAGGGTTGGAATGTTACATTTTTTACATGGCGCACCTCAACGAGGCCTTACGCGCCATGTTCGTGTTTCACATACCTTCAGTTCAGTTCGTTTTTTTTATAAAATGTCATGTTGACTTTCACTTTGCTTTCGTATTCTTTTGTTGATGCGGAGCTATGACTGTTGTTGTGGGAGCTACAACAGAGTGACTTTAGAGTGACCTTGCAATCGGCTGCCGCAATTGTGGAGGAAAAAATGAAGAAACTGTTATTGGCGTCAGTTGCTACACTGGCGCTGGGCGTTGCGACATTACCGGCTTTTGCCGGGATGGCCGAGGCGACCACGTGGATAAACTCGGAATTTCAACCGTCGACTTTCACCAAAGATGAACAAGCAAAGGAAATGCAGTGGTTCGTTGATGCGGCCAAGCCTTATCAGGGCATGGAAATCAACGTGGTTTCTGAGGGTTTGCCGACCCATGTTTATGAATCAAACGTGTTGGCCAAAGCGTTCACCGAAATCACCGGCATCAAGGTTAATCACCAGATTATCGGGGAAGGCGACCTTGTTCAGTCGCTCCAGACCCAGATGCAGACCGGGCGTAACATTTATGACGCCTATGTCAACGACACCGATCTGATCGGGCTGCACACAAGAGCCGGCCTTACCGTCAATCTGACCGACTGGATGGCCGGAGAGGGCAAGGATGTTACCAATCCCGGTCTTGATATCAACGATTTCATCGGGATTTCGTTTGCCACTGGACCGAACGGCAAGATCTGGCAATTGCCTGACCAGCAGTTCCCCAACCTTTACTGGTTCCGCAAGGACTGGTTCGACCGTCCGGACTTGAAAGCCCAGTTCAAGGAAAAATACGGCTATGATCTCGGGGTTCCGGTCAACTGGTCCGCTTATGAGGATATCGCCGACTTCTTCACCAATGATGTCAAGAACATCGACGGTGTCCGGGTCTATGGCCACATGGATTATGGCAAACGCTCGCCTGATCTTGGCTGGCGCTTTACCGATGCCTGGCTGTCAATGGCTGGCGAAGGCGACAAGGGGCTTCCCAATGGCCGCCCGGTCGATGAATGGGGCATTCGCCTGCCCATGGGTTCGTGCAACCCGGTAGGCGCCTCTGTTACCCGCGGTGGCGGGGCCAACAGCCCGGCAGCGATTTATTCTGTACGCAAATGGGACGAATGGTTGCGTAAATACGCACCTCCCGGCGCCGCTTCGCTTGACTTTTATCAGTCGCTGCCCTCGCTGACCAAAGGCAATGTTGCCCAGCAGATCTTCTGGTACACCGCCTTTACCGCCGATATGGTGAAGCCGCGCAGCGAAGGCAACAACACGGTCGATGAAAACGGCAAGCCCTTGTGGCGCATGGCCCCGAGCCCGCACGGCCCTTATTGGGAAGAAGGCATGAAGCTGGGTTATCAGGACGCTGGTTCCTGGACGCTTCTGAAATCGACCCCCGTCGAACGGCGCAAGGCCGCATGGCTTTATGCCCAGTTTGTCACCTCCAAAACGGTCGACGTCAGGAAAAGCCAGGTTGGCTTGACCTTCATTCGTGAATCTACTGTCAATGACATCAGCTTCACGGAACGTGCACCCAAACTTGGTGGTCTGATCGAGTTCTTCCGTTCGCCAGAGCGCAAACTGTGGACCCCGACCGGCATCAATGTGCCTGATTATCCCAAGCTGGCGCAATTGTGGTGGCAGAATATCGGTGATGTGACTTCCGGTGCGTTCAGCCCGGAAGAGGCAATGAATCGTCTGGCTTCACAGATGGACCAGAACATGGCCCGGATGGAAGCCGCCGACAAGGCTGTGAACGCCTATGGCGGATGTGGCCCGCGTCTGAACCCGGAAAAGAGCGCCGAATATTGGTATGCTCAGCCCGGATCGCCAAAGCCCAAGCTGGCAAATGAGAAACCTCAGGGCGAAACCATCGCCTATGAAGATCTTATCGCCCGCTGGAAAGAATAGTCCAAGGTAAAAGCCCGCGGGGTGTGAACCCCGGGGCATGACAAAAGGGCCGCCCGTTTTCCGTATCCTGATGGTGCGGGCGGCCCCCCCTAATGCCGGACAAAACTACGATCCTGCTGTTATAAACAACTAAGAACAGACTGGGTAATTCTCCAGATGACGCTTGAACTCAAACATGTCGGAAAAGTCCTGGGCGAGGATGTTCACATCCATCCCACCGATCTGGTCCTGGAGCCGGGACGCTTCAATATTCTGCTGGGAACGACGCTGGCCGGAAAAACCACGCTGATGACGTTGATGGCGGGGCTGGAGCGCCCGACCAGCGGCCAGATTTGGTTCAATGGGCGCAATGTGACCCGTGATGCGGTGCAAAAGCGCAATGTTTCAATGGTTTATCAGCAGTTTATAAACTACCCGAATTTTTCGGTCTTTGAAAATATTGCCTCACCGTTGCGGGTGGCGCGCGTTGGCGAAGATGAAATCCGCAAAAGGGTTGGCCAGATCGCCGAGCTTTTGCGTATATCACCAATGCTCGACCGGCGCCCCGACGAATTGTCGGGCGGCCAGCAACAGCGCTGCGCCATGGCGCGCGCCATGGTCAAGGACAGTGATTTGATCCTTTTGGATGAACCGCTGGCCAATCTTGATTTCAAGCTGCGCGAAGAATTGCGCGAAGAATTGCCGCGCCTGTTCACCCAGGGAGATCGGGTGGTGGTTTATGCCACAACCGAGCCAACCGAAGCCTTGCTTTTGGGCGGCTGGAGCGTCGCCATGCATGAGGGACGCGTGGTCGATTACGGACCAACCGAGCGGATTTATCGGCACCCGCGCGATCTGACCAGCGCCCGGGTGTTTTCCGAGCCGCCAATGAACATGGCCAAGGTACAAATTGCTAACGGTTATTGCACATTGAGCGATGGCGTCGGCTGGGAGCTGACCAATGGGCTGGCGGATGGCAGCTATACCATCGGCTTGCGTCCGCACCATGTGTTGCCGCAGAAAAGCGCTCCATCGGATGTGGAGATCAAGGGCCAGGTGATCGTTGCAGAATTGAGCGGGTCTGAAAGCATTATTCATTTCAATGCTTATGGTTCTTCCTGGGTGTCACTTAGCCATGGGGTGCACCCGTTCGATCCCAGAGATGACATAACGCTTTTTGCTGATATCAATCATTGTTTTTACTTTGACGACAGCGATCAGCTGGTGGCCACCGGCAACCAAAAGGAGGGGCATTAGCATGGCCAAGATCACCCTGTCCGGGTTGCGACACAGCTATTTGTCCGTTCCCACATTGGACGAAGACTGGGCTCTTAAAGAGATCAATCTGGAATGGCACGACGGCGGGGCCTATGCGCTGCTTGGCCCGTCCGGGTGTGGCAAGACCACGCTTTTGAACATTATTTCCGGGCTTTTGCAGCCCTCGCACGGGCAGATCCTGTTTGACGGGGTGGATGTTACCAAACAGTCACCGCAAGAGCGCCGGATCGCGCAGGTTTTCCAGTTTCCGGTGGTTTATGACACAATGAGCGTGTTCAACAATCTGGCGTTTCCGCTGCGCAATCGCGGGGTCCCTGAGGATGAAGTCAAGGCGCGCGTGCACCAGATCGCCGAAATGACCGATCTGGAGGGAATGCTTGACAGGCGCGCCTCGGGGCTGACGGCTGACGGCCGGCAAAAGATATCGCTTAGCCGGGGGCTGGTGCGCGAGGATGTCAACGCAATTCTGTTTGACGAGCCGTTGACCGTTATCGACCCGCATTTGAAATTCCAGTTGCGCTCAAAGCTCAAGGAATTGCACGACCGGGTGCCCAAGACCATGATCTATGTTACCCATGACCAGACCGAAGCTTTGACCTTTGCCGACAGGGTGGTGGTGATGAATATGGGCGAGATGGTGCAGGTGGGAACCCCTGAAGAGCTGTTTTTGACCCCCAATCACACCTTTGTCGGCAATTTTATCGGCTCGCCCGGCATGAATGTGATTGCGTGCGATATCGATAATGGCAGCGCGGTTATCAAGGGGCACAAAATCGCCACCTCCAACACCGTTTCCACGGAAGCTGGCGGCAAGTTTGAAATCGGCATAAGGCCGGAATTCATCAAGATAGCCAAAAAGGGACTGCCGGCAAAAGTGGTCAAACTTCTTGACGCCGGGCGGTTTCGTATTGCCGAGGCGATTTGTCTTGGTCACATGCTGAAATTTCTGGTGCCAGAGGATCACCCGATCCCGGAGGGCGAGGTGCGCCTGGCGTTTGATTCGGCGCACACTCATATCTATCATAATGGCTGGATGGCTGGACGGGAGAAACAAGTATGAACAAGACCGTCAACCAGAAGGGCTGGTTCTTCGTGATGCCGGTGGTGGCGCTGGTGGCGTTCAACGCCATCGTGCCGCTGATGACCGTGGTCAATTATTCGGTGCAGGACAGTTTTGGCAACAATGTGTTTTTCTGGTCGGGGCTGAACTGGTTCGTTGAAATGCTGCGCTCGGACCGGTTTCAGTCCTCCTTTGCCCGCCAGTTGTTCTTTACCTTTTCGATCCTTGCAATCGAGGTGCCGCTAGGGGTGGCGATCGCCCTTACCATGCCCAAAAAGGGAGTTTGGGTGTCGGTCTGTCTGGTGCTGATGGCGATGCCGCTCCTTATTCCGTGGAATGTGGTCGGGGCAATGTGGAACATTTTCGCACTGCCGGATATCGGTCTTTTGGGCCACGCCATTAATGCGCTGGGGATTGACTATAACTATACGCGCCAGATCAGTTCGGCCTGGTTTACCCTGATCCTGATGGATGTGTGGCACTGGACTTCGCTGGTGGTGCTTTTGGCCTATGCCGGGCTGGTATCGATCCCGGACGCCTATTATCAGGCAGCCAAAATCGATGGCGCCAGCCGCTGGGCGATTTTCCGCTATATCCAGTTGCCGAAAATGAAGCGGGTGCTCACGATCGCCATTCTGCTGCGCTTCATGGACAGTTTCAACATCTATACCGAACCAATGGTGCTGACCGGAGGAGGGCCAGGTAATTCGACGACCCTGCTCTCGATTGATCTGGTCAAACTGGCGCTGGGCCAGTTCGATCTTGGCCCGGCGGCGGCAATGTCACTGGTCTATTTCCTGGTAATATTACTAACGAGCTGGATTTTCTATTCCATCATGATCCGCAATGAGGAACAGTAATGAGACGCCTGACCTGGCTGGTGCCAACCCTTTATATCATATTCCTTATGCTGCCGATCTACTGGCTGGTGTCGATGTCGTTCAAAACGACCAATGAGATACTTGGCGGGTTCACCCTGTGGCCGCAGCGTTTTACACTGGAAAATTACCTGACCATTTTCACCGATCCGTCCTGGTATATGGGCTATGTTAATTCGATCAGCTACACCACTTTGAATACGGTGATTTCGGTGGCTGTCGCCTTGCCTGCCGCCTATGCGTTTTCGCGCTACCGGTTTTTTGGTGACAAGCATTTGTTTTTCTGGCTTTTGACCAACCGCATGGCGCCGATTGCGGTGTTTGCGTTGCCGTTTTTCCAACTTTATTCCGCCATTGGCCTGTTTGATACATATCTGGCGGTGGCGCTGGCGCAAACCCTGTTCAATGTACCGCTGGCGGTGTGGATACTTGAGGGCTTCATGTCCGGGGTGCCCAAGCAGCTTGACGAAACCGCCTATGTCGACGGCTATTCGTTCTGGCGGTTCTTTACCCGCATCTTTCTGCCCACCATCAAGTCCGGGGTCGGGGTGACGGCGTTTTTCTGCTTCATGTTTTCCTGGGTCGAATTGTTGCTGGCAAAAACCCTGACCGCGGTTGCCGCCAAGCCGATTGCCGCGATCATGACCAAAACCGCCTCATCATCGGGCTATGAGTTGGGATTGCTGGCGGCGGCGGGCACGCTGACCATCATTCCCGGGGCAATTGTCATTTACTTCGTGCGTAACTATATTGCCAAGGGCTTTGCCCTTGGCCGGGTTTAAGGAGCATAGCGATGGCTGATCCGACATTTTTCAGTTCCGCCTGGTGGGTTGAATCGCTGGGTTCATGGATGGCATGGACCCGTGCCACTATCGCCTTTTTCATCTTTATCGCACTGGCGGTGGCCAGCATGGGGGCGTGGGAATATTTCCGCCCCGGCGGCGCACCGCGCCACGGCATATTGGGGCTTGATACCACCCGTGGTGATCGTTTGTTTGTCAGCCTGTTGGGCAGCGCCTATATTTATCTGGGCTGGCTGTGGGCGTTTGGTTCGCCGGTGTGGTGGCCAACCCTGATCGCCGTAGTGTGGACCGGTCTGGTATTTCGCTACGTTTGAACGGTTGACAAAGCCTGTCAGGTTGCCCTGTTTATTCGGGCCGGAGATGTTTTGGTCTCAACTTGAATAAATTTTTGCTTTTCCCACCATTGCGCAAATGCTCTGGGCCATGTTTATGAAGGCATGGTCTGGCCTGTTGCATCTTGGGGGAAAAATTAAAGATGAGTTCCATCTCACCGCGTTCATTTTTAAAAAAACTGTTTCAAGTGGCGGTTGAAACCGCCGATCCGATGGCGCGGGTGCCGGATGCGTTGCCGACCAAACCCGGGGGGCGGGTTGTCGTTGTCGGGGCCGGCAAGGCCTCGGCCAGGATGGCCGAAGCTCTGGAAAGCGTTTGGGGGCCGTGCGAGGGCCTGGTGATAACCCGCTATGGCTATGGGCGGCCAACCGCTGGAATTGAAATTGTCGAGGCGAGCCATCCGGTGCCCGATCAGGTGGGGGCTGACGCCACAAGGCGTATGCTGGAGCTTTTGCACCCATTGGGAAAAGATGATTTTGTGCTGGCGCTGATTTCCGGTGGTGGTTCGGCGCTGTTGTGCGCGCCGGCCGGAGAAATAAGTCTGGCTGAAAAGCAGGCGATCAACGCCGCTCTTTTGGCCTCGGGGGCCGCAATTGACCAGATGAACATTGTTCGCAAACACATCTCTCGCGTCAAGGGCGGGCAGTTGGCGGCGGCGGCTTTTCCCGCCAAAATGCTGGCGCTGCTGATTTCGGACGTGCCGGGGGACGATCCGGCCTTTATCGCTTCCGGCCCGACGGTGGGTGACAACAGCACCCCGGGTGACGCATTGGAGATCCTTGAAAATTTCAATATTGCAATCCCGCAAAGCGTAAGAGAAGTGCTGTCCGGAAAATCGGCGGTTTTGGCGCCAAGGGCCAAACAGCTGAGCCGGGTTGAAAACCGCATCATTGCCGCCCCCTCGCAATCGCTTGAAGCAGCGGCAAGCCTGGCGCAGGATCAGGGAATGACGGTTGCGATTTTGGGCGACGATCTTGAAGGGGAGGCGCGGGAATTAGGCAAAACTCAGGCCGAACAGGCGCTGGCGATAAAACGGAATTTAAAACCCGGTCAAGGGCCGGTTTTGCTGCTTTCGGGCGGGGAATGTACGGTTACACGGAAAGGGAACGGCTCGGGCGGGCCAAACGCCGAATTCATGCTTGCCGCCGCCCTGACGCTGGGGGGAGAAGCAAATATATATGGGCTGGCCTGCGATACTGACGGGGTGGACGGGGCCGAAGAAGTCGCCGGGGCGATAATCGACCCGGCAAGTTTGAACCGGGCTGAAAAAGTAGGGGTCGATGCTGAATCAATGTTGAAAAACAATGATAGCCATAGTTTTTTTAAGGCAACAGGTGATCAGGTGATCACTGGGCCAACCCTGACCAATGTTAATGATTTCCGGGCATTTCTGATCATGGCTGAATAGAAGCTGGCCCGCCTCCAAAAGGAGCCGGGCCATTTGTTGGTGGTTTTGTTTTACTCAGGCATAACCACGATCGGGGTGTGGTTTGGCACTCTGTTGTAAAGGTCGATCACGTCCTGATTGAGCAGGCGCACACAACCGCTGGAAACTGCTTTGCCGATGGTCTGGGGATCGCCGGTGCCGTGCAGGCGATAAAGGGTGTCCCTTCCATCCTTGAAGATATAAAGCGCGCGGGCGCCAAGCGGGTTGTCAATACCCGGAGGCATACCGCCATTGGCGGCGCTATATTGTTCGAGCAATTCAGGCTGGCGGGCGATCATATCGGCGGGCGGCGTCCATTTGGGCCATTTGCGCTTGTACTGGATCACGCCCCTGCCTGACCATTCAAACCCGGCCCGGCCGATGCCAACACCATAACGGATGGCCTTGCCTCCGGGCATGGTATAAAACAGCACCCGCTGGGCGGTATCCACAATCACGGTACCCACCGGTTCGGTGGTCTCATAATCGCCAATCCGGCGCAGATAGGCAGGATCGATCAGGCGCAGATCAACGGCTGGGATCGGAAAACGCTCATCGGGCAAAGCAGCATACATCTTGGCGTAGGCCAAAAGCTCCGCCTTGCGCTGGGCGGGGGTCAGGGCAATTGAAGGCTGCGCCATGCCCGGCGTTGAAAACGCTGCCAGCGAAGCGGCACCAGCCGCGCCAGCAAGCAGTTTTCTTCGCGATAACAGTTTGGAGTTCATCATCGTTTAGTCCTTGGTAATGCAAAGGGAATAGCCCGATTGCATGTAAAAATGATTTTTATGTGGGTTTGTTGAACCAATCCGGCGGCACATTTCAAGCAAAAACATGAAAAAAAGCCGCTGGCGGAACGAATATTGGTCTTTCAGGCGAAATCAGCCGATTTGCGGCGGGCGCAGCGGGGGTTTGAAGCGCCAGTTCTTGAACCCGGGGTCGTATTTAAACAAAATGAGGGATGGGGCCTTGCCCTGAGGCCTGACGAATTCGGATGCTGGCGAAATACCGGCATGTTCAACCGCCGAGGAAATGGCGGCGTGACAGCGCTGGTGATCCTCAACGCTGGCAATATTGCCGATGACCCACATTTTTTGAACGACAAACAGGGATTTCGTCGCAGCCACGTTTGAACAACCCGCCGGCTTGATCACGCTTGCGGATTGCTGTGAGCTTGAGGAGGAGGCAAAAGAAAGCGCGCCAGCATGTTCAGCAGGAAAATGAAACGCAAAAGTATGGGTGGTTGATGCAATGATCAAACACAGGGCGATAACATAGCTGAACACGGACTTCTTCATTATGTGGCGACACTAACATGTTCTTTATGAAAAATGGATATGGCCGGTTTTCACATTCTGTTCAACTTAATGTTTGTCTCCACAAAAATCCGCATGAATATTGGTGCTTATAGCAAATAGGGTAATCCTTGACCCGTTTGACGGTGCCGCAACAAACAATGTTACCCGGCCCTGATCAGGGGAATGGCCAGGTCGCGCCGGAACAGATATAGCAATGTGCGCAAAGCCTCGCCTTCTTTTCCGGTCAATCCGGGATTTTTTTCCAGAATTTCAGCGGCGTCGGTGTGGGCCCACTCCAGCAAGTGCTGATGAAATTGAGGGTTTGCCAGACGAAAGCCCGGCATGCCGGACTGGCGGGTGCCCAAAACATCGCCCGATCCGCGCAATTTCAGGTCCTGTTCGGCAATGATAAATCCGTCCTGGGTGCTTTTAAGGGTTTCAAGCCGGGCCCTTGCGGTTTCCCCCAGCGGTTCTTTATAAAGCAAAAGGCAGGCGGAGCGGTGGGCGCCGCGCCCGACCCGGCCGCGCAACTGGTGCAATTGTGCCAGACCAAAGCGTTCGGCGTGCTCAATGATCATGATGGTCGCCTCGGGGACATCAACCCCGACCTCGATCACTGTGGTGGCGACCAGAATGCGCAATTTGCCCGAGGCGAAATCCGTCATGACTGCTTGCTTTTCCGCCCCGCTCATACGGCCATGGATCAGTCCGGCTTTGTCGCCAAAGATCGCTTTGAGCGCTTTGTGGCGGTCCTGGGCCGAAACCAGATCAAGCGCCTCGCTCTCCTCGACCAGCGGACACACCCAATAGGCGCGTGCGCCATTTTCAAGGCGCGCCTTGAGACGTCTTAGTACCCGATCATAGGCGGAAGAGGGCATGAAGGCGGTATCGACCGGTTGGCGTCCGGCCGGTTTTTCCCTGAGCATTGAAACCGCCATATCGCCAAAATGGGTAAGAATGAGGGTGCGCGGGATCGGGGTTGCGGTCATTACCAGAAGGTCGCTTCTTTTGCCCTTTTCCGACAGCGCCAGGCGCTGATGCACCCCGAAGCGGTGTTGTTCATCAACAACGCTCAGGCCAAGATCATTAAATTCAATAGCCCCTTGAAACAGGGCATGGGTGCCAATGATTATATTGGCTGCCCCGCTTTTAATCTGTTCCAGCGCCGCCCGCCGTGTGGCAGCGGGCATTTTTCCGGTAAGCAAAATACAGCTCAGCCCCAATTGATCGCAAAACGGCTTGATGGTGTTGAAATGCTGAGTGGCAAGAAGTTCGGTCGGCGCCATCAGCGCCGATTGCGCGCCGCTTTCGGCCAGAGCGGCCATGGCCATTAAGGCGACAATGGTCTTGCCGGCCCCGACATCGCCCTGCAACAGGCGCGACATGCGGTTGGGGGACAAGAGATCGGCCTTGATTTGATCAATGGCGGCGGTTTGTCCATCGGTCAGTTGGTAGGGCAGGGCCGTGGCCAGTCTTTGGGTCAGCTCACCGCTTAGTTGGCGCGCCACCCCTCTTTGCACCACCATTTGCGAGCGAATGAGCTGCAAGGTCAGTTGCCCGGCCAGATATTCGTCATAAGCAAGCCGCATGCGCGCCGGGGATTGCGGGTCGAGATCGCCGGGGGTTTGCGGCTGATGTACCATCTCCATGGCTTTGGTAAAGGATGGCCAGTCATTGGCCTTTATTCTGTCCTGGCCGATCCATTCCGCCAGACAGGGCAGGGCAGGCAAAATATCGCCCAGCAAGCGCCTGATAACCTTTGGCGACAAACCTGCGGTCAGGGGATAGACCGGCTCCACCTGTGGCATGGTGTCAAACTTGTCTTCACTGACCATGTAATCGGGATGGGTTATTTGCTTTTGCCCCTGGAAAATCCCGATTTGGCCGGAAACAAAACGTGTTTCCCCAACCGGCAGCGAGCGCTCGACCCAATTGCCATGATTGCCGAAAAACACCAGGTTTATTTCCCCGCTCTCATCATGGGCATATACGCGATGGGGAATATTTCGTCGGCCGCTAGGGCCGGGCTTGTGGGCGTCTATATGCAGTTTCAAGGTTGCGATATGGCCGACCTGGGCCTGGGCGACAGAAGTTTGAAAACGCCGGTCGATGGCGTAAGTGGGCATGTGCATCAGCAGGTCAAGTATGATCGGGTCCAGATCGTCGCCACTGGCGAAAAAGCGGGCAAATACGCCATTGAGCTGCACACCAACCCCTTTAAGGGAGGCCAGCGAAGCAAACAGCGGGTCAAGAGACGGGGGTCTGGACAAAATTTCCTGCCTGAAAATGGGTCAAGGATTACTCTTTTTGGTATAACCGCTGCAAAGTGCAGACAAAAGGCTGACAAGCGATATTAGGGCGGGTATGAGTGAATATTCCCCGTAATGATTTGAAAAAAACAGCCTGATGTCAGTTTCGTCCCCCGCAACCCCCGCCGCCAACTCTCTTGAGGCCTTTCGCCGCCGGGCGCGTTACCGGGCCTGGCACCGCGGCACCAAGGAGCTAGATCTGATTCTCGGCGCCTACGCCGACGCCAACACCGAAGATTTCGATGCCATCATGCTGGCCCGCTTTGAGGCCCTGATGGAAAATGAAGAAGTGCATCTTACCACCTGGCTTATTTCCGATGATGAACTGCCGCAAAATTGCGATCGCGAACTGATTGAGGCCATACGCAGTTTTCAGCTCGAACGCTCCAAAATGAACAAAAGCTGATGCCAGAGACGGTATTGGAACAACAACAGCAAGTGGACCGGCCCAGCCGTATTATGGCCAATGTGCCGGACGGTATGCAGGCGAGCGTTCTGGCCTTGATGGTCGAAAAACGCCTGAAGGAAGCCCCCGAAGCGCCGGTCTCATTGGTTTTTGTTGCCCGCGATGGCGCGCGCATGCAGCGCCAGGCGACCATTTTGCAGCAGATCATGCCCGGCCATCAGGTGTTGACGGTCCCTGCCTGGGATTGCCTGCCATATGACCGGGTTTCCCCCAATGCGATAACCGTTGCCGCGCGCATGAATACGCTGGCCGCCCTGACCAATCCGCAAACCAAAGGCGCAATAATATTGAGTGCCGCCAACGCGCTGGTGCAGTTTTTGCCGCCGCGCGAAATTATTGGCAAAATGTCGTTTGGCGCCAAAGCCGGGGAGGTGATTGAACGCAAATATCTGGTCGAATGGGCGGCGATCAACGGCTATTTGCGGGTGCCCAATGTACGCGAGGCGGGCGAATTCGCGGTGCGCGGCGGGCTGGTTGACCTGTTCCCGGCCGGGCATGAGGCGCCATTGCGCTTTGATTTTTTTGGCTCTGTTCTTGAAACCATCCGCACATTTGACCCCGACACCCAGCGCACCACCGGTTCGCTGGCTGAAATTTCCCTGGCGCCGATGAGCGAAATCATTTTAACGCCGGAAACCATTCGTACCTTCAGGCGCAATTATACCTCGGCTTTTGGCGGACATACGGTCAATGACCCGCTTTATGCAGCAATCAGCGCCGGGCAACGCTTTGCCGGGGCTGAACACTGGCTGGCGTTTTTCTATCCGGAAATGAATACGCTGGCCGATTATTGCAATGGCGCTCCCTTTGTCTTTGACGATCAGTGCGAAACGGCAATTGAACAACGCCGCATTCAGGTCAAGGATTATTACCAGGCCCGGCGCGAGGCACAGGCGCAAGAGAACTCCGCCAATTCCTCCATTGCTTCCGGGGCGCGCTATAACCCGATGGAGCCGGGTTTGCTTTATGATTTGTCCACTGCGCCCTTTCGCATGGCCGACATGGGTGAGGCGGTCCAGTTTTCAAGTTTCTTGAGCGAGGACAAATCTGTTCCGAAAGAAAATATGGGCGGGCAATTGCCGCCCAGCTTTGCCGCCGTGCGTCAGGCGGCGGACACCAACCTGTTTGAAGCTGTGATTGCCCGTCTGAACGAGGCTGCACGGGCAAAAAAGAAAACCATTATTGCCTGCTGGAGCGAGGGGACCCGCGACAGGATGGCCCAGGTGCTCGCCGACCATGGCTTGAAACGGCAGCGCCTGGCCGAAAACTGGCTGGCGGCAACCGCAAGCCCGACCGGCACAACCGCCTTGGTTATTGTCGGGCTTGATAGCGGGTTTGAAACCAAAAAATTGCTGGTTTTGTCCGAACAGGATATTTTGGGCGAGCGCATCATTGCCAACCGGCGGCGCAAAAAAGTCGCCAACGCTTTGACCGAGGCCTCTTCGCTGGCTTCGGGTGATTTTGTCGTTCATATCGACCATGGCATTGGCCGCTTTGTCGGGCTCAAGGCGATTGATGCCATGGGCGCGCCCCATGATTGCGTCGAGATTGAATATTCGCGTGGCGACAAGCTTTATCTGCCGGTGGAAAATATCGAACTTTTGACCCGCTATGGGGAAGGGGGGGCTGACAGTCAGCTCGACCGGCTGGGCGGGGTAGCCTGGCAGGCGAAAAAATCCAAGCTGAAAAAACGCATCCTTGAGATGGCCGAACAATTGATTCGCATTGCCGCCGGCCGCACCATGAGCAAGGCCGACCCGATCAAACTTGGCGTCGGGCTTTACGATGAATTCGCCACCCGCTTTGCCTTTGAGGAAACAGAGGATCAACTGACAGCTATTGACAATGTTATCGATGATTTGTCTTCGGGCCGGGTCATGGATCGCCTGGTGTGCGGGGATGTCGGGTTCGGCAAGACCGAGGTGGCCTTAAGAGCGGCGTTTTCAGTGGCGCTCAGTGGCCGCCAGGTGGCGGTTGTGGTGCCGACAACGCTTTTGGCCCGCCAGCATTATAAAACCTTCAAGGAGCGTTTCGCCGGGCTGCCGGTCAATGTCGCCCAGGCTTCAAGGCTGGTTCCCGGCGCCGAGATGAAAAAAGTGCGTCAGGGCTTGAGCGAAGGAAAAATCGACATTGTCATCGGCACTCATGCGCTGTTGGCCAAATCGATCAAATTTTATGATCTGGGCCTGTTGGTGATTGATGAAGAGCAGCATTTCGGGGTCGGTCACAAGGAGCGCCTCAAGGAGCTGAAAAGCGACGTGCATGTGCTCACCTTGAGCGCAACCCCGATCCCGCGCACCTTGCAAATGGCCCTGAGCGGGGTCAGGGACCTGTCGCTTCTGGCCACCCCGCCGGTTGACCGGCTGGCGATCCGCACTTTTATTTCCCCCTTTGACGCCCTGTCGGTGCGCGAGGCATTGCTGCGCGAAAAATATCGTGGCGGGCAGGCTTTTTATGTCGTGCCCAGGGTCAGCGATCAGGCAGGGATTGCCGAATTTTTAGAGCAGCAGGTGCCGGAAATTTCTTTTGTGGTTGCCAATGGCCAGATGCCGCCCTCGGAGCTCGATGACATCATGAACGCTTTTTATGATGGCAGGTTTGATGTCTTGGTGGCCACCACCATTGTTGAGTCGGGGCTGGATATCCCCAATGCCAATACTCTGATAGTTCACCGCGCCGACATGTTCGGGCTGGCCCAGCTTTATCAGATCAGGGGCCGTATCGGGCGCTCCAAGGTGCGCGCCTATGCGGTATTTACCGTTCCGGCCAACCAGCGCTTGAGCGAAGCTGCCAACCGGCGTTTGCAGGTATTGCAATCGCTCAACAGTCTGGGGGCCGGGTTTCAGCTGGCCTCCCACGATCTGGATATTCGCGGGGCCGGCAATATTCTGGGCGAAGAGCAGTCGGGCCATATTCGCGAAGTCGGGTTTGAACTTTATCAAGCCATGCTTGAGGAAGCGGTGGCCTCGTTGCGCGATGGCGGCGTTTCGGATGAGGGCGGGGGGGGATGGTCGCCACAGATTTCGCTCGGAATGCCGGTGATGATCCCGGAAAACTATGTGCCCGACTTGCAAGTGCGCATGCAGCTCTACCGGCGGTTGGGGGATTTGAGCGAAACCGCAGAAATCGACAGTTTCGGCGCCGAGTTGATCGACCGTTTCGGGCCGCTGCCGGAGGAGGTCAACGCCTTGCTCAAAGTGGTTGTGGTCAAGGCTTTGTGCCGCACCGCCAATGTGGAAAAAATCGACGCCGGGCCCAAGGGGGCGGTTATCGCCTTACGCCACAATTCCTTTCCCAACCCGGCGGGGCTGGTCAAGCTGGTCAGCGATCCGGCAATGGCGGTGCGCCTGAAACCCGACCACCGGCTGGTTTTTTCCCGTACCTGGCCAACGCCGGAGCATCGGCTCAAGGGCACCGCGGCGCTGATGTTGCGCCTGGCAAGGATTGCAGAAAATTAGCGACAGTTCTGCCACAGGTGGCAGATAAAATGCTGGAAAGGCCAGGTGGGCCATTTTATTGCCCGATTTAGCGCATTAAGGACGGTTCCGAATAGGCGTTTAAAGTGCCTTGATCTCAAATTTTTTAGGATTTTCAATGACGTTCAGGAAATTTGTCATTGCAGGCATTTTCGCTGCCAGCATTTTCACCCCATCATTGTCTGCTTTTGCCCAAACCGCGCCAACTCCGGCTCCGGCCCCGGGCCAGAACGCTGATGCCAAAGCGCCGGATCCCAAGCCCGAGGACAATTGGCTCAAAGTATGCGAGCCGCTGGCCAGCGGGGAGAACGCCTGCATCATGCGCCAGGTGGTGGTGGCCAATAATCAGTTTTTGGGCTCGTTTTTACTGCGCGACGATCCGGGCCAGAAAAGCCGTCTGCTGGCGGTTGCCGCGGTCCCGCTCGGGGTATTGCTGCCGTTTGGTTTGACCTGGCAGATCGATGGCGCCCAGCCGGTTCGGGTGCCGTTCATGCTTTGTGATCCGCAATCATGTTCGACCCAATTGGTTATCAATCAAGCCTATGTGAACTCGTTAAAGCATGGCGCGATTTTGAAATTGACCGCCAAGAACCGTAAAAACGAGGATCTTGTGGTCAAAATCAATCTGGCCGGGTTTACCGCGGTTTATGAGGGTGATTCTTCGCTGACCTTTGATCAGTTCCGCAAACGCGAATCCGGCTCCAACGCACTGGAGCAGGTATTGCAGGACCGCGCCGAGCAATTGCGCCGCCAGATGGGCGTAAACGGCGACAATAAGGATGGGGCCGCCGCCACTCCTGCCAAATAAATCAGCATGATAATTGCCGGTGACGCTGATACATGGCGTCACCGGTTTTTTTATGCTTTTTGTCAGCTGGCCGGGTTCATGCCGAGGCGAAATGCTTTTTTGCGCAATGGGGAGATGGTTTTGAGTGCCCATATGCTGCCAGCGCGCAAAATTTGTGCGGGCACCATGTCGGACAGCAGCGATTTGAACAGGGTATTGACCATGATTGTGGTGCGGGCAATGTCTCTCTTGCGCCTTTTTGCATAATCATAACTGATAGTTTCAGCCCAATTATCAGTATCTTGTGTTGTTTGTTTAATGCTTTTAATCAGGTCTGCAACATCACGAAGGCCAAGATTTAGCCCCTGAGCGCCGATCGGGGGAAAAGCGTGCGCCGCCTCGCCAAGCAGAACAACGCCGTCCTTGCCCGCGGTTTCAGCTTCAAGTGAAACAAGGGGAAAGACAAAGCTGGCGCTTTTCATTGCTATTTTGCCGTAAAGGTTCTGGCTTTTTTCTTCAATGGCGTTGCGGATTGTCGCGCGTGAAGCACTTTTGAGCTTTTGCAGATTTTGATCATTATCGATCCAGACCAGATTGGCGCTCAGCCCACCGGCCGGAACCAGGGTAAACGGGCCGTTTTCATAATGAAACTCAACCGATACGCCGTTTAGCGGTATTTCAAGCTCCAGATCGCAAACCAGCGCTGATTGTTTGTAGCGGTGCTCTCTTGCCGCAATTCCTGACGTGCGCCGAACCAGGGAATTTTTGCCGTCAGCCCCGACAATCAGCGGCGCGCTGATGGTGGCATGGTTGGAAAGCTCTATTGTCCAGACGCCGTCTTTTCGTTCCAGTCTTGTGGCACTGGCCGCTATTTTTTTCAGGTTTTTCAGGTTTTTGCCCTGGCCGGCAAATTGGCTTGACAGTTTGGCATTGGCAAAATTGACGCCAAAGGCGTCCTCTCCCAACTCGCAACTGTCAAACAGGGCTTCGGGGGCTCTGATCAGCCTTTTGGTGGCGTCAATGATGCGGATTTTTTTTAGCGGTGTGCCCAATTCATCCGGGTTTTGCACCAGATCCAGATCCTTGAGAATGGTAACGCTTGGGCCCATCAGGGCTGAGGTGCGTCGGTCGGGCGGGGCCTTGGGCGCTAAATGGATGACCTCAAGCCCGGTTTTGGCGAGGGCTGTGGCGGCGGCCAACCCGACCAGACCGGCCCCGACAACAATTGCCTGGGCCGAAAAGGATTTGCCGGTGCTTGTTGTTTGACTCATGCAGGTGCTTCTTTGGGTTTCATCCACTCCTGAACATATGTGCCTGCAAACGAGCCTAAAAACAATGCGGCTAAAAAGATCATAAGATTTTGGGGCATAAAGGCAATCAGGGTGATTGCCGGGCCGGGGCAGATGCCGGACATGCCCCAGCCAATGCCAAACAAGGTGGCGCCAATCACCAAAGGCGCATCGATATCCTTGCGCTCGGGCAGGTGGAACTTGCTGTCAAACAGCGGCTCGCGCCAGTTTGTGCTCAGGCGCACAGCGACAAGCATGGTGCCGATTGCCGCGACGATCACCAGGCCCAGGGAAGGATCCCAGCCGCCGGCGGGGATGGCGCCGAAATCAAGAAAGCGCAAAACCTTGAGCGGGTCGACCATTTGCGAAATATAAAGGCCGGAGCCAAACAGCATGCCACTTAATGCAGCGGTGGCCAGATATAATAATGAACGGATGTCTTTCATCATACCACTCCGGTAATGGCGACAACGAGGATGGCGACAACAAAGAAAACAACGACCGCAATCAGCGATCTGAGAGAAAAGCGGGCAATTCCACACACCCCATGACCCGATGTGCAGCCATTGCCGATCTTGGTGCCAAGCCCGACCAAAAGCCCCGCCGCCCCAATCCATAATGGTCCGCCGATCATCTCAACCGGCTTGCCACCGGGCCCGCCTACGCCAAGGCCGGGCACAACAAGGGCGGCGGCAAAAGCGGCCACAACCATGGAGGCGAGGAAAACAATGCGCCATGTGACGGTGCGCGCCGGGGGCAGCAACTGGCCGAATATGCCGGAAATGCCGGCAATACGGCCATTGCCAAGCCATAAAATGGCCGAGGCCAGCCCGATCATGACGCCGCCAATCAAAGAGGGTATCGGGGCAAAAGCTTCCATTTGGATTTTCCTTTGTCGATTGGGCCATAAGGGCAGGAGGCAGGCAAATCATGGGGCCAACAGCGCTCTTGCACTGGGTCGTAAAATACCGATAAGTAACGCCAAGCGACAGTAGTCAGGCGCAATTGAGTTGGATTTTTTAACAAACCCGCCACTTGCGAGCACAGAATGGGAGTTTTTGCGATGAACAAAGCAATACGTATCCAAGCCTATGGTGGTGTTGAGGTTTTAGATTTCACCGATCTGGCGCTAAAACATCCTGGAAAAGGTGAAATATTGCTGCGCCATACTGCAATCGGGGTCAATTTTATCGACACCTATCATCGCAGCGGGCTTTATCCGCTGCAATTGCCCTTTGTCCCGGGCCAGGAGGCCGCCGGGGTGGTGGAAGAGATCGGGGAGGGGGTTGATGAGGTTGATGTCGGGGACCGTATCGTTTATTTTTCTCCGCCCGGGGCCTATTCACAACGCCGTATCATGCCGGCGCGTAACGCCATTCCCATTCCAGACTGGATAAGCGACAAGGACGCGGCGGCGATCTATCTCAAGGGCATGACGGCGCGTTATTTGCTGGTTGACACATTCAAGGTCAAAAAGGGTGATGTGGTTTTGTTTCACGCCGCCGCCGGGGGGGTGGGCCAGCTTGCCTGTCGCTGGGCCAAGGCACTCGGAGCCATGGTGATAGGGACGGTTGGCAGCGATGAAAAGGTCATCTCGGCGCTGACCAATGGCTGCGACCATGCGATCAATCTGCTCAAGGAAAATTTTGCCGACCGGGTAAAGGAGATCACTTTGGGCAAAGGGGTTGATGTGGTTTATGATTCGATCGGCAAGGACAGTTTTGAAATGTCGCTTGATTGCCTCAAACCGCGCGGGCTGATGGTGAGTTTTGGCAATTCGTCGGGTCCGGTCGCTGTGGCATCGCTGGGGATTTTGGCGGCCAAGGGCTCGCTTTATCTTACCCGGCCGACCCTGGCCCATTATTACCCCGACCGGGCAACCGAAATGGCTGGGGCCAAGGAGATGTTTGAGGCTCTGAAAAACGGCCATTTGCATGTGCATATCGGGCAGCAATTTAACCTGGCTGATGCGGCAAAGGCGCATTTTGCGCTTGAAAACCGGCAAACCACCGGCGCAACTATTTTGCTGCCATAAAAGCGGTGGTTTTATTGCCCTCCTCTCTGTTTGCGGGGGAGGGGGTGAACTTTGCGGGCAACATTTTTCAAGAAAGCTTGCCAGCGCTTTGGCAAAAGGCTAAACGGGCGCTGCTCGTTTTATCTGTGGTTTCGTAGCTAGAGCGTTTTCAGAATAAGTGGATCCGGTTATTCGGTTCGAAAACGCGATAAAACAAAGACTTAGAGCCTGCGTTTTGATTCAACCTAAACGCACCTTGCTCTAGAGCATTTTCAGTCGGAAAGGCATTTTTGTGTGGCCTTTTTGTTTGCGGAGGAGTGGCAGAGTGGTCGAATGCGACGGTCTTGAAAACCGTTGAGCGTTGACGCGTTCCGGGGGTTCGAATCCCTCCTCCTCCGCCACTATTCGTTGAGA
>UOEO01000109.1_pt1 | contig 19852 bp, 14 predicted proteins | sample 1989881 | NCBI WGS metagenome assembly UOEO01 (sample SAMEA4712198, study PRJEB27164) | hydrothermal vent metagenome | biome: marine basaltic hydrothermal vent biome; feature: marine hydrothermal vent; material: mineral | place: Pacific Ocean | collected 2011-06-14/2011-07-23 | depth 1691 m
AATGTCGCTCAAATTGAGCGAGCCGACCAGCAGCAGCACCGTAACAATGACAAAGCCGATCGGCATTTCATAGGAAACCATCTGCGCCGCCGAGCGCAGGGAGCCCAAAAAAGGATATTTCGAGTTCGAGGCCCAGCCCCCCATGATGATGCCGTAAACCCCGAGCGAGGAAATGGCCATCACATAAAGAACTCCGACATTGATGTCGGCCAGCGCCCAGCCGGCATCGATCGGTATCACCACCCAGGCGGCCAGCGATAAAACCACCGAAACCAGCGGCGCCAGCAAAAAGATGATTTTGTCGGCCCCGGCCGGAATAAGCGGCTCCTTGAAGACAAATTTCAACAGGTCGGCAAAACTTTGCATCAACCCGAACGCTCCGACCACATTGGGTCCGCGCCGCATCTGCACCGCCGCCCAGATCTTGCGATCAGCCAACAGCACAAAGGCGATGACAACCAGCAAAATCACCAGCATCGCCAGGCCCTTGTAGATAAAGCCGACCGTCGTGCCCCAACCAAAAAATGGAATTCCGAGCAGATAATCAAGCGCTGAGAGTATAAAATCCATCATGCCCGTTACTCCGCTGCCTCAGCCATGCCGCGCGCCAGTTGGGCACATTCGCCCATAACCGCTGACGCCCGCGCAATCGGGTTGGTAAGATAAAAATCGGAAACCGGAGAAGTCAGGACAATATTTTTGCCTCCCTTTACCGGTTTTGCCAGTTTTCTCACCTCATCGGGATTTCCGGCGGCAATAAAATCAAGCCGGGCCAGATGAGGATGAATTTCATAAAGGGCGGCGCGCAATTGCCCCAGCGAATCAAAGGGCAGTGCCTGGCCCAGATGAGCCGAAAGCGCCCGAATTATCGCCCAGTCCTCCTTGGCTTCACCAGGAGGGAATACCGCGCGAATTGTCATTTGAACCCGCCCTTCCGTATTGACGTAAGTAGCGCTTTTTTCGCTATAGGCCGCCGCCGGCAGGATCACATCGGCCCGATGCGCTCCGGCATCGCCATGGGTGCCGATATAAACCACGAACGCCTTGCCAAATGCGGCCATGTCATATTCGTCGGCCCCAAGCAAAAACATCACTTCGATTTCGCCCTTGGCGCCAAGAGCAATCTGGTCGGCAGAGCAAACCCCGCCATCATGCGGGACAAACCCTATATCAAGCCCGCCGACCCTGGCGGCGGCGTTGTGCAAAACGCCAAACCCGTTCCAGTCGTCTCTTAATGCGCCGCAATCATCGGCAATTTTTGCCGCCAGCGCCATCACGTCGCGCCCGGCCTTTTTGCCGGCCTTGGCGTGCGAAAGCGCGCCCTCACCAACAATGATCAGCGGGTTTTTGGCGCTCTTTAGCTGACGGGCGAATTTTGTCGCCCCGCCGGCCAGTTTTTCCAACGCCGCGAAATCATTTCCCAAATGAGAATAATCATAGGTCAGATCAACCTTGTCCCCGATCACCGCGATCGGCATGTCGCCGGCCCGCCAGGCCTTGCGGATGCGCGCATTGACCAGCGCCGCTTCCTTGCGCGGGTTGGTGCCGATGATCAAAATGGCGTCGGCCTTTTCAATTCCGGCAATGGTTGGGTTGAATATATAGGCGCCCCGATCCAGTTTCGGATCAATCGCTGACATTGCCGGACGGCAATCGGTATTGCCCGAGCCCAACGAGCTCATCAACTCCTTAAGCGCAAACATTTCCTCGACCCCGGCCAGATCGCCGGCGATTGCGCCGATTTTACTGCCCGCTTTTTTGGTTTTTTGGGCAATTGCCTTAAAGGCTTCGTTCCAGCTCGCTTCTTGCAGCTTGCCATCTTTGCGTACATAGGGACGATCCAGACGCTGCGCTTTAAGTCCATCCCAGACAAAGCGGGTCTTGTCGGAAATCCATTCCTCGTTGATATCCTCATTGATCCGCGGCAAAATCCGCATCACTTCGCTGCCACGCGCATCAACCCTGATATTGCTTCCCAGCGCGTCCATAACGTCAATGCTCTCGGTCTTGACCAGCTCCCACGGTCGCGCCTTGAACGCGTATGGACGCGAAGTGAGCGCCCCGACCGGGCACAGATCAATTATATTGCCCTGCAATTCGCTGCTCATGGCCCGTTCGAGATAGGTGGTGATTTCAGCGTCTTCGCCGCGCCCGATCAAACCGAGTTCGGAAATTCCCGCGACCTCGGTGGAAAAACGCACACACCTTGTGCAGTGAATACACCTGGTCATCATGGTTTTGACCAGCGGGCCGATATATTTGTTTTCCACCGCCCGCTTGTTTTCGTTAAAGCGCGACCCGGAAACGCCATAGGCCATCGCCTGATCCTGCAAATCGCACTCCCCGCCCTGATCGCAAATCGGGCAATCAAGCGGATGATTGATCAACAAAAACTCCATCACCCCCTCGCGCGCCTTTTTGACCATCGGAGTGTTGGTGAACATTTCCGGCACTTCGCCATTGGGTCCGGGGCGCAAATCCTTGACCCCCATGGCGCAACTCGCCTGGGGTTTGGGCGGACCGCCCTTGATTTCAACCAGGCACATCCGGCAATTGCCGGCCACCGACAAACGTTCATGATAACAAAAACGCGGAACTTCCGCCCCCGCCGCTTCCGCCGCCTGCATGAGCGTGAAGTGATCCGGGACTTCGACTAGTTTGCCATCAACCTTGATTTGCGCCATTTGCTCAAACCTGCCCTTATTCAGCCGCGATCGATGGCACAGCGCCATCGGGATCGGATTTATAGGAATATTCGTCGATCCGCGCTTCAATCACATGGCGGAAATTCTTGATCAGCCCCTGAATGGGCCAGGCCGCCGCGTCCCCGAGGGCGCAGATGGTATGGCCTTCAATCTGTTTTGAAACCTCAAACAACATGTCGATTTCGCGCTTTTGCGCCCGTCCGACAACCATGCGCTCCATCACCCGCATCATCCAGCCGGTACCCTCGCGGCACGGGGTGCACTGCCCGCACGTTTCGTGCTTGTAAAACGCCGACAAGCGCCAGATCGCCTTGATGATATCGGTGGAATTATCCATCACGATCACCGCCGCCGTGCCCAGCGAAGAGCCCACTTCCTTTAACCCGTCAAAATCCATTGTCGCATCGGCGATCATCTCGCCGGTAACGCACGGAACCGAAGAGCCGCCCGGAATAACCGCCAACAGATTGTCCCAGCCACCGCGAACACCCCCGCAATGCTTTTCAATCAGCTCGCGGAATGAAATTCCCATTTCCTCTTCGACCGTTGTCGGATTGTTGACATGGCCCGAGATGCAAAACAGCTTGGTGCCGGTATTGTTTGGCCGCCCGAACCCGGAAAACCAGGCCCCGCCGCGCCTGATGATTGAAGGAACAACCGCAATCGACTCGACATTGTTGACCGTTGTCGGATTGCCATAAACCCCCATCCCGGCCGGGAAAGGCGGCTTGAGCCGCGGCTGGCCCTTTTTGCCCTCAATGCTTTCCATCAACGCGGTTTCTTCCCCGCAAATGTAGGCCCCCGCCCCGTGATGAACGATAATGTCAAGGTCCCAGCCATGAACATTGTTCTTGCCGATCAGCTTGGCCTCATAGGCCTCCATAACCGCCTGTTCGAAGCGTTCGCGCTCGCGAAAAAACTCGCCGCGAATATAGACAAAGGCCAGATGAGCGTCCATACCCCGCGCCGCCAGCAAACACCCTTCGATCAAAAGGTGCGGGTCGTGGCGCAATATCTCGCGATCCTTGCATGTGCCCGGCTCGCTCTCATCGGCATTGACCAGCAAATAATGCGGCCGACCATCGCTTTGTTTGGGCATGAAGGTCCATTTGAGAGCGGTCGGAAAACCGGCGCCACCGCGGCCGCGAAGCCCCGAAGCCTTGACCTCATTGGTAATCCAGTCGCGGCCCTTTTCGATATAACCCTTGGTGCCCGACCAGCTTCCGCGTGCCAAGGCCCCCTTTAGCCCCCACTCGCCCTGACCGTAGAGGTTGGTGAAAATGCGATCTTTATCTTCTAACATCTCTCACGCCCCTAACGCGGTTTCTTGCCGAATTGGCGAATATATTCCGCCTCGCCCTTGACCAGGGCCGCCGCCTGTTTGGTCCATTGGTCGCGAACGATGCGCCCCTTGAAATTCAAGGCGTCATCAAGCGCGTCAATTTCCTTGGCGCCAAAGGCCGCCAACTGGTCAAACCGGATCACGCCAAGCGCAATCAGCTTTTTTTCCAGAACCGGGCCGACCCCGGAAATCAATTTGAGATCGTCGGCCTCCCCCTTCGGTCGTTCAAAAAGTGCTCCGGTGGCGCTCTCGGATCTTTCCGGCGCTTGCGCGGCGCTTTCAGGCAGATTCAATAATGTCGTTTGACCAGTAATGGGAGCGGAATATTCCCGCCCGTTCTGGGGGCCGGGCTTTATCGTATCGCCCTTGTCGTTCTCAAACGCATCAATGATTTCTTCGAGCCGTTCCGGGGTAAGGTCTTCATAAGTATCATGGCCAATAGCCACCATCGGCGCATTGACGCAGGCGCCAAGACACTCAACCTCTTCCCAGCTCAGCGTGCCATCGGCATTTGTCTGATGGGCTTTGGCGTTGATCTTTTTCTCGCATACCTTGCGCAGCCCCTCGGCGCCGCGCAGCATGCACGGAGTGGTGCCGCAAACCTGCACATGAGCCTTTGTCCCGACCGGCTTGAGCTGGAACTGGGTATAAAAGGTCGCCACTTCCAACGCCCGTATATTTGGCATATCGAGCATGGCGGCGATTTTTTCAATCGCGGCGCGGCTGACCCAGCCCTCCTGATCTTGAGCACGCATCAACAAGGGAATGATTGCTGATTGCTCACGCCCTTTGGGATAAAGCGCGATCCGGGTCTTGGCCCAGTCGGCATTTTCCTTGCTGAAGGCAAAACTTTCCGGTTGAACGGCATCCTCTGCCAGGCGACGCACACTCATTAGCGATCCACCTCCCCAAACACGATATCAATTGAACCCAAAATGGCGGAAACGTCGGCCAGCATGTGCCCGCGACACAAAAAGTCCATGGAGCTAAGGTGAGAAAATCCCGGAGCCCTTATCTTGCAGCGATAAGGCTTGTTGGAGCCATCCGAGACCAGATACACCCCGAATTCGCCCTTTGGCGCTTCAACGGCGGCGTAAACCTCGCCCTCCGGCACCTTGAAGCCTTCGCTATAAAGCTTGAAATGATGGATCAGCCCTTCCATCGTTTGCTTCATTTCACCCCGTTTCGGCGGCACGATTTTACCGTCACTGGCCGAAACCGCCCCTTGCCCTTCGGGAGAATTAAGCAGATTGATCGCCTGGCGCATGATCGAGATCGACTGGCGCATCTCCTCCATGCGGATCACATAGCGATCATAGCAATCCCCGTTTTTGCCCACGGGAATATCAAAATCCATCTGGTCATAACATTCATAAGGCTGGCTCTTGCGCAAATCCCAGGCCGCGCCCGCTCCGCGCACCATCACCCCGGAAAAACCCCACTCCCAGGCGTCCTCAAGGCTCACCACCCCGATATCGACATTACGCTGCTTGAAAATCCGGTTGTCGGTCAGCAATGTCTCAAGATCATCGCAAAACTTCAAGAACGGTTCGCAAAACGCCTCGATATCATCGATCAGCTCTTGGGGCAGATCCTGATGCACTCCCCCGGGCCGCACATAGGAGGCGTGCATGCGGGCGCCGGAAGCGCGTTCGTAAAAAATCATCAATTGTTCGCGCTGTTCAAACCCCCACACCGGCGGGGTCAGCGCCCCGACGTCAAGCGCCTGGGTGGTAACGTTCAAAAGATGCGACAACAAGCGTCCGATTTCACAATAAAGCACCCGGATCAACTGGGCGCGAAACGGCACCTTGAGACCAAGCATTTTTTCAACCGCCAGGGCAAAAGCATGCTCCTGGTTCATCGGCGCCACATAATCGAGCCGGTCGAAATAAGGCATGGCCTGCAAATAGGTCTTGCTCTCGATCAGCTTTTCGGTGCCGCGATGCAACAGCCCGACATGCGGGTCCACCCGCTCGACAACTTCCCCGTCCAGCTCCAATACCATGCGCAAAACACCGTGCGCGGCCGGATGCTGGGGGCCAAAGTTGATGGTGAAATTTCTGACGTCCACTTCAGACATTATTATTCATCCCGATAACAATCACCCGTTGGCCTTCTCGTCGCCCGGCAACGCATAATCCGTCCCCTCCCAAGGGCTCAGATAATCAAACGAGCGCAATTCCTGGCTCAATTTTACCGGCTCGTAAACTACGCGCTTGCGCGTCTCGTCATAGCGTACCTCGACATAACCGCTGGTTGGGAAATCCTTGCGCATGGGATGACCGTCAAACCCGTAATCGGTCAGGATCCGCCTCAGATCAGGATGCCCGGAAAACAAAATGCCGAAAAAATCATAGGCCTCGCGCTCATGCCAGTTGGCGCCGGGAAAAATCTCGGTGATCGAAGCCACCGGGGTCGCCTCGTCGGTTGCCAGCTTGATGCGAATTCTCGCATTTCTTTTCGGGCTGAGCAGATGATAAACCACATCAAACCGATTGAGGCGTCCTGGATAGTCTACCCCGCATATATCGATCAGGGAAATAAAGTGCAGATGGCTGTCATCGCGCAAAAACCGGATAACATCAAGCACCGCCTCGCGTTTTATGGTCAGCGTCAACTCCCCGAAGCTCGAGGCAAGATCAATAATACTGTCTGCAAGTTTTAACGAGACATACTCACCAAGTTCAGTGAGCGCCTCATCAAGCGCTGTTGGTTGAGACATTTACCTTATCTTTCGATCGTGCCGGTCCGGCGAATTTTCTTTTGCAAAAGCAGCACGCCATAAAGCAGCGCTTCAGCGGTCGGCGGGCAACCGGGAACATAAATATCCACCGGCACAATCCGGTCGCACCCCCTTACAACCGAATAGGAGTAGTAATAATACCCGCCCCCATTGGCGCATGATCCCATCGAGATCACATAGCGCGGCTCCGGCATCTGGTCATAGACCTTCCTTAGGGCCGGGGCCATTTTATTGGTCAGGGTGCCCGCAACAATCATCACATCGGACTGACGCGGGGAAGCGCGCGGAGCAAACCCGAAACGTTCCGCATCATAGCGCGGCATCGACATTTGCATCATCTCGACCGCACAGCACGCCAGGCCAAAAGTCATCCACATCAGGGAGCCGGTACGAGCCCAGTTGATCAACTCGTCAGTTGAGGTGACCAGAAACCCCTTGTCCGCCAACTCGTCATTGATTTCAACGAAATAAGGGTCGCTCGCCCCCACCGGCAGACCGGTTTTAGGGTCGATTATCCCACGCGGAGCTGGCGCAACCATGGTCTTGTTGTTTTCGCTCAATCCCATTCCAGTGCCCCTTTGCTCCATTCATAAATGAACCCGAGAGTTAAGACCGACAGGAAAATCATCATCGACCAGAACCCGAACCAGCCGACGCTTTTGAACGCGACCGCCCACGGGAACAGAAATGCAACCTCGAGATCAAAAATAATAAACAGAATGGCGACCAGATAAAATCGCACATCAAACTTCATGCGCGCATCGTCAAAAGCATCAAACCCGCATTCATAGGCGGACACTTTTTCCGGATCCGGTCTTTTGACCGCAATCATGAATGGGGCAATCAAAAGCGCCAGCCCGATAACTGTGGCCAGTGCTATAAAAATTATGATCGGCAGGTAGCCAGAGAGCAACTCGTTCATTTGTCGGCCATTTCTGGTATTGCCGGTCTGGAGAAGGCCGGCGGCATAAATTGAACATAAAATTCAATAACGCTAGTGGTTTCCAACCACCGCTTAGCTCAGCCCTTGGCCGGTTTCAAGAGGCATAAGAAAACTTCGGGGAAAAACCGGCAAAAAGCCGCACCCAAAAGCCATACAAACGACGTATTCACTCATTCAGAGCAAAAAGGGCTCCGTTCACGGAGCCCTTTTGCTAGAATCAACAAACGCGATAAAACGCTGCCTGATCGTAAAAAACCAGTCTTGAAAAATCGGCCGTAAAATCAGCCCTATTGCATATGCCAGACCAGGCCGACATCCGCCTTGATCGCATCGGCGCGCGACCCCCATTTGCCGATACCAAGAACTTCCGCGCGCACACCAAGCTGGTCCATTGCCGCAACCTCGACCCCGCCACCAAAGGCGTATACCGATTTGCCGCCGGCAAACCCGCCGCCCGCGGCGCCATAAAACATGAAATCGCTCGCCGGAGCAAAACCGACCCGGCCCAGCGCCAGGGCGTCAAAGGCAACTCCTGCCTTGCCCCAGTCAGCGGAGCCCTGAACTTCAAAACCGCCAAGAACGCTCTCGGTCAGGTAAAAATTCACCCCGACCGCCGCTCCCAGGCTAATGGCGTTGGTGTCGGGGGCGACAAGATATGAAGTGGTTCCATCAAAAAAACCGCCAAGCAAAACACCGGCGTAAAAACCATCAAACCCAAAGGCGCCGGGATATGGCGCATAAGCGCTGTTGTTGTTTTCGGCCGCGAACGCCCCGGCGCTCAGCGCAATCGAAGCGGCAACCCCAAGCATTAGTGATGTTACGAGTTTCATCTGTTCGCTCCTGATTTCATAAACTGTCAGCCTTCAAACAACGCCATAGCGCCGGCAAAGACAAGAAAATCAGCAGCGAAAAGATAGAGACAGTAACTATTGTTCTAATTTATCTCGCATTTGAAATAAATAGCGTGCCAAAATGGCACGCTACAAGGTTTGATCAGCATCAGGGCTTGATCAGCATCAGGGTTTGCGACATGAAGCAAGACAAGATATTTGTCCTGATCACCCCTTCACTTAATGCGCCAGCGTGCTTGAGCCATCCTTGGCTTCGCCCGCCTTGGCGATATCAGCGGCCTGCGCCTCCCCTTCCGGCGGCCACACAATCGCGGTTGGCTTGGAGATCAGTGCCCGCTCGATCACCTGATCGACCCGGGAAACCGGGATGATCTCAAGTCCCTTGGTAACGGACTCCGGCAAATCCTTGAGATCATGCACATTATCCTCAGGGATCAGCACTGTCTTGATGCCGCCGCGCAACGCTGCGAGCAATTTTTCCTTCAACCCGCCAATCGGCAAAACCCGGCCCCTAAGGGTAATCTCGCCGGTCATGGCCAGATCATGACGCACCGGGATCTGGGTCATGATCGAAACAATCGCGGTTGCCATGGCAATCCCCGCTGACGGGCCGTCCTTGGGGGTCGCCCCTTCAGGCACATGCACATGGATATCGCTCTTGTCAAACTGCGGCGGCTCGATGCCGAATTCCACCGAACGCGAACGCACATATGATGCGGCGGCCGAAATGCTTTCCTTCATCACATCCTTGAGATTGCCGGTAACGGTCATCTTGCCCTTGCCCGGGGTCATCACCCCTTCAATGGTCAACAGCTCGCCGCCAACCGGGGTCCAGGCCAGCCCGGTCACCACCCCGACCATCGGGTCGGCGTCAATCTCGCCAAAGCGGAACGGCGGAGCGCCCAAATAATCCTCGAGCAATTTTTCATCAATGGTGATGGTTTTCAGTTTGCTGGTCATCAGCTCCTTGACCGATTTGCGCATCAGCTTGGAGATTTCCCGCTTCAGATTGCGCACCCCCGCTTCGCGCGTATAGCGCTGGATAAGTGTCATCAGAGCTTCGTCCGGCAGCACGAATTCCTCGTCTTTAAGGCCATTGTCCTTCAAGCTCTGTGGAATGAGGTGACGCCGGGCAATCTCGCGTTTTTCCTCTTCGGTATAACCGGAAAGGCGAATGATCTCCATGCGGTCCATTAACGGGCCGGGAATGTTGAGGGTGTTGGCGGTGGTAACAAACATTACATCCGACAAATCATAATCAACCTCCAGATAATGATCATTGAACGAGGAATTCTGCTCCGGATCCAGGACCTCAAGCAAGGCCGAAGAGGGATCGCCACGGAAATCCATACCCATCTTGTCGATTTCATCGAGCAGGAACAGCGGGTTGGTTTTGCCAACCTTTTTCAAGGATTGAATGACCTTGCCCGGCATCGAGCCGATATAGGTGCGCCGGTGGCCGCGGATTTCCGCTTCATCGCGCACCCCCCCGAGCGACATGCGGACAAATTCGCGTCCCGTCGCCTTGGCGATCGACTTGCCCAGTGAAGTCTTGCCGACCCCTGGAGGTCCGACCAGGCACAGAATCGGCCCCTTTAGTTTTCCGGTGCGGTTTTGCACCGCAAGATATTCGATAATGCGTTCCTTGACCTTTTTAAGCCCGTAATGATCGCGGTCCAAAATTTCCTCGGCCCGGGCCAAATTCTTTTTGATTCGCGATTTCTTGCCCCAGGGCAAACCGGTCAGCCAATCGAGATAATTGCGCACCACGGTGGCCTCGGCTGACATCGGGCTCATTTGCTTGAGTTTTTTGAGTTCGGCGCTGGCTTTTTCGCGCGCCTCCTTGGAAAGCTTGGCCTTTTCAATCTGGGCTTCAAGTTCTGAAAGCTCGGAACTGCCCTCCTCGCCATCGCCCAATTCGCGCTGGATCGCCTTCATCTGCTCATTGAGATAATATTCGCGCTGGGTTTTTTCCATCTGGCGTTTGACCCGGCCGCGAATGCGTTTTTCAACCTGAAGAACCCCGATTTCGCTTTCCATCAATACCAGAATACGCTCCAGGCGCTCGGCGACCGAAGTTGCGGCGAGCAATTGCTGCTTTTCGTCAATCTTGACCACCAGATGCGAAGCAATGGTGTCGGCCAGCTTGGCGTGATCATCGATCTGGTTGACCGCACCCACCACATCGGCGGAAATCTTCTTGTTCAGTTTGACGTAATTTTCAAATTCGCTAATCGTCGAACGAGCCAAAGCCTCGACTTCAATCTCGTCATAGGGGGCCTCCTCAATCCCGGCCGCCTCGGCCAGAAAATAGCCCTCGGTTTGCAAATAGCGCTCGACATTGGCTCTTTGCAGCCCCTCGACCAGGATTTTCACCGTGCCGTCGGGCAGTTTCAAAAGTTGCAGCACCGACCCGATAGTGCCGGCGGAATAGATCGCCTCGGGTTTTGGATCGTCATCCTGGGCATTTTTCTGGGTAACGATAAGAATGTGCTTGTCGTCGCGCATCACTTCTTCAAGCGCCTTGACCGACTTTTCCCGGCCGACGAACAACGGCACGATCATGCCGGGAAACACAACAATGTCCCGAAGCGGCAAAACCGGATAGATATTATCCGGGTTGGTTTCAGATCCTATAGAGGTTTCCTTGGTCATCCAGTTTCCTTTCACAACGCAAACAAGAAAGCGGCTAAACTTTCCATCGCGCACTAACAATATGCGACAGCCGGTAAAAGCTGTCTGAACCCTTTTGCTTAAAATAGGGTGGCTTGTCGAGCGAACAAGTCAAGACCACGAAAAAACAGCTCATTCATATCACATTCGCAGCAAAAACAGGCGTTATGCGCAATAAAACAGGCGGGGGTGGAGTTTGATTCTGCCTCGCGGGTTATTTTTTGCCTCGCGGGGCGGTGCCACAATCAACATGACGGGCTAATTCCGCCCTATGTTGATTGCTGGCGCTCCGGCGGGGCGCTGGATTGCCAGCGGCTCGCTGTTCGCGTTCTATATGCCTCGCGGGGCGTACCACATTTGCCACGACGCGCTAAACCCGCGCTGTGTCAAATGCTGCCCCTGCGGCGGCGCGGCCAAGAAATTGGCCGGCTCGCATTGAAGCTCGCTGAGGCTTCGCCTCATTTCTTTTCCCATTCAAATTCTCTTTCGTCATTCCGGCGCAGGCCGGAATCCAGTCTTTCTTGTGCGATGTATCGATAAAAAAAGATGGACCCCGGTCTTCACCGGGGTGACGCTTGGTGTTTTTGTCTATTATTTTGCCTTACCCCAAGCCTTCATCCGTCATTGCGAGCGCCAAACCTTCATGGTGAGCCCTCACAGTGAGCTTGTCGAACTGCGAACCATAAAGGCGGGCGCGCGGCAATCCAGTTTTTTGTGCCCCACGGCAAACCGCCCTGGATTGCTTCGTCGTGTCCTCCTCGCAATGACGAGAAAAATATTGCGCCTTACTTGCCTCGTCCTTCGACAGGCTCAGGGTGAGGCAAGATATTTAATCCCTCGCATTCAGTTCGTCATGCTCGGGCAGCCCTTCGGCGTGAGAACAAAACCCCCGAGCATCCATTTTTAAAACCTGTTTTATTTTGGAGGCTTTCATGGACCCTCGGGTCAAGCCCGAGGGTGACGCTTGGTGGCACAATGTTGGCACAACCTCTCTTCTCCCTCCCCCTTTGTGGGGAGGGCCGGGGTGGGGGGTGTTTGCGCTGATTGTTTTGCCTCACTGGGCGTACCGATAAAACCATGACGGGCTAAAACCGCCCTATGGTTTTATCTGCCCCTGCGGCAGCGCGCCGGGCTGCCGGCGGCTCGCTCTTCGCTCGCTAAATTCTTTTCCATTCCAGGTATGGATACGTTCCTCGGCGGGGGTGCCGGGGACGGGAGCGTAGCGACCAACGGCGGCGTGCATAAAAGAGCGGGTGCCAGGGACGAGAGCACCCCCTCATCCGGCGCTACGCGCCACCTTCTCCCACAAGGGGAGAAGGAAAAGTGCAGAGACATAGCGAAAAAAGAGCGAGCCGGCCCTTACGCGCCGGCTTCTTCTTTTTGGCGCTCGGAGTAGATGTAAAGCGGGCGGGCGTCTTTGCCATCGACCACTTCAGCACTGATCACCACCTCTTCGACCCCTTCAAGTCCCGGCAGGTCGAACATGGTATCCAAAAGGATCGCTTCCATGATCGAGCGCAATCCACGCGCCCCGGTTTTACGCTTGATCGCCTGCTTGGCAATCGCCTTTAAGGCGTCCTCGTGGAAAGTCAGTTCAACCTCTTCCATCTGGAACAGACGCTGATACTGACGCACCAGCGCGTTTTTGGGCTCGCTGAGAATTTCCACCAGCGCGTCCTCATCCAGATCTTCAAGGGTGGCTATAACCGGCAGCCGACCGACAAATTCCGGGATCAGACCGAATTTGACCAGATCCTCCGGCTCCACTTCGGCGAACAATTCGCCAACCCGGCGGTCATCGACATCCTTGACCTCGGCGCTAAAACCGATCGAAGAGCCTTCGCCCCTGGAGGCAACCAGCTTTTCCAGCCCCGAAAAGGCGCCGCCAACGATAAACAGGATGTTGGTGGTATCAACTTGCAGGAATTCCTGCTGCGGATGCTTGCGCCCGCCCTGTGGGGGAACGGAGGCAACCGTGCCTTCCATCACCTTGAGCAAGGCCTGCTGCACCCCCTCGCCCGAAACATCCCGGGTGATCGAAGGGTTGTCGGACTTGCGCGAAATCTTGTCCACCTCATCAATATAGACAATGCCGCGCTGCGCCTTTTCAACGTCATAATCGGCTGATTGCAACAATTTGAGGATGATGTTTTCCACGTCCTCGCCGACATAGCCCGCCTCGGTCAGGGTGGTGGCGTCGGCCATGGTAAACGGAACATCAATGATCCGGGCCAGGGTCTGGGCCAATAGCGTCTTGCCGCAACCGGTGGGCCCGATCAGCAAAATATTGGATTTGGAAAGCTCGACATCCTGATTTTTGCTGGCGTGATGCAAACGCTTGTAATGATTGTGCACCGCAACGCTCAAAACCCGTTTGGCGCGGGCCTGCCCGATCACATAATCATCCAGAACATTGCAGATTTCCGTTGGGGTCGGCACGCCGTCGGAAGATTTCACCAGCGAGGTTTTGCCCTCCTCACGGATAATATCCATACACAACTCGACGCATTCATCGCAGATGAACACGGTGGGACCGGCAATCAGCTTGCGCACCTCGTGCTGGCTTTTACCGCAAAATGAGCAATAAAGCGTATTCTTGGAGCTGTCACCGCTCGAATTATCTTTGGTCATTCAGTTAACTCCAAACCGGCCCCAGGGGGCCGTGGTATATTCCAGAAACAAAACGCTATCCCTAAAGGGCTTAAAAAACCCGTAAGCCATCAAACCCCGTTTTTTTGGACCTTAACGCGCCAAAACCACAGGCGCAATAAAATCACCGCTCAACTCGCAAAGGTTTGACAAACGATGTTAACGCCTCTTTTCTCAGGCTTCGTCCGGCACGGCGCGTTTTTCATGAATGGTGTCGATCAGGCCAAAATCCTTGGCCATTTCCGCTGTCAGAAAATTGTCGCGATCAAGCGCCTTTTCAACTGTTTCGATGTCCTGGCCGGTGTGCCTGACATAGATTTCATTGAGACGGCGCTTCAAGCTTTCAACTTCCTTGGCGTGGATCATGATGTCGGTCACCTGACCCTGATAGCCACCGGATGGCTGATGCACCATCACCCGCGCGTTCGGGAGCGCACCGCGCAAGCCTTTTTCGCCCGCCGTGAGCAACAGCGAGCCCATGGACGCCGCCTGGCCCATGCACAATGTCGCCACCGCCGGGCGGATAAACTGCATGGTGTCGTAAATTGACAGACCAGAGGAGACCACCCCACCGGGAGAATTGATATACATGGCGATTTCTTTTTTCGGATTATCCGATTCAAGATAAAGCAATTGCGCCACAATCAGCGAGGCCATGTGGTCTTCCACCGGCCCGGTAATGAAAATAATGCGCTCTTTTAACAGGCGTGAGTAAATATCAAACGCGCGTTCGCCGCGGTTGGTCTGTTCAACCACCATCGGCACAAGCGTGTTCATATAAGTGTCTATCGGGTCTTTCATGAAATATTCTCCGAAATGGGAAATCGAATCAGCCTTGCAATTTTGGCCGCAAAAAAAGAGTGCACGGGATAGCCCGTTAAGGGCGAGTAAAGGCTGACTTAGGCACACAAAAGGCAATGTTCAAGCGCCAAGCCGATTTTGCCAGCAAAATCTGCGGTTATGGTTTCAATATTCAATCTCAAACAACACATCAGGGATCAGGGATGGTAAATCAGCAGCGATCAATCCGGCAGCGCCAAAAAGATTTGCCGCCTCGCCATGGCAAAAAACCGCCGCCGCCGCTGCATCCAGCCCCGCCATCCCCTGGGCCAGAAACCCCCCGACAAGGCCGGCCAAAACATCCCCCGCCCCGGCGGTGGCCAGAAAAGGCGGCGCATTGGCGTTGATCAAAGCCCGGCCGCCGGGGGCCGCAATAACCGTATCGGGCCCCTTGAGAACCACGACCGCCCCGGATATTTCCGCCCCCCGGCGCGCCAGGGTCAGCTTGTCGAGATTTTTGTCCAGATGGAAAAGCCGGGCGAACTCGCCCCCGTGCGGGGTCAGAACAACCGGCCGGGCTGGTTGCGCCTTTATCGCTGAAAAAAGCTCTTGGCTCTTGCCGGCGAACGAGGTTAGCGCATCAGCATCAAGCACCAAAGCCGCCCCCGAGGCCAGTGCTGCCACAACCATGTCGCGCGTTGTGGCGCCTACGCCAAGCGCCGGGCCGGCCACCAGCGAATTCTTGCGCTTGTCAGACAACAAAGTGCTTAAATCATTGGCGTCATTGACCTCATCAAGCATGATCGAAGTCAGGTGGGTGGCATGAATTTTCAATGCCGCGCGGCCTCCGGCAAGACTAACCAGCCCGGCCCCCGAGCGCAGAGCCGCCATTGCCGCAAGCCTGCTCGCCCCGCTATGCAGCTCATCCCCGCTCAAAACTGTGCAAAATCCGCGGCTATATTTATGACCATCAAGTTTATAGCGCGGCACCGACCACATGTTGGGGGTGTTTTCAAAACATTGCGGATTGATTTCCTTTAAAACCGCTTCGGGAATAGCGATATTTTCCACAACCAGCTCGCCGCACAATTGGCGGCCCTCAAACAGCAAATGGCCCGGTTTCTTGCGGAAAAAACTTACCGTCAGATCAGCTTGAACGCCAACGCCGCGCACCTGCCCGCTTGCCCCGTCCACACCGGACGGCACATCGATCGCCACCACCGGCGACTGGCTCTGATTGACCATTTTGATGGTATCGGCCAGTTTTCCACCGACATCGCGATCCAGCCCCGCTCCCAAAAGCGCGTCAACAATCAACCCCGCCCCCATAATCGTCTCAAGTTCGATCGGGTCCACTTGCTCTTGCCAACGCGCCGCATTGATTGCCGCGTCGCCCTTGAGTTTTTCCAAAGTACCAAAAAGCGCCACCCTGACCGGCCAGCCCGCCTTCTTGAGCAGCCGCGCCAGCACAAACCCGTCACCGCCATTATTGCCCGGCCCGCACAAAACCAACGTCTGGCACGGCTCAAAGCGCTTCATAATTGCTTTTGCAATCACATGGCCGGCATTTTCCATCAAATCGACAGAAGCTATCCCCGAGGCAACCGCCAAAGCGTCGGCGCGCCCCATTTGGTCAGGGGTCAACAAACAGTTTTTCATTGGATCTTTATCCATTTTGACCGCCCGCGTTAATGCTACTCATAACAATATAGTGACCAAGTGCTTGCCAGCATAGTGGCCAAGTGCTTGCCAGCATAGTGGTCAAGTGCTTGCCGGCCGAATCAATCCGCCACAAAAAAAGCCTTCCGAACTGATCGGAAGGCTTTTTTGTTTTACTTGCCCACTTCGGCTGGAAAGAATTATTCTTCCTCCAAAGCCTCAATCAGCTTGTTGAGTTCCTGGCGGGTAACCTCCACTTCGCTGGTCTCAGCCAGCTCAACGACAAAATCAACCACCTTGTTTTCAAACACCGGCGCCCTGAGACCGGCAAGAGCTTCGGGGGTTTTGCGATAATAGTCGTAAACCTCCTGCTCCTGACCCGGAAAACGGCGAACCTCGGCGATCAGGGCCTGCTGGTGCTCTTCCTCGGAAACTTCAATCTTGTTGGAATTGCCCACTTCGGCCACCACCAGCCCGAGCCGGACCCGGCGTTCGGCAATCTTTTGATATTGCTCGCGCGCCTTTTCCTCGGTTGTGCCTTCGCTTTCAAAGCTCTGCCCGCTTTGCTCCATTTCATCAACCACCCGTTTCCAGATGCTGTCGAATTCATTTTGCACCAACTGGCTGGGCAGATCGAATTTATGGCCCTCATCAAGCGCATCAAGAACCAGCCGCTTCACCCGTTGGCGCGCCATGGTTTCATGGGTCGCCTGGATTTGTTTTGTCACCACGTCCTTGAACGCCGCCAGATCTTCAACCCCGAGCTTTTTGGCAAACTCGTCGTCAAGTTTTTCGTCACTGGGCGCCCCGACATGGAGAATTTCCACCTCAAACACCGCATCTTTTCCCGCCAGATGCGGCTGGGCGTAATCCTCGGGGAAAGTGAGCTTGATTTCGCCCTTGTCGCCTTTTTTCATGCCGATCAGTTGCTCTTCAAAGCCGGGAATATATTGGCCCGCTCCAATAACCACATGAGCGTGATCGCTAGCCCCACCCTCAAAAGGCTCGCCATCGATCTTGCCGACAAAATTCAGCCCGACCCGATCCCCGTCTACTATCGGGTCGCTCTCATCGCGGTCTTCATATTGGCGCTGCTCGGAAAAAATGCGCTCCATTTCCCGGGTAACGTCCTCATCGGATACCGTAACCACCGGTTTTTCAATTTTGATCGACTTGAAATCCATCAACTCGAATTCGGGCAGCACTTCATAAGAAACCGCAAACGCCAGATCGCCGGTCCCAGCCATCACACGATTGAGTTCCGCCTGATCCTCGCTCAAATCAATCTTGGGCTGCATTGCCGCTTTTTCTTTGCGCTCGGCCAATGCCTCTTGAATGATCCTGTTGATCGTTTCCTGCATCACCTCGGACATCACCGATTGCCCGTAAACCGATTTCAGATATGACATCGGCACTTTTCCGGGACGAAATCCCTTGAGATTGGCCTTTGCCTTGAGTTCATTGAGTTTGGCGTCCTGGGCTGATTTGAGATCAGCGGCCGGGATTGTCACCTCAAGTTTGCGCTTAAGCCCTTCATTCAGGGTTTCTGTAACATTCATGCAAAAATTCCGTATTTGTCTTTTGTGGTTGGCCCTGAACAATTGCCAGGCCAAGGGTTAAGGTCCAGTTCCGTTACCGGTTTAAGGTTTTGGAACCCGAAAAACAATGGTGCGGGTGGAGGGACTTGAACCCCCACGCCTTGCGGCACGAGAACCTAAATCTCGCGTGTCTGCCAATTTCACCACACCCGCAAAACGCATTACCTGGCACAGATTTCGCGCCGGTCTATCCTGAAACGCGCCCGCAGTCAAAACTTGTTTTGCCCTTAAGCGAAAACCTCCCCTCCATTTGGCTTTGATAATGGCGGCAAACGGCGCTGAAAAAACGCCGCGTCACAAGCGGCATACCACAACATAAAACGCCATATTCTGCACGCCTCTCTGTGTCCTTCTCTGTGCCCCTCTCTGTGTTACCCGGCAAAACGCTCTTTTGCTTAATCTTCACTCACAACGCCTAATATTTAAGCACAAACCAGGCGCACCTAACCCCGCGTGCGACCATTGGCCGGTTGATTTTGCCGAAATTGCCATTAAATCAGGCGTAACAGCTTGTTTGTGCATACGAGGGGGCGGTTGGCATGGCTTGTGCATGGCAGCCAGGCAAATATATGAGTGACAATTACCCCGGCCTTGGCAATATCAGCAGCAACGGGAAACCGGGCTGTTCGCGCACAAGGCTTGCGGATGCGTCTTTAACACTAACAAGGGGAGCAGCGCCGCGATGAAGAAAATCGAAGCAATCATCAAGCCATTCAAGCTCGATGAGGTCAAGGAAGCCCTTCAGGAAGTTGGCTTGCAGGGCATAACGGTAACCGAAGCCAAGGGGTTTGGACGGCAAAAGGGCCATACCGAGCTTTACCGCGGCGCCGAATATGTGGTCGACTTTCTGCCCAAGGTCAAAATCGAAGTTGTCTGCCCCGACGCCATGGCTGAAAACGCCATTGAAGCGATCCGCAACGCCGCCCAGACCGGCCGTATCGGCGATGGCAAGATCTTTGTTTACAATGTCGAGCAAACCATCCGCATCCGCACCGGGGAAAGTGGCGACGACGCTATTTAGCCATCATTGAACGTTTATGACGGGCCCCGGCCGACTCAGCCGGTTCGTATTGTCCGGCCAGCGCCCGGGCGGCAACATGGAAACCAAATTCAACAAACCGACTTTTTTATAAAAACCATTAGCAAACCAAGCAAGAAGAGACCAAGGGAACATATCAATGAGTTCTGCAAGCCAAATCATCAATCAGATTAAAGAAGAAAACATCAAATTCCTTGACCTGCGCTTTACCGATCCGCGCGGCAAGTTGCAGCACGTCACCATGGATGCCGCCATTATTGATGAAGACACTTTTGAAGATGGCGTCATGTTTGACGGCTCTTCCATTGCCGGCTGGAAGGCGATTAATGAAAGCGACATGGTGTTGATGCCCGACCCTGCATCCGCCTATATCGACCCCTTCTTTGGCCAGGCCACCATGTCGATCAATTGCGATATTTTAGAGCCCGCCACCTACCAGCCATATAATCGCGACCCGCGCACCACCGCCAAAAAGGCCGAGGCCTATCTCAAATCCTCGGGAGTTGGCGACAGCGTGGTTTTTGGCCCCGAACCCGAATTCTTTTTGTTCGACGACGTAAAATACGCCACCACCCCCTATAATACCGGCTTCAAGCTTGATCAGTATGAATTGATGAGCAATTCGGACGCCGATTACGAAGCCGGCAATACCGGCCACCACATTGCCGCCAAGGGCGGCTATTTCCCGGTCCCCCCGCTTGACAGCGCCCAGGACATCCGTTCGGAAATGATTTCCGTAATGTCTGAAATGGGCGTTACAACAGAAAAGCACCACCATGAAGTGGGCTCCTCCCAGCACGAACTCGGGGTAAAATTCGCCCCGATCATTGAAGCGGCCGACCAGGTGCAGATCTATAAATATGTCGT
>UOEO01000191.1_pt1 | contig 19401 bp, 17 predicted proteins | sample 1989881 | NCBI WGS metagenome assembly UOEO01 (sample SAMEA4712198, study PRJEB27164) | hydrothermal vent metagenome | biome: marine basaltic hydrothermal vent biome; feature: marine hydrothermal vent; material: mineral | place: Pacific Ocean | collected 2011-06-14/2011-07-23 | depth 1691 m
CAAACCGGGAGAGCCAAAAAATGAACAAAAGTTTAACGGCTGGCGAACAGGCATTGTTTGACGCGGCCAAACTGGTGCGCAAAAATGCCCATGTGCCCTATTCCCGCTTTCATGTCGGGGCGGCGATCCTGGCTGATGACGGTAAAATCTATGCCGGGTGTAATGTTGAAAACGCCGCTTATCCGTTGGGAAGCTGCGCCGAAGCATCGGCTATTTCAGCCATGATTGCCGGAGGAGGGCGCCGGATAGAACAGATATTTATTATCGGGTCCGGCCGTGAGCCGGTAACCCCGTGCGGTGGTTGCCGTCAACGTATTCGTGAATTTGCCGCCCCGGACACAATAATTATTTGTTTTGGCATTGACGGAAACAAGCCGCTGCGCCAAACGCTGGAACAATTGCTGCCCCATTCCTTTGGCCCTGAATTTCTGGGAGAAAAATCGTGAACAACATCACCCGCGCATTATTGGAGGCGCTATGAAATTGACCGCAATTGGCCATTCTGACCCGGACAGCGGCCACAAACGCAATCCCGGTTTTGAACTTGATCTGGATTGGGTTGATGCCTGCGTAATGAACCGCTCGGCGCTCGAGAGACGCGCCGCAACCATTGGCGCGCGCCGCTCGATCAAAAAACAATTTCAAAGCGCCTGGTTGCTCAAGGCGATCACCCTGATTGATCTCACTTCGCTAAATTCCGATGACACAAATGGCCGCATAAGGCGTTTGTGCGCCAAGGCGCGCCGCCCGGTTCGCGCTGAAGTGCTTGCCGCGCTGGGCGCTCAAGATCTTGATATAAAGCCCGGCGCGGTCTGTGTTTACCACAATTTTGTCCGCCCCGCCGTTGAGGCGTTAAAGGGATCCGGCATCCCGGTGGCCGCGGTTTCAACCGCCTTTCCCCATGGTTTGAGCCCGCTTGAAACCCGCATCATGGAAATAAAGGCCTCTGTTGGCGCCGGGGCGAAAGAAATCGATATCGTGATTGAGCGCGGCCAGGTTTTGCTCGGCGACTGGCAGGGTCTTTATCATCAGATCAAGGCGTTTCGCGCCGCCTGTGGCCCCGCTCACATGAAGACCATTCTCGGCACCGGGGAGTTGGCGACCCAGACCAATGTCGCCAAGGCGTCGCTGGTGTGTATGCTGGCCGGGGCTGATTTCATCAAGACCTCGACCGGCAAGGAGAAGGTCAATGCCAATTTGGAGACTTCGCTGGCCATGATCAGGATGATCCGCTGGTTTTATCAAGAGACCGGCATTCAAATTGGCTATAAGCCGGCTGGCGGAATTTCCAAGGCCAAGGACGCGCTTGTCTATATGGCTCTGATCAAGGAAGAGCTGGGCACGGGTTGGCTTGACCCGCACCTGTTCCGCTTTGGCGCTTCGTCCCTTTTGACCGATATCGAGCGCCAACTTGAACACCAGGCGACCGGTCGCTATGCCGCCGATTACCGCCAGCCGATGGTTTGAAAATTTGCATTGCCCTCATCCTGAGCTTGTCGAAGGATGAAGATTGTGCACGGGGAACAAAAATATGAATATCAAAGAAATTTTTAATTCGCTCGAATATGGCCCGGCGCCCGAAGGGCCTGAAATGGCCAATTCATGGCTTGACGCCCATAAGCGCAAATTCGGCCATTTTATTGCTGGCGATTTTACCAAGCCGGGCGCGACCTTTGTTTCCACCAATCCGGCCAGCGAAGAAAAACTGGCCGATCTGACCAATGCCAGCAAAGCCGATGTTGATAAAGCGGTTGGCGCGGCCCGGGCCGCCTTGCCCGCCTGGCGCGCCTTGTCGGGTTTTGAAAGGGCTAAATATCTTTATGCCATCGCCCGCCTGATCCAGAAAAACGCCCGCCTGTTCGCGGTGCTGGAAACCATGGACAATGGCAAGCCGATCAGGGAAAGCCGCGATATTGATATTCCGCTGACCATTCGCCATTTTTATCACCACGCCGGCTGGGCCCAGCATCTTGAACGTAAATTCCCCGGTTCTGAACCCTATGGAGTGTGCGGCCAGATCATTCCGTGGAATTTTCCCTTATTGATGCTGTCCTGGAAAATCGCCCCGGCGCTGGCCGCCGGTAATACGGTGGTGCTCAAACCGGCCGAATTCACTTCCCTGAGCGCGCTTTTGTTTGCCGAAATCTGCCAAAAAGCCGCTCTTCCCAAAGGAGTGGTCAATATCATCACCGGCGAAGGAGAAACCGGGGCAGCTTTGGTTGAACATGATGGCGTTGACAAGATCGCCTTTACCGGGTCAACCGAAGTGGGCAAGATCATTCGTCAGTCAACCGCCGGAACTGGCAAGGGCCTGTCGCTCGAGCTGGGCGGCAAAAGCCCTTATATAGTTTTTGGAGATGCTGATATCGATAGCGCCATTGAGGGGCTGGTTGACGCCATCTGGTTCAACCAGGGTCAGGTCTGTTGCGCCGGATCGCGGCTTTTGGTTCATGAAAGCATCGAAAAATCCTTTATCGCCAAACTCAAGGCGCGTATGGACAAATTGCGCGTTGGCGACCCGCTTGATAAAGCGATAGATATCGGCGCGCTGGTCGCTCCGGTGCAGTTAAAACGCATTCAGGATATGCTGGCCAAGGGCGACAAGGAAGGTTGCACCCGTTATGAAGCGGGCGGCAATCTGCCCAATCAGGGCTGTTTCATGAAGCCAACGCTTATAACTGATGTTTCTCCGGCCCACACCCTGGTTACCGAGGAGATTTTTGGGCCGGTCCTGGTGGCGATGAGCTTTCGCACTCCTGACGAGGCGGTGGCCCTGGCCAACAACACCAAATACGGGTTGGCCGCCACCATCTGGAGTGAAAATCTCAATCTGGCGCTTGATATTGCCCCGCGCATAAAGGCCGGGGTGGTCTGGGTCAATTGCACCAACCAGCTTGACGCCGCGGTCGGTTTTGGCGGCTATAAGGAAAGCGGATATGGCCGCGAGGGCGGGGCCGAAGGCATGCGCGCCTATCTCAAACCTTCATGGCAAACCAGCCTTGAAGCGGCCCAGCAACCAATTGCCGTTTCAACCTCCAAAGCCCCTGTTGAGGCAACAGCGCGAATTGACCGCACCGCGAAAAACTATATCGGCGGCAAGCAGGCGCGCGGCGACAGTGGTTATTCGACGCCGGTTTTGGCCCCCTCTGGCTCAGAGATCGGCGAAGTTTGTCAAGGTAATCGCAAGGACATAAGAAACGCGGTCGAGGCGGCGCGCAAAGGATTGGGATGGGCCACAAAAACCGCCCATTTGCGGGCGCAAATCCTTTATTATCTCGCCGAAAACCTTGATTATCGCAGCGCCGAATTTGCCGATCGCTTGCGCCAGATGAGCGGCGTCAGTGCTGATCAGGCCAAACAAGAGGTCGATCTTTCGGTTGAGCGCCTGTTTGCCTTTGCCGGCTGGGCCGACAAATATGACGGGGCGGTGCATAATCCGCCAATGCGCGCCATTGCCACCGCCATGGTCGAGCCGATCGGGGTTATTGGCATCATCGCCCCCGGCCAAAGCCCGCTTCTGGCCGCCGTCTCCATGCTGGCCCCCGCTGTTGCCATGGGTAATTGTGTGGTGCTGATCCCTTGTGAAAACCATCCGCTTTCGATCACCGATTTTTATCAGGTGATTGAAACTTCCGACGTACCTGCCGGGGTGATCAATATCGTTACCGGGCCAAGCGATGAATTGGCCAAGGTGATGGCTGAGCATGACGGGGTTGACGCCCTTTGGTATGCTGGGGGCAAAAAGGGGAGCGCAATGGTTGAAAAAAATTCTGTTGGCAATCTCAAGCGCACCTGGACCACCAACGGCAAGGCTTTTGACTGGGCCGACAAGGAAAAATTCGAGGGCGAGTATTTTCTTGAGCACGCAACCCAGGTCAAAAACATCTGGATCCCTTACGGAGCATAAAAATGGTATTTCTGCCTCAGGAAGTGATTGCCAAAAAGCGCGATGGCGGCAAGCTTGACGGAGAGGAAATCCGCCGTTTTATTGACGGGTTTTCCCACGGCACCGTCTCTCATGCCCAGGCGGCGGCCTTTGCCATGGCGGTCTATTTTCAGAATATGGATATAGATGAGCGCGTGGCCTTGACCGAGGCCATGCGCGACAGCGGGTCAATTCTGGATTGGTCCGATCTTGACGCTCCGGTGGTTGACAAGCATTCAACCGGCGGGGTTGGCGACAATGTTTCCTTGATGCTGGCCCCGATTTTGGCCGCCTGCGGGGTTTATGTACCGATGATTTCCGGGCGCGGGCTTGGCCATACCGGAGGAACGCTGGATAAATTCGACGCCATTGACGGCTACACCGCCACCCCGGACAATGCACTTTTTCGTAAAACGGTAAAAGAGGTCGGATGCGCCATTATTGGCCAGACCGACGATCTGGCCCCGGCCGACCGCACGCTTTATTCCATTCGTGATGTTACCGCCACGGTTGAAAACATTTCCCTTATTACCGCCTCCATTCTGGCCAAAAAGCTTGCCGCCGGGCTTGATGTTTTGATTTTGGACGTAAAAACCGGCTCCGGGGCTTTTATGAAAACCCTTGAGGAGGCGCGTGGACTGGCCAATTCGCTGGTCGAGGTGGCCAATGGGGCCGGGGTTATAACCGGCGCGCTCATTACCGATATGAACCAGCCACTGGCCACAGCGGCTGGCAACGCGCTTGAGGTGGTCAATGCGGTTGATTTTCTCACCGGTAAAAAACGCGATCAGCGCCTGCTTGCGGTAACTCTGGAGTTGGCGGCGCAGGCGCTGGTTCTGGCCAAAATCGCCGTCAACCATGATGCCGCCCTTAAGATGGCTGAAAATGCCTTGGTTTCGGGGCAGGCCAAGGAGCGTTTTTCCAAAATGGTTGCAGCCCTTGGCGGCCCCGCTGATTTTGTTGAAAATATGGGCGCCCATTTGCCGCGTGCCCCGATTGTGCGCGATGTTTTCGCCAGACAAGCGGGAACGGTCAGTCAGATTGATACGCGCCAGTTAGGCATGGCCGTGGTTGCCCTTGGTGGCGGGCGGCGCATGCCTTCGGACAAGATTGACCATGCGGTTGGCTTTGATAATCTGACCGGTCTTGGGGCGAAACTGGATACCAAGACGCCAATTGCGCGCCTTTATGCGCGTGATGAGACCAGCGCCGCCGAAGCCGTTCACCGTCTGCGCGAGGCCTATGATATGGCGGGCCAGGTCAAGGAGCATCCCTTGGTTGCCGACGTCATAATGCCTGAACAAATAAAGTGAAAATGGGAACAAACAAATGGCGCGGGTAATTTTATGCGTTTTGGACAGTGTTGGCATTGGCGGGGCCCCGGACGCCGCTGATTTTGGCGACGAGGGGGCCAATACCGTTCTTCATATTGCCCAGCACTGCGCCAGCGGCAACGCTGATAAAAAAGGCTTGCGCGATGGGCCTTTGAAAGTGCCCAATCTCAACAAGATCGGCCTGGGGGCGGCGGTTGAACTTTCCGCGGGCGTTGTGCCTCCGGGTATGGACAATAAGGCCGGTGGCGGTGTCTGGGGGGTCGGGCGCGAAATTTCCAACGGCAAGGATACCCCGTCGGGCCATTGGGAAATCGCCGGGCTGCCGGTGCCGTTTGCCTGGGGTTATTTCCCGGATACCGAGCCGTGTTTTCCCGATGATTTGATAAAAAAAGTAGTTGCTGAGGCTGATTTGCCTGGCATTTTGGGCAACAAGCACGCCTCTGGCACCGCCATTATCGACGAGCTTGGCGCCGAGCACATAAAGACCGGCAAGCCGATTTGCTATACTTCGGTTGACAGTGTTTTCCAGATTGCCGCCCATGAGACCCATTTTGGTCTTGAGCGACTTTATGAGCTGTGCCAGATCGTTTTCAAATATACCGAGCCGATGAAAATCGGCCGGGTAATCGCCCGCCCCTTTGTCGGAGACGAGCAAAAAGGCTTTGTGCGTACCGGCAACCGGCGCGATTTCGCCATTGATCCGCCCGGAGAAATCCTGCTTGACCGGGTCAAGGCGGCCGGGCGTCAGATGTTTGCCATTGGCAAGATTTCCGATATTTACGCCGGACGCGGGGTCACCCACAAAATCAAGGCCACAGGCAATATGAACCTGTTTGACTCGACCCTTGAAACCATGCAAATGGCCCGGGACGGCGATATGATCATGACCAATTTTGTTGATTTTGACAGCGAATATGGCCATAGGCGTGATGTTGCCGGTTATGCGGCGGCTCTGGAGGCGTTTGACGCGCGCATTCCTGAAATCATTTCAAATATGCGCCCGGGCGATTTGTTGCTGTTTACCGCCGATCATGGCAATGATCCGACTTTCAAGGGGACCGACCACACAAGAGAGCAAATACCTATTTTGCTGTTTTCCCCAACTCTTGCGCCCTTTTCGGTTGGCTTAAGGCCAACTTTTGCCGATATTGGCCAAAGTGTTGCCAAATGGCTTTCCCTGCCGCCCGGCAAGCACGGCGCAAGCTTTCTCTAACCTGGCCAAAGGTCCCGTTTTTCCATGAACTCCGTTACCGTCGTTGATCATCCCCTGATCCAGCACAAACTAACCATCATGCGCGACCGCGATACTTCGACCGCCAGCTTTCGCCGCCTGTTGCGCGAAATCGCCCATTTATTGTGTTATGAGGTCACCCGCGATCTCGAGCTGGAAACCAAGCCGATCATTACCCCGATGGAAAAAATGGACGCCCCGACCCTTAAGGGCAAGAAGCTGGTTTTTGCCTCAATATTAAGGGCCGGTAACGGGCTTTTGGAAGGCATGCTTGACCTGGTGCCTGCCGCCCGCGTCGCCCATATCGGTCTTTATCGCGATCACGAGACCTTGCAGCCGATTGAATATTATTTCAAGGCGCCTTCCGATATCGCCGACCGCTTCATCATTGTCGTTGATCCGATGCTGGCCACCGCCAATTCGGCTATTGCCGCCATTGATCGCCTCAAGGGTCGCGGCGCCAACAATCTGCGGTTTTTGTGCCTCTTGGCCGCCCCCGAAGGCATTGCCGCCTTTACCAAAACCCACCCGGACGTGCCGGTTTTTACCGCCGCCATAGATAGCCATCTCAACGAAAAGGGCTATATCGTTCCCGGCCTTGGCGACGCTGGCGACCGCATGTACGGAACCCGCTAGAGCAATATGCGTTTTGATGGTTTCGCGTGTTATTTTTTGCCTCGCGTGTTATTTTTTGCCTCGTGCGCCGCACCACAATCAACATGACGGGCTAACACCGCCCTATGTTGATTTGCTGGCGCTCCGGCGGGGCGCCGGGCTGCCGGCGGCTCGCTGTTGCTCGCTGAGGCTTCGCCTAAATTCTTTTCCCATTCAACTTTTCTTTCGTCATTCCGGCGCAGGCCTCAAGCCATTCTTTCTTGTGCGCGGTATCAATAAAAAAGATGGACCCCGGCCTTCGCCGGGGTGACGCTCAGGGGTTTTGTCTATTATTTTGCCTTATCCCAAGCCTTCATGGTGAGCCCTCACAGTGAGCTTGTCGAACTGCGAACCACGAAGGCTCAGAGTGAGGCAAGACATATAATCCCTCGCGTTCAGTTCGTCATGCTCGGGCAGCCCTTCGGCGTGAGAACAAAACCCCCGAGCATCCATTTTTAAAACCTGTTTATCTTGGCGGCTTTCATGGACCCTCGGGTCAAGCCCGAGGGTGACGCTTAGTATTTTATGCCTCGCGGGGCGTACCGGGTTTGTCACGACGCGCTAAAACCGCGCTGCTCCAAATCCTGCCCCTGCGGCGGCGCGGCCAAGAAATTGGCCGGCTCGCGTTAAAGCTCGCTGAGGCTTTGCCTCATTTCTTTTTCCATTCTTTGTATGGATACCACCCATGGCGGGGGTGCCGGGGACGGGAGCGTAGCGACCAACGGCGGCTCGAATAAAAGAGCGGGTGCCGGGGAAGCATCCACAGGATGCGTCGGCGGCAAAGTTTATCTGCCTCGCGCGCCGCATCACAATCAACATGACGGGCTAACACCGCCCTATGTTGATTGCTGGCGCTCCGGCGGGGCGCTGGACTGCCAGCGGCTCGCTGTTCGCTTGCTGAGGCTTGCGCCTCATTTTTTTCCCCATTCCTGGTATGGGTACTACCCACGGCGGCGCTGGTTATAAAATTAGGGCGTGACCAGATTGATTGCCTCGCCAAAGCGCGAAATGAAAAAATATTGTTTGTAAAGCTGGAAGCTGGACTTAAAGAAATAGCCGCCCAAGGGCCTGTAGGGCGTTTCCGCTTCTGAAACGATCACGTAGGCGTCGCGCGCGATATCGGTCATCTCCTTGGGCAATGGATAGGTGCTGTTGGGGGTTTTTGCCGTTGCCCCATTATAGCCAACGCTCCATTGCACCTTGGTTTTGCCCGCCTTGTTGACATAAACGCTGGTGACCAGTTGTTTGAGCTTGTCGGACGCATAAGGGGTCATGATCATGCTCACCGCCGAGAAATAATCATTAAGGGTTGATTTGGCCAGATTGCCATTGGTGCGCGACACCAGATCGCCCAGCGAGCCTGAAACCGCCCCAACCTTCTGGTCAACGGAAATTAGCTGGCTTACTTCAATCGAGCCCAGGTAAAGCACCATTAAAAACGGCAATATCAGGGCGAATTCCACCGCAGCCACCGCCTCGCGCGCCAAGATGAACCGTTTCAAGAGAGCAAAAACATGTTTCATTTTTTCGCGCTCCCTTCTCTAAAATGGTTCATTGCGGAAAACCCTGACCGACGAGAGCAGACGCGTATTGTCGGGCAGATCAGCCAGGTTGAAACCAAAGAAATCCAGCATTGTCGGCCATTTGTAATAGGCCTCAACCATGATGATGGAGTTTGCCGCCCCGTCATCATAGGATTGAACCAGCTTCCATTTGCCTGTTTTCGGATCAATGACGCTGCTTAATCCGGCGGAGGAAAAATCATTGATCTTGGAAACGCGGATTTTGAGTTTTTTACAATCAAACAAACCATAAAGTTCGCTGCACACCGCGCCACGAAACGTATTTACGTTATAGTTTTGCGCCTGCGCCTGTCCGGTACGGATCAGACGGGCGCTGTCATTAAGGGCGCTGTCAAGCACCTGGGAGGCAAAAAAAATCAGCGCTGTTTCAAGAATGGCGCCAATGATAACAAAAAACGGCAGACCGAGCATTGCGAATTCAACCGCGGTCACCCCGCTCTCGTTTGCAAGAAATCTGCGGCGCCTGGTGGCGGTTCTGATTAGCCGTGCGCCGATATTTTGGACAGAAAGGAACATAATTCTAGCACGCGCCACTTTTATTGAAGCGTAATTCTAGAACAGCTTTAGCTAAATTTCTGTTAGAATATCTGTTGCAATTTCTTGCGCCTGATCAGAAGGTTAACGAGCAGTAAACAGGTTGACCAAAGCTAAAACTAATTCGCCGCCCCGGCAATCAGTCCGGATGAGCGGATCACATCATTTGTATAATCCGTATTGTCCCCCAGCATTATCATCGGCTGGCACTCAGGCGCGCAGGCCAGGGTAGTACGCGCGCTTCCCTGAAACACAGTAACGATCCCGCCTTGTTTTTGTACCACCTCAATCATTGTATCAACGATCGGGTTTCCCGCGCCATCAAGCACAATCAAATTGGTGGTGCCATAGCTGCGCCCGGTCAAGATCAGGGTTTTCGCATCCTGAATGGTAACGTCCGCTATCCCGGGATTGCCAATGATGATCGTTTCCGCCGGTGAGCTTATTCTTAACAGGCGCGCCATGTTGACCTGAACGCTGACCGTTGCGTTTTGTGCCCCGATACTCGGTTCAAGCGTTGCCATAAAAGCCAGTATTGCCCCAAGAGCAAATATCAGCAAACGGCTTTTAGGACTTTTCATGACTTTGAACCCGGCGCGCAAAAGGGAAATAACCTGTTGTGCATTTTCGACCAGAATGGTGAATATTTGGCAAACAAGTTGGCGTACTGGCCAGTTTATACCAAAGGAGAGTAATCCTTGACGCATTTGAGAGGGATTTTTCATCTAGAGCTTGGCGTTTAGGTTGAATCAAAACGCCAAGCTCTAAGTCTTTGTTTTATCGCGTTTTCGAACCGAATAACCGGATCCCGTTCGATCGTTGAACGATCCACCGGATCGTTTAATTATTCGATCTCACTTCTGAAAACGCTCTCTGCCGGCAAGGCAGGTTACACGCCGTTCTTTTGCCCCTGGCAACTGTTGCCAACCCCTTGCTTATCTGTTTAAGAGGCCATTCCCTCGTTCCCTCCAGACCAGCCTGTCCCGGTTGCATCGCATTTTATCTAACCTGTTAAGACATTGATAAATATAATTTATTCTAGGGCCGAATCCAGCAATTGCCAACTATTGAATTAATGGATTTGCAAGATGTTCTTCCTAGGGTGATCCCGTGTTCAGCGAACAAAAGAGTTGAACGGAGCTGTCAAATTTTTTGATGTGTAGCGAGGAGCTAAAAAGATGAATATTATGAACCGTTTTGTAAATGATGAGTCCGGTGCCACTGCAATTGAATACGGCCTTATCGCCGCCCTTATCAGCGTTGGTATTATTGCCGCTGTAACCACTCTGGGCACTGGCCTGGCTGATGTGTTCAAAGGCATCGGCAGCAAGCTTACAACGACCGCCGGCAACATTAAATAGGCTGACGCCAGTAAAGCTGCGGCTGACTTGATAAATTTGAAAAAGAGGGGGTTTTGACCCCCTCTTTTTTTGTGATTTGTCGGTTTATTAACGCCCCGAAGGCAGAATTGAAAAACATGCTGGAGCATTTCATCGAGAAGTGGATGCTGTTTATCCAGCTCGAAACCGCGACAAACAAAATTTAGAGCATGTGCTTTGGTTACAGCTGAGCGCATCCATCTTAAGCAAACAGAAAACTGAATTTATCTGGATATTGTCATGTTGAATTACATTGCCCTGTTGTTTTTCCCCCTGTTCATGGCCCTGGCGGCAACGTCCGACCTGCTGACCATGAAAATATCCAACCGTCTGGTTATGTTGTTGATAGCCGGGTTTCTGGTTCTGGCGGTGCTGATGAACATGCCGTTGCAGCAATTCGCCATGCATATTGGGGCCGGTCTTTTGGTTCTGGTTTTCGCCTTTACCTTTTTTGCTTTTGGCTGGGTTGGCGGCGGTGACGCAAAACTGGCGGCGGCGACCGCGCTCTGGCTCGGGTTTGGAGTAACCCTGCCTTATTTGCTTTACGCTGCAATTCTTGGCGGCATGCTTACTTTGGCCCTGTTGGCTGTGCGTCATTATCCGCTGCCCCTGTTTTTGGCGAAAATCGACTGGATTGACCGCCTGCATGACGAGAAAAGCGGCATCCCCTATGGCATCGCGCTGGCAACGGCGGGACTTCTCACCTATGCGGATACTTCCATTTTTCAAAATCTTGTTGCCTAGTTCAGGTAAATAGCGCCGTTAAGCGCCAATTAACCAGACTTGACAACTCCCGGTTAACCAAACTTTGACCCTTTGTCCCGATAGTGGCACCCAGGGTTAATCTGGGCGTGATGCGTCCAGCACAGTGGCCAGTTATTGGTCAATTCGGAGTTTGGTAATGAAACCGGCGCGTATTTTGCTCTTGATAGTGGCTGTTGTTGCAGGTGGTCTTGCAGCATTTCTGGTCTCGCGCTCACCGGCGCCAGAGGGCCAGAACCTCACTGCTGTGGTGCAGGTGGAAGAGCCCAAGGCCCGGGTGCTGGTTGCCGCGGCCAATATCGGAATGGGTCAACGCCTCAGCGCCGCCGATGTTCAATGGCAGAATTGGCCGCGCGAAGCGCTGAGCGATCAATATATTACCTATGATGCGGTGCCCGACGCGCTTGACCAGATGGTCGGCACCGTGGCCCGGTCTGGAATTTTTTCCGGCGAGCCGATCCTTGCCGCCAAGCTGGTGCGCACCGATCAGGGTTATCTTTCCGCTGTGATTGACCCGGGCATGCGCGCGGTTTCGGTCGGGGTGACCCCGCAATCCGCCGCCGGTGGCTTTATTGTGCCCAATGATCGTGTTGATATCGTCCAGACCCAGCCCAATGCTGCCGTTGACGCAACAAGAACCATTCTGGCCAATATAAGAGTGCTCGCGATCGGCCAGCGTCTCGGGGAAATCGGCGCAACCGCCGGCAATCCCGATCTCAAGGATCCGCAGTCGCAAATGTTTGCCGACCAGACCATCGCCACTCTGGAATTGACCCCGGCGCAGTCTGAGACAATTATCGGGGCCGCCGCGGACGGGGAATTATCGCTGGTTTTGCGCTCTGTCGCCGATTTTTCTCCGAACGGAAATGACAATCTTAACCTGAACAATTCCCGTTCGATCCGTCTGGTGCGCTTTGGCGCCGCCACCAGCGTTCGTACCGGAGGCGACGAAAAACTGGCGCTGAACACTCCGCCAAAATCCCTTTCAGCCAACAGAGCCCAGGTTGCTCCCATTTTTACCAATGGCAACAGTCAGGCTCCCCAATCCCCGCAATCTGCGCTCTCCAATTCCGGGCCCGAAATTGCATTGCAGTGAGCGAGTGAGATTTGAACATGTATCAATTGTCCCCCACTGATTTTTCAAGACAATCGGGCCCGGCGCGGTCCTTTGTCATCTGGTTGCTTGTGGCTTTAAGCCTTGTTTTCGTTGGTTTGGCACCGGCTCTGGCCAATGACCCGACCCGGCTGCGCATATCCGGGGTTGGCGGCAACCAGCACATCCAGTTGTCCTTGAACAAATCGATCATTGTCGATCTGGCGAAAAATGTTTCCGAGGTTATCGTCTCCCAGCCCAGTATTGCCGGGGCCATAATGCGCAATCAGCGCCGCGCCATCATTCAGGGTGTTGGCGTCGGGGAAACCAATGTGTTGTTTCTTGATGCCAATGGCAACCGGATTGCGGTTGTCGAGGTTTCCGTGACCAATGATGCTTCGACCCTTTATAATGCCATCAAAAGGATACTTCCCGGCTCGCAAATCAAGGTTGACAGTTTTGGCGAGCGTATCGTTCTTTCCGGCACCGCCCGCTCGTCCGATGATGTGGCAAAGGCCAGCGCCATTGCTGCCCAGTTTGCCGGCTCTCCTGATAATGTTGCCAATGTGATCTCCATCAGCGGCGCCCAGCAGGTCATGCTCAAGGTTACGGTGGCCGAAGTTTCGCGCGAAACCGTTCGCCAGTTGGGCATCGACCTGTCCGGCTCGCTTTCGGTGGGTAATCTGGCGACCAGCCTTGTTTCCGCCCTGCCGCTTGGCGGCGCTTCCGGGGTGATCAATTCCAACAAGTTATCAGCCGGCTTTAATGCCGGTGGCTTGTCAATCAACGCCACCTTGCGCGCCCTGGAGCGGCGCGGCGCCATGCGCACGCTGGCTTCCCCGACCCTGACCGCGATTTCCGGAGGTACCGCCGAATTTCTCGCCGGGGGGCAATATCCGGTTCCGGTCGGGATTGATCAGGGCCAGATCACTTTTGAATTCAAGGAATTCGGGGTCAAGCTGAAATTTACCCCCACCGTGCGCTCCAACGGCATTATTGCTCTTGATGTGGATACTTCGGTCAGCGAGCCAACGACTGAAGGCGGCTTTAGCGCCGGCGACATAACCATTCCGGCAACCAAGGAGCGCCGCGCCAAAACTTCGGTTGAAATGGCGTCCGGGTCCACCCTTGCCATTGCCGGACTTATTGAAGACAAGGTGCGCCAGCAATTCAATTCATTGCCCGGTATCGGCAATATACCTATTTTGGGGGCGCTGTTCCGTTCGCGCGATTTTGTCCGCTCCCAGACCGAATTGCTGATCCTTGTAACCCCCTATATGGCCCAGCCGGGAGGTCAGGTGCGCCTGCCTACAGACAATGTTAACTTTTCTGGAGACGCCGAAGCAATCTTTTTAGGTCATATGGAAAGTCTATACGGGGTTGGCGGCAATGGTGAGGCCGGCTCTTACAAGGGCTCGATTGGTTTTGTCCTCGACTAGAAATATGAGGATAGCCAGCAAAACTACGCGTTAAAGGATTGTTCAATGAGTTTATCTGATAGCAAAACGGGCCAGAATGGTCAGACCTCCGGCGAGGCAGGGGCGGGCACCCGCCTTATTCCGCGCGTCACCCTTCAGGCATTTTGTGAAAACTCCCAGACCGCCCAGCTTATTGAAGCGGCCCAAATGGACCGGCGCATGTCCAAGGTCGCCCTGACCACTCACAATGGCGGCATTGAGGGGGCAGTTGAGGCCTATCGGGTCAATCCGACCCCCAACCTGATATTGGTTGAAACCATACTGGAGCCTGAGGATATTCCCGCTTCCCTTGAGCAACTGGCCGAGGTTTGCGATCCCGGCACCAAGGTTATCGTGTTGGGCCATGTCAATGATGTTTTGCTTTATCGCCGGCTGATCCGCTCCGGGGTGTCGGAATATCTGGTTCTGCCCGCCGATGTCGACACCCTTGTTTCAGCAATCGCGGAACTGTTTGTCTCCCAGGATGCGCCCCCGATCGGGCGCACCATCGGTTTTGTCGCCGCCAAGGGCGGGGCCGGCTCGTCAACCATAGCGCATAATTGCGCCTGGGTGACCGCCCAGCATTTGCGCCAGCAGGTATTGATTGTTGATATGGATCTTGCTTTTGGCACCGCCGGTCTTAATTTCAATCAAGATCCGCCCCACGGCATAGCTGACGCGGTTTTCGCCCAGGAAAAGCTGGACGCAGTGATGCTCGACCGGCTGATTTCAAAAGCTGCCACCAATATCAATCTTTTAACCGCGCCAACCATTCTGGACCGGGCCTATGATCTTGGGCAAGGCGATTTCGAACAGATTATTGAACTGGTTCAAAGCAATATCCCGCTGATAATGCTTGATATTCCCCATACATGGAACGCCTGGGTGCGCCGCACCCTTTCGACATTGGATGAAATTGTAATTATTGCTGAACCCGATCTGGCCAATCTACGCAACGCCAAGGCGCTTGTCGATGCCATCAAAACCATGCGCCCCAGCGAAAATCCCCCGCACCTGTTGCTCAACAAGCTGGGTCTGCCCAAGCGCCCGGAAATTTCGCCAAGCGAGTTCGCCGCCGCGGTCGATTGCAACTTGATCGGACAAATCCCGTTTGACGCCGCTTTGTTCGGCACCGCGGCCAACAATGGCCAGATGATTGCCGAAGTATCCCCCGGCAGCAAAATCAACGATATTTTCCGGATGGTCTCGGCCCATGTGACCGGACGCTCTCACCTTGAAGCGGAGACGGGCCATTCCGGTCTTGGCCTGCCCGGTTTTCTGAAAAAATTGAAGCGGGCCTAATAACGTGCGTTCAAACAAGGTATTTTGATGTTTGGTAAGCGAAAAAGTTTTGGCGGAAATACGCAAAATCCCACACATGCGCTGATAAAGCCCGGTGCGGGAACCGCTGATACTGGTTCCGTTGCACCGCCGGACGATTATGATTATCCCGCTTTTGAGACCAGTACTGGCCCAAAAACCTCCAGCGTTGCCCCCCCGGCCAGTCAGACGCCCGACCCGCAAACCATTGAGGGGGGTGGCCATGATGATGAATATTTCCAGACCAAGTCGGCAGTTTTCAATGCGCTGATAGATTCGATCGACCTTAGCCAGCTGGCGACCATGGAAGTGGAGAGTGCGCGCGAGGAAATTCGCGATATAGTTTCTGAAATCATCTCGCTCAAAGCGATCGTGATGACCATTTCCGAGCAGGAGGACCTGCTTGATGATATTTGCAATGACGTTTTGGGCTATGGGCCGCTCGAACCTTTGCTGGCGCGCGATGATATTGCCGACATAATGATCAACGGCTCCCAAGACTGTTACATTGAAGTCAACGGAAAGGTGAAGCGGACCAATGTAAGATTTCGCGACAATGCCCATTTGATGAATGTGTGTCAGCGCATCGTTTCCCAGGTTGGCCGCCGGGTCGATGAATCCTCCCCGATTTGCGACGCCCGCCTGCCCGATGGCTCGCGCGTCAACGTCATTGCCCCGCCGCTGTCGATCGACGGGGTCGCACTGACCATTCGCAAGTTCAAAAAAGACAAGCTGACGCTTGACCAATTGGTCAAGTTTGGCTCGATCTCCCCTGACGGGGCCGAATTGTTGCGCATTTTGGGCCGGGTTCGGGCCAATGTGCTGATTTCCGGGGGCACCGGCTCAGGCAAGACCACCCTTTTGAATTGCCTGACCGCTTTTATTGAGCCTGATGAGCGGATCATCACCTGCGAGGACAGTGCCGAGCTTCAGTTGCAACAGCCCCATGTGGTGCGTCTGGAAACCCGCCCCCCCAATCTTGAAGGGGAGGGAGAAATCACCATGCGCGATCTGGTCAAGAACTGTCTGCGCATGCGCCCCGAGCGCATTATTGTTGGTGAGGTGCGTGGACCCGAAGCCTTTGATTTGCTTCAGGCGATGAACACCGGCCACGATGGCTCCATGGGCACCTTGCACGCCAACTCGCCGCGCGAGGCTCTTTCGCGCCTTGAATCAATGATCACCATGGGTGGCTATTCCCTGCCCTCGCGCACCATTCGTGAAATGATCGTCTCCTCGATTGATGTTGTGGTGCAGGCAGCGCGCCTGCGCGACGGTTCGCGCCGCATCACCCATGTTTCCGAAGTATTAGGCATGGAAGGAGATGTTGTGGTTACCCAGGATATATTTCTCTATGATATTCTTGGTGAGGATGAAAATTCCAACATTATCGGCCGCCATCGCTCAACCGGCATCACCAAACCCAAGCTGGCCGAGCGCGCCCGCTACTTCAACGAAGAGGCCTCCCTGGTCGAGGCTCTGGAAGCGGCCAATATTGAACATGAAGAAATGATGAGAGGCTAAAAAAATGTCACCGCTCATTCTTGGGTTTTTGATTGTGGTTTTTATCGGTGCGCTTGGTCTGGCGTTCGTTCCGGCGCTTGTCGGCTCGGGCCGGGCTGAAAAACGCATCAAGTCCTTTAACCGGGACAGCCTTGGCCCCAACAGACCAACCCGCGCCTCGCGCGAACGCGATGAGCGGTTGCGCGTCGCCCAGAAAAAGATCAAGGAGCAAACCAAGGCGAAAAGCGCCAGGAAAAAGCGCATTTCCCTGCAAGCGCGAATTTATCAAGCTGGCATGAAGATAACGCCGGCAGCGTTCATTCGCAATTCGATCATCCTCGGGGCGGTGATTTTCATCATTGCTTTTTTGCTTGAGGTGCCGCTGCTTTTTTCCGCCATTTTTGGGCTGGCTGGCGGTTATGTGCTACCGCGCTGGTATCTGGGACGGCGCAAGAAAAAGTTTCAGAAGAAATTTCTTGATGAATTGCCCAACGCCGTTGAAGCGATTGTGCGCGGGGTAAAAACCGGCCTGCCGCTCAATGATTGCATCCGGGTGGTTGCAAATGAAGTCAAGGAGCCGGTGCGTTCTGAATTTGCCCGTGTGCTTAATGCGCAATCAATGGGCAAATCGATGGATAAGGCCATCGCCATGATCTATGAGCGCGTGCCGCTTTCGGAAGTGAATTTTTTTGTGGTGGTGATTTCGGTGCAGCAACAGTCCGGGGGCAATCTTTCAGAAGCCCTTTCCAATCTGTCGCGGGTGCTGCGCGACCGCAAGAAACTGGCCGGCAAGGTCAAGGCGATGTCCTCTGAAGCCAAGGCGTCGGCGATGATTATCGGGTCGCTGCCGTTTATTGTGGCGACACTGGTCAGCTTTGTAACCCCCTCCTATTTGCTGCCGCTAATTCAAACTCCGGTGGGAAATATTGCGCTTGGGGTTGCCGTATTGATGATGTCCATTGGCGTTTTCATCATGAACCGCATGATTCAGTTTGATTATTAGGGGAGCGGGTGGATGAATTTCGTTGAAACGCTGACAAACCCTAATTTTTTGATCGCAATATCTGCTGCGATCTCGGCTATGGCCATAGTTTTTACTTTTGGCTCGCAATTTTTTGATCGCTCGCAGGTAAAAGACCGCATCAAACGGGTGGCGGTTGAACGCGAACGTATGCGCGGCGAGGAAATGGCCCGTTTGCGCGAGCAGCAGGACGGCACTCGTTCTTCATTGCGCGGAACAAGCGAGAGGTCGATTGTCAAGCAAACCGTTGATGCGCTTTCCTTGCGCAAGGCGTTTCTTGACGAGAGCACGGTAAATAAGTTGGCCCAGGCCGGCTATCGCGGACAAAACCATCTCACCACCTATTTGTTCATGCGCTTTGCCACCCCGATCATATTGTTTGCGGTTTCGTTCTTTTATCTCAAATTCATAATCATGCCCGACCGCCCGCTTTATCTGGTCGCCCTTTATGCAATAATGGTCGGTCTGGTCAGCTCTTATCTGCCGACGGTCTTGCTCAAGAACAGAATTATAAAGCGCCAGCAGGCTATTAAAAAATCCTGGCCTGACAGTCTTGATCTGATGCTTTTGTGCGTTGAAAGCGGCATGTCAATTGAAAATGCCATCAAACGGGTCGCGCTGGAGTTGGGCGAACAAAACCCTGTTTTGGCCGAAGAGCTTACCCTGACCACAGCCGAGCTTTCGTTTCTTGAAAGTCGGGCCCATGCCTATGAAAATCTGGCTGCGCGCACCGGGCTTGATGGCGTGCGATCGGTAATGACGGCGCTTATTCAGGCCGACAAATACGGAACATCGGTCGGCCAGTCGCTACGGGTGATGGCCGAAGAGGGGCGCGAGGATCGCATGATGGCGGCGGAGAAAAAGGCCGCTGCCCTGCCCCCGAAAATGACCGTTCCGCTGATTGTGTTTTTTCTGCCGGTTTTGTTTATTGTCATCATTTCCCCGGCGATAATCAAGATTTCCGCCACTGGCGGCTTTGGTTTTTAAAAGCGGTGGGGTTTATATGCCTCGCGGGGCGTACCGACAAAACCATGACGGTCTAAAACCGCCCTATGGTTTTATCTGCCCTGCGGCGGCGCGCCGGGCTTCCGGCGGCTCGCGTTAAAGCTCGCATGTCTCGAGCCTTTACTTCTCCCCTTGTGGGAGAAGGTGGCGCGTCGCGCCGGATGAGGGGGGCGCTGCTTGCGCTAATTATTTTGTCTCGCGGCTTTCTCTTCGCTCGCTGAGGCTAAAGCCTCATGTCTTTCCCCATTCAACTTCTCTTTCGTCATTCCGGCGCAGGCCGGAATCCATTCTTGCTTGTGCCATCTATCAACAAAAAAGATGGACCCCGGTCTTCACCGGGGTGACGTTCAGTATTTTACTCTTAGCTTCTTTTCCCATTTTTATATGGGTACGTTCCTCGGCGGGGGTGGAGTTAGTTTTGCCTCGCGGGGCGTTGCGATAAAACCATGACGGGCTAACACCGCCCTATGGTTTTATCTGCCCTGCGGCGGCGCGCCGGGCTTCCGGCGGCTCGCGTTGAAGCTCGCATGTCTCGAGCCTTTCCTTCTCCCCTTGTGGGAGAAGGTGGCGCGCAGCGCCGGATGAGGGGGGCGCTGCTTG
>UOEO01000227.1_pt1 | contig 18366 bp, 22 predicted proteins | sample 1989881 | NCBI WGS metagenome assembly UOEO01 (sample SAMEA4712198, study PRJEB27164) | hydrothermal vent metagenome | biome: marine basaltic hydrothermal vent biome; feature: marine hydrothermal vent; material: mineral | place: Pacific Ocean | collected 2011-06-14/2011-07-23 | depth 1691 m
ACTATATCTAGGATAAAATATTAAAACTGGCTTGCAAATTTTTTTGAATCGCAACAGTTAGGGGGTGGTGACTACTGCCAATTTCTTCCACCTGTTCTCCCCATGGCTTGATCGATGGCGAGTGCACGGGGTGCTCGGGGTGACGGGCCATTCCCGTCAATTGGATAGAAAGGAAATCAAATGAAGCGCGTATCGGTACGCTCTTACATTCGGTTCCGGTTCCGGCGGTGGGAGCACGTGAGTGCTCACACACGCCGGTGGCCGAGGCAGCTTAGCTTTAACTTTGGTTAGGTCTGGCTAAGTGATGATAAGGCAGTAGTCGCCCCTTCACATTCAGAGAATAACAACAGTACTTCCCTCGTCAAGAAGATATTTTATGCCAATTTTTGAGAGTTTTTTGAGAGTGTTCCCTAAAGCACGAACTTGCTCAAATCGGCGTTGCCGGCCAGGTCGCCGACCTTGTCCTTGACGTAGGCGGCGTCGATCTTGACTATTTCGCCCGGCTTGTCCGGGGCGTCAAACGAAATATCCTCGACCAGCCGTTCCATGACCGTTTGCAAACGCCGAGCTCCGATATTTTCCACCGTTGAGTTGACCTGAAAGGCAGCGTCGGCAATCGCGTCAATGGCGTTTTCGCTAAAATCAAGCGTAACCCCTTCGGTGCCCAAAAGAGCGACATATTGCTTGATCAAAGAGGCGTCGGTGTCCTTGAGAATGCGGACAAAATCATCCCGCGTCAAAGCGCGCAACTCAACCCGGATCGGCAAACGTCCCTGCAATTCCGGCAACAGGTCCGAGGGTTTCGAGACATGAAAAGCGCCCGAGGCGACAAACAATATATGGTCGGTATTGACCGGCCCGTGCTTGGTGGCAACGGTTGTCCCTTCGATCAGGGGCAGCAGATCGCGTTGCACCCCTTCGCGGCTGATATCGCCGCCCCCCTGGCCTTCGCGCATGCAGATCTTGTCGATTTCATCGAGGAATACAATGCCGTGATTTTCCGCCAGATCAATCGCTTCCGCTTTGATCTGGTCTTCATCCAAAAGCTTGTCGGCTTCCTCGGCCACCAATATCGAATAGCTGTCCTTGACCTTTAGGGTGCGTTTTACCCCCGGCTGGTTGAACGCCTTGCCCAGCATATCGGAAATATTGATCATCGCGCCGCCGCCCGGCATGCCGGGAATTTCAAACATGCCGGAGCCTGAAGGGCTGGCGGCCACTTCGATTTCTATTTCCTTGTCATCCAATTCGTTGGAACGAAGTTTTTTGCGGAAGCTCTCACGGGTCGAGGGCTGAGCAGCAACGCCAACCAGGGCGTCCAGCACCCGCTCTTCAGCCTTTAAATGGGCCTTGGCCTGCACTTCCTTGCGTTTTTTGTCCTTGAGGATGGAAATGCCCGCTTCAACCAGATCGCGGATAATCTGTTCGACATCGCGCCCGACATAACCGACTTCGGTAAATTTGGTTGCTTCAATCTTGATGAAGGGCGCATCGGCGAGCCGGGCCAAACGGCGCGAAATCTCGGTCTTGCCAACACCGGTCGGCCCGATCATGAGAATATTTTTCGGGGAAATTTCGCGCCGCATGTCTTCGGGCAATTGCTGGCGCCGCCAGCGGTTGCGTAAAGCAATAGCGACCGCCCGCTTGGCGTCTTTCTGGCCAACAATATAGCGGTCAAGTTCGGAAACGATCTCGCGCGGGGAAAAATTCTTGTCAGTCATAAAAAATCCTGCTGCGGTGAATTATGGTTTGTTGGCTGATGGGGGAAAAGCTGAAAAATCAGCTTTCTGTTTCCAGCGTTTCAAGGGTTACCTGCTCATTGGTATAAACGCAGATCTTGGCGGCAATCTGCATTGCCTTGCGGGCAATTTGTTCGGCGTTTTTGTCGCTGTCAAGCAAGGCGAGCGCCGCCGATAGCGCATAATTTCCGCCCGACCCGATCGCGGTCACTCCCTCATCGGGGGTCAATACGTCCCCGGTTCCGGTTAAAACCAGCGAAACATTTTTGTCGACCACAATCATCATCGCTTCGAGCCGGCGCAAATAACGGTCGGTGCGCCAATCCTTGGCCAGCTCAACACAGGCGCGCATCAACTGGCCGGGATATTGCTCCAGCTTGGCCTCCAGGCGCTCAAACAGGGTAAAGGCGTCCGCGGTCGCTCCGGCAAATCCGGCAATAACCAAACCATCGGCGAGAAGGCGCACCTTTTTGGCTCCATGCTTGATCACGGTTTGCCCCAGCGACACCTGGCCGTCGCCGGCGACAACCACCTGGGCGCCTTTTCTTACCGAAACAATGGTGGTGCCGCGCCAGCCGGGAAAATTCTGCCTGTGCTCATTCATAATCAAAAAATGCTTTCCTGATGTTCAAGATCATCTATTTAGAACGATACTGGACAATTGCAACGGCTTCCGGCTTTGACGCACCCTTTTCCAACGGCCAACAAACTGATATGTGAACATTCATATTCGTCTCTTTTGGAAAATTACAGCAATGCGCAGCGCCACAATATCCCGCAAGACCGGGGAAACCAATGTTGATGTCACGGTTAATCTGGACGGTAACGGCATCTCCGATATCGCTACCGGCATCGGCTTTCTTGACCATATGCTTGACTTGCTGGCGCGTCATTCGCTGATTGATATTTCCGTAAAAGCCAAGGGCGATCTGGAGGTGGATTTTCATCATACGGCCGAAGATGTCGGCATTGCCCTGGGTCAGGCGGTCAACAAGGCGCTCGGAGATAAAAAGGGCATTGTTCGCTACGCTTCGCTTCATTTGCCGATGGACGAGGCGCTGACCCGAATTGCCATTGATATTTCCGGGCGGGCGTTTTTGGTGTTCAAGGTTGATTTTACCCGCGACAAGGTCGGGGAGATGGATACCGAACTGTTTCGTGAATGGTTTCAGGCCTTTGCAATGAATGCCGGAATTACCCTGCATATAGAAAATCTTTATGGCGACAATAACCACCATATCGCTGAAAGCGCTTTTAAGGGGCTGGCGCGCGCCCTATTTGAGGCGGTCAAGATTGATCCGCGCAATCAGGGCCGGGTTCCGTCAACAAAAGGTACTCTATAAAGTGTTCATTTACCGGCTTTTTTCAAAATCCGGCGCGCCGGATACTGACATGGTTTGTCTGGCCGAGCGATTTAACTGGTTTGCTTTTTTTCTGCCCCCGGTCTGGGCTGCAATTCATGGGCTATGGCGTGAATTTATCCTGATGTTGGCGGCACTTGTCGCATTTATCATTGTTGGGAATTTCTTTGTCCTGCCTGCCTTTTCGCTTTATTTCATTTTTGCCCTGTGGCTCGGGTTTGACGCCAGCCGGCTCCATGCCCTTGCTCTGGCGCGTTCGGGCTGGCAGTGGCAGAAAGATCTTGTCGCCCCAGACAGGATAATGGCAGAAGCCCGGTTCTGGCAACAACAACCCCTTGGCGGCAAACAACAATAAACCAGCAAGATCAGGCTAACAAAAATGGCTGAAACCATCGCCATCATCGATTATGGCTCCGGCAATCTGAAATCGGCTGAAAAAGCCTTTCAGCGCGCCGCTGATGAGGCAAAAATCACCGCTGATATCATTGTTACCAGCAATGTTGATCAGGTAAAAAATGCTGATCGCATCGTTTTGCCCGGCGTCGGCGCGTTTGGCGATTGCCGGGCCGGGATCATGGCGATTGACGGTATGGATCAGGTGCTCCGGGAGCGGGTGATCAAGGATGGGGCGCCGTTTTTTGGCATTTGCGTCGGCATGCAATTAATGGCTGAGCGGGGGCTGGAAAAAGGCATTCATGACGGCTTTGGCTGGATCAGGGGGCAGGTTGTGCCAATCGTGCCGGATGATTTGGCATTAAAAGTGCCGCATATGGGCTGGAACAATTTGAAATTCAGCCAAAACCATCCCATCTTCGCCGGTCTCAGGGACGGTCCGGCCGGACAGAACGCCTATTTTGTCCATTCCTATCAGTTTGAGGTTGAAAACGAAAAAGACCTATTGGCGACAACCGATCATGGCGGGTCGATAAGCGCTGTTGTCGGGCGTAACAATATGGTTGGAACCCAGTTTCATCCGGAAAAAAGCCAGGCGTTTGGTCTCAAGCTGATCGGCAATTTTTTAAGGTGGAAACCATGATCCTGTTCCCCGCCATTGATCTCAAGGATGGCCAGTGCGTTCGCCTCAAGCTGGGCGACATGAATGAGGCAACCGTTTTTAATGATGACCCGGCCGCTCAAGCCAGATCGTTTCAGGATCAGGGGTTTGAATATCTGCATGTGGTTGATTTAAATGGCGCTTTTGCCGGTCATGGCGTTAACGGGAAGGCGGTTGAAGCGATACTTGGCGCTGTTGATTTTCCGGTGCAGTTGGGGGGCGGCATTCGCACCATGGCCCAGATTGAAAATTGGCTTGATAAAGGCCTGTCCAGGGTGATTTTGGGCACGGTTGCGCTTAATGATCCTGAACTGGTCAAAAAGGCATGCAAAGATTTTGGCGGCCGGATTGCGGTCGGCATCGACGCGCGCGGGGGCAAGGTCGCTATTGAAGGCTGGGCCAAAACCTCCTCGACAAGCGCCATTGAGATGGCAAGACGCTTTGAGGGGGCCGGGGTCGCCGCTATCATTTATACCGATATTGAGCGTGACGGGGTGTTGGCGGGGATCAACTGGCCGGCAACGCTGGAGTTGGCAAATTGCGTGTCCATTCCAGTGATTGCCTCGGGCGGGCTCGCTTCAATGGACGACATCAAAACTATGGTTGAGCCCAAATACCGGGTGCTTGAGGGGGCAATTTCCGGGCGGGCGCTTTATGACGGGCGCATTGACGGCAAAAAAGCCCTTGAACTGCTCAAGGGAGCAGCCCGGCCAGAGGTGCGGTCATGACCCTTAAAACCCGTATCATTCCCTGTCTGGACGTAAAAGACGGTCGCGTCGTCAAGGGGGTCAATTTTGTTGATCTCAAGGACGCCGGCGATCCGGTTGAGGCCGCAATTGCCTATGACAGGGCCGGGGCGGATGAATTATGCTTTCTTGATATCACCGCTTCCCATGAGGGACGCGACACCATTTTTGATGTGGTCGAAAGAACCGCCCAGCATTGTTTCATGCCGGTAACGGTTGGCGGCGGGGTGCGCACGCTTGAGGATATTCGTAAACTGCTCTTGTCGGGAGCTGACAAGGTGGCGATCAATTCGGCGGCGGTAAAAGCGCCTGATTTTATCTCACGCGCCGCCGACAAGTTCGGCAATCAGTGTATTGTGGTTTCAATCGATGCCAGACAGACCGGCGCTTCCAACTGGCAGATCTTTACCCATGGCGGACGCCGCAAAACAGGGCTGGACGCCTTGGAGTTTGCTGCAAAAATGGTTGAGTGCGGAGCCGGGGAATTGCTGGTTACCTCAATGGATCGTGATGGCACAAAGCGTGGTTTTGATCTTGAGTTGACCCGGGCCATTGCAGATAGTGTTTCGGTGCCGGTTATTGCCTCAGGTGGGGTTGGAACGCTTGATCATCTGGTCGATGGGGTCAAAAAGGGCCATGCCAGCGCGGTTCTGGCCGCTTCGATATTTCATTTTGGCATTTTTTCGCTAGAGGAGGCCAAAATTTATATGGCCGAAAATGATATTGCGGTGCGTTTGGATTAGGTCATAGACCGATATAAGCAAAATGCAGCAAGGGAGACAGCAATGAGCTTTTCACTTCAGGATTTGAACGCGCGGATTATTGAACGCAGCAGCGCCGGGCCCGAACAATCCTATACCGCCCAATTGCTGTCCCAGGGAATTGAGAAATGCGCCCGAAAACTGGGCGAGGAAGCGCTGGAAACCGTTATTGCCGCCATCGGCAATAACCGTCTGGAGACTAAAAATGAAGCCGCCGACCTGCTTTATCACCTGCTGGTTGTGCTTAGGGCCAGCGGGGTCGAGTTGGACGAAGTGATGGATGAACTCGAGCGGCGTACAGCCCAATCCGGGATTGCGGAAAAGGCCGGGCGCTGATTTTCATCTTTTTTTAGGAGCACCAATATGACCCTGGCTCGCAAGGGCATTGATTTCTCGCCCTATGATCATTTTACCATCGAGCAGTGGGCACTGTTGCGCGCCGGCGAGCCGATGACCCTTGATGACGCCGATATCAAGCGTTTGCGGGCGCTCAATGATCCAATTTCCATGGATGAGGCCGAGCAGGTTTATCTGCCCCTGTCGCGGTTGTTGTCTTTTTATGTCGAGGCGGTTCAGGGCCTGCATCGCGCCTCGGCCAAATTCCTTGGCAATAATGGTGGCGCGAACACCCCGTTTATCATCGGGGTTTCCGGCTCGGTTGCCGTGGGTAAATCAACCACGGCGCGTATTCTTCATGCGCTTATGCAGCGCTGGCCAAGTTCACCCAAGGTTGATCTGGTGACAACCGACGGGTTTCTTTATTCCAATGCCATTCTGGAAGAGCGCTCCTTGATGATGCGCAAGGGCTTTCCGGAAAGCTACAATCGGGCCCGTTTTGTCAAGTTTTTGTCGGATGTGAAATCAGGGCGGCGCAATATCGGGGTGCCGATCTATTCTCATCTGGTTTATGACGTGATCCCCAATAAAGAAATCATCATCAACCAGCCAGATATTCTTATTGTCGAGGGCCTCAACATCCTTCAGGTCGGCGAATTGCCCGCCAATGGCACCCCGATTACCTTTGCTTCGGATTTTCTTGATTTTGCCATCTATATCGATGCTCTTGAAACTGATTTGCGCCAATGGTTCGTCGAGCGGTTTTTGCGCCTGCGCGATACCGCCTTTAAAGACCCGAGTTCGTTCTTTCATCAGTTTTCAAAGCTGAGTGAAATCGAGGCTGTCGAGATGGCGACCGAAGTATGGGAAACAATCAATCTGCCCAATCTGAGCGAAAACATACTGCCTACCAGAGGCCGGGCCGACCTGATTTTGAGCAAAAAGCGCAACCATTGCATCAAAAGCGTGGCATTAAGAAAGCTTTAATAGCAAAGAGAGTGTTTTTTAGAGCATGCGTTCCGATTCAACCTGAACGCATCTTGCTCTAGCCAATTTATTCGCCTGATTGTCCACTTATCGATGAAAACGGATACTTTATAGCCAGCGTCGGACCCGGTTTTTATAGGCAAGATATTGATCACCAAAGCGGTTTTCTAGTGCTTTTTCCTCGGGCATGATCTGAAAACGGGTCACATAAAGTATAAACAGGACAATCAGGGCCAGCGCAAAAAAATTGGCCAGATAAAATCCCCAACCGAGCAAAATCAGCAGGTCGGCGAGATAAATCGGATTGCGCGAATAATTATAAATTCCATTGACCACCAGGGATGAAGCATTTTCCGGCCGCATCGGGTTGATGGTGGTTTTGGCCTTATAAAGATTAAAGGCGGAAACAAGCATGAGAAGTATGCCGGCGGCGGCAAAAAACCCGGCAATGAATATTTTTGACCCGGCAATGAATGCAACTTGCGGTGTAATCAAGGAAACGCCCCACATCGCCATGGCAAAAATGGCAACAATGAGCGGCGGAACTATTTTCAGTTCAAGTTTTGACATTGTAATTTTTCCTTTTTAAGAGGAGACGCCCGTTTGTTTTTAACGGGGCTTTGTTCATCCAAAATGTTTTTTTGCCAGTTCGACAAAAGCCTCGCCTCGTTGTTCAAAATTCTTGAACTGGTTGAACGAGGGGGCGCCGGGGGAAAGCAGCAATATTTCGAATTGGGATGGATCTGCTTCAAGTTGCTCAAAGATATGTTTGAGCGAGGCAATCTTATGGGTTTTAAAGGGCAAATCCTTGTCCATGAAATTGCTGGCGATGCGGTGGCCGGTGCCGGGCAGAAACCAGATCGAGGCAAGCTGGCAGGACATAAGATGATTGCTTAAATCATCAAAATTCTGGTCGCGGTCGAAACCGCCGATGATCAGGGCGAGTTTTTTGCCGTCATAGGTGGCAAGAGCGGCCTTGGTGGCTTGCGGGTTGGTGGCAATGGAATCATCAACAAAGGTTTTGCCGGAAAAGTGAAATTCCTCGAGCCGGTGGGGCAGCGGCAAATAGACGGCAATGCCGTCAAGAACTGCTTGTTCGTCAATGCCCGCGCCCAGCGCCAGGCGGGCGGCGAGGATGGCATTTTCCAGATTATGCTTGCCCTTCAGGCGGGAAGTGGCAACCTGTTCGCTCAGACGCTGGGAAAAGGTGCATGAAAGTTCCGGCAATGCGTGAACCAGGTCTGAGGGGGGCTGGGGCAGGCTGGAATGGGCAATGACCTGGGGCGCCAATGCGCAATGATAGGGCCGCCTTCGGCGTAAAATATTCAGCTTGTCGGCAAAATATTGCTGCTCGGTGCGGTGCCAGTCCAGATGTTCGGGAAATATGGGGGTGATGCCGATAAAATCAGGATCAAGACGCAGGTCGGCGCATTGGAAGGAGGAAAGTTCGAGCACGACATATTGATGGGGGGCCAGATCAAGAACGGGAACCCCGATATTGCCGGCAAGAGCGGCGTCAAATCCGGCTGCTTCAAGCATGGTATGAACCAGCTTGGCGGTTGTGCTTTTGCCCTTGGTGCCGGTAATGGCGATGGTTTTGGCGCCGTTCTTTTTGTAGCGGGCCCACAGATTGACGTTGGTGGTCACCTTGACGCCCGTGGCGATTGCTGTCTGGATTTCGTTTTTATATATGGAAACTCCCGGAGAACGAACAAGCATGGAATATTTATTGGCGGCAAAGGCGGCGCTCAGGCCATCAACCGGCACCTGAAGCGTATCTTCCAGCTCGGCCGGGCCATTGTCGACTGCCACGTGCACCTGGGTGTTGGGGGCGATGTCCTTGAGAAAACGGCGGGTGGATTTTGCCTCACGCCCAGCGCCGTAAAGCAGGATCGGGCCATCAAGAGGGTTTTTTGTGTTTTGCGCGTTGTTTTCAGTTGGTTGCATACGTTAATTCGTTTTTTTGGCCCTAAGCACGGGGGTTTTAGGTTCGCCTAGCCTAGAGCAAGATGCGTTCAGGTTGAATCGGAACGCCAAGCTCTAAGTCTTTGTTTGGTCGCGTTTTCGAACCGGATAAGTGGTATCCACTTATCCTGAAAACGCTCTAATTGCTAATTTTGCCGCTTGCCAGTTTTTGTTACGGGCCGGTTACGGCAATATTGGCGGCACATATATCAAATATGTAATGTATGCGCGACAGTTTGATGAATGGATTAAAAAATATCAGTGCACACGCAATTGCAGGCGCTGCACGATGTTGTCTCCGATGCGCTGATAGCCGAACTCGCGCATGGTGCAGGACCAGCCGTTGGAAAGTTTCTTGATTTGAAACAGATTATAGCGCGCTGGGGGTCTGGCGCTACCCGGGGCGGTTGAAGCGGCGGCAACCCCGATCACCGGCACGCTTTTGTCTGGCCCCTTTATCAGGTGTACCGAGGAGGCGTGGGTGTGGCCGTGCAGCACCATTTCAGCGCCATGTTCGGCGATGGTTTTGCGAAACAGTTTTGCCCCAAAAAGCCCGTTGCGCCAAGGATGTTTGAATTCAACATTGGGTGGGTGATGAATAAGCACTGTGCGGTAAAAGCCCGCCTTGCCAAGAATATCAAGGCATTTTGCCAGCCGCTGCGCTTGCGGGCGGCCAAAATAACCGGCGGCGATAAAGGGCGGGGTGGCAAGGGCGCTCGAACAGCCGATGATGGCGACCTGACCGATACGGCGCACAAAGGGGAAAGGGTTCTGGTCAAGTGTTTCCCCGGTTGCGTAGGGCCCGTAAATTTTGCGCATCGCATCAAGCGCGCCGGGCACATAGGCGTCATGATTGCCGGGAACCAGGCAAACCTGTTCAGGGGGGCCCAGACGCTTGAGCCAGAGCTTTGCCGCCGCCATTTCATCATCAAGGGCGAGATTGACCAGATCGCCGGTGATTGCGGTCATGTCCGGGCGCTGGGCCAGGAGATGGTCGACCAGATGGTCAGCGGCCTCGCTGGACATCACGCCGCCGCGCTTTAGCTTCCAGTTCAAATAGCCGGTGATGCGTTTACTCATCAAATCGGTCGGGCGAATTTTGGGCAAGGGAGCCAGGTGGATATCTGAAATGTGCGCAATTGTGTTCATTGGCGTTCTCTTGCCATAAAATCAGAGTAAATTGAAATTACAGCCGGTGTTTTTTTGCGCAAAGGGTGAATAAGGGTGAACAGGTAATAGCAGGGATTTATATCTTTGCTATAAGTTATTGCGTTTAAAAAGGCAGACCGGGGTGATCATGCGGGATAAGATTCATGGCAGGATATTTTTGTTTTTTGCGGGCATGTTCCGGCGCATGGTGCTAGGTCATGAACTCATAAACAGGGTCCAAATGGCGCTTAACACCGCAAAAATATACAAGGAAAAGGGCAAAAAGCGGGTTTAATACCCGGTTGAGACCTTTGACGAAGTAGATTGCAGCGGTTTCAGCGTCCTTCAGGATATGGCCAATTTGCCCGCCTAATGCGTTGCAAGGGATTGAAAACCATTTGGTTTCCGGCGCCCTTGCGCCTGTTATGCAAACAAATTGCCTCATACCATTTCAATCCTGTTTATGAGTCCATGACCTAGGGGTACGCGCTGTCATGATCAAGGATGACAAGGTGTTTCTGGTTCGTCACACTTATGTGCCGGGCTGGCATTTTCCTGGTGGCGGGGTCGAGCTGGGCCAAAGCTGTCAGGCCAGTCTGGGGCTGGAGATTTTTGAGGAAACTGGCTACCGGCTTGGCGGGCCGGGCCAATTGTTCAATGTCTATTTGCAAAAGTCGGTATCTGATCGCGATCATATTTTGGTATATAAATGTTATGATTTCAAGCTGGACACCATATTCAGGCCGAACGCGGAAATCGCCGAAGCGGGCTGGTTTGACCGGCTTGAGCTGCCCTCGGAGACCACGGAGGCCACCCGGCGTCGGCTGGCGGAAATATTTGATGGCGCGACGGTTGATGAACTGTGGTGATCAAGATAAAAGGCCATGAGGGAAATCGCCAGACGTCAGGGTCGGTGGGTCCTTTTTTTGGGCGGAGAGCAAAATATGATCAGGATGGCAATGCGGGTGCGACGAGGGCAATGAATTTATAACCCCGCTCGTTTTGTTTGTTGTTGCTTGTCTTGGATTTTTGTCATGTCTCGTGATTTTTCCACCCTGAATGAAGAGGGTGAAAACGCCCTCATTACTGAAAATCAATCCCCGGGACTTGTGGTTCGCAAGGAAGTTGACGCCGATCTTGGCTGGATCGAACAATTGCACGCATCAGCTTTTGGGCCCGGAAGGTTTGCGCGTAGCGCCTTTCGGGTACGCGAGGCGTTTGCCCGCGATAAAACCCTTTCGCTTGTCGCCCAGTTTGAGGGCAAGCCGGTTGCTTCGGTATGGATGACGCCGATATCTGTTTCCGGGGAAAACGGATATCTGCTCGGCCCTCTTGCCACTGACCCGGGGTTCCGCAATAAAGGAGCGGGGCGTTTGCTGGTTAGTCAGGTAAGCAAAATGGCCCTGGCGCGGCGGCAAGGTAATTTCGTGCTGCTGGTGGGGGATGCCCCCTATTATGCGCCGCTGGGATATGTGAGAGCGATTGCGGGCGGGATAATTTTCCCCGGGCCGGTTGATCCAGGGCGCATTCTCGTACACTGCCGGGACCCGGAGCGTGCTAATATACTTAAGGGAAGAATTGGCGCTTTTGATGCCAAATGATTCCAAACCCTGATTTGGGTGTTGTAATGCTGGGAGGCAAGCGCTTTGTATATGCAGGAGGAAGATGGATTTCTTTTGCAGATTTCGCAAAAGCTGCTCAAGCGGCCGCTCTCGCTTGCGGGGGCGGAGCCGCTGGTGCCCGACTGGATGCCGGATGTGCCTTTTATTGATCCACCGGCGCCGGCGGCGGTGTTGATCTCTTTGGTGGCGCGGCCTGGTGGGCGCACCATAATTTATACCCAACGCTCGGCGGCGCTAAGGGCCCATTCGGGACAGATCGCCTTTCCGGGAGGTAAAATAGACGCCAGCGACGTTGATGCTGGCGCTACGGCGCTGCGCGAAGCGCATGAGGAAGTCGGGCTCGAACTTTCGGGGGCAAAAATTCTTGGCTATATGCCTCCTTATCAAACCGGCACCAATTACGTGATTACTCCGGTTGTTGCCGCTGTTTGCCAACGCGGGCGGCTGGTGCCCAATCCAAATGAGGTGGATGAGGTTTTTGAAGTGCCGCTGGAATTCATCATGGACAAGGAAAATTACGGGCGCTTTCTGGTTACCCGGCCGGGGCGGGAACATTCGAGCTGGATGCTCGATTTTGACGGGCATATAATCTGGGGAATTACCGCCCATCTTACCCGAAAATTCAGAAAAATGATCCTTGGCGAGCCCGATTGGCCAGAGCCCGACTGGCCGGATAAGGAGGGCGCGCGATGATTTCGCGTAATGAAGCCGTTGACAGGCTGCGCGCGGCGGCATGGGTGAAAAAAGCTGATTTTCAGCGGATTTTTACAATTCTGGACGGTAAAGGCGGCCGCACCCGGGCGGTCGGGGGCATTGTGCGCGATACAATCATTGGCAAACCGGATATCGGGGCGGACCTTGATCTGGCGAGCGAATTACTGCCTGAAGAAGTAATGAAGCGGGTGCGCGAGGCAGGGATGTCGTGCTATCCGACGGGAATTGAGCATGGTACGGTAACCGTACGCAATGGCACGGCGACAGCGGAAATCACAACCTTGCGCCGGGATATAAAAACCGATGGCCGGCATGCTCAGGTGCTTTTTGGCACTGATTGGCGCGCTGACGCCAAGCGGCGCGATTTTACCATCAATGCGCTTTATGCCTCAATGAACGGAGAGCTTTATGACCCGCTTGACGGGTTAAAGGATTTGGTTGCCAAACATGTGCGTTTTATCGGGGATCCTGATCAACGGATAAAGGAAGACCGGTTACGCGTATTGAGGTTTTTCCGCTTTAGCGCCAGTCACGCAAATGAGGTTTATGATCCGGCGGGCCTTGCGGCTTGCAAGCGGGCCGCGGGCTCGCTCGATGTGCTTTCCAGGGAACGGGTCGGGGCCGAAATGCTCAAGATAATGGCCTTGCAGCAGGCGGCGGCAACCATGGCGATGATGAGCGAAATCGGGGCTCTGGAGCTTGGCAGAAAAACGATTAAAGAGCTTTCAGATTATGAAAGACTGACGCCCTCGCCGCTGGCCCTGGCGCGGCTTGCCATTTTGTTTGAGGCCATGGAGCAGAAGAAACTACAGGAAAAATGGCGGCTTTCAAACGCGCTGGTCAAGGAGGCGAGCGAAATCGGACAAGCGGCAAAACTGATATTGGCCGAGGATTTCAATCAGCTTGCCTACCGGTTCTTTCGGCTTGGTTTTGCCGCCCTGCCGGTGGCCGGGGCTATCGCGGGATGGGATGAAGAGCGCCTGCACGCGGTAATGGAGGTTTTGCACAATCTAAAAGCGCCACCATTTCCAATCAGCGGGCGCGATCTGCTCGATGCCGGGTTTAAACCGGGCCCGGAACTGGGTGATGCATTGCGCCTGGTCGAGGGGGAATGGGTCAATTCAGGTTTCAAGCTGGAGCGGCAAGAGTTGCTGGGGCGACTTGAAAGCCTGTGGCGGGATAAGCTGCAATAAAACAGGGGGCGCTCTGTTGCGTTTATTGCGCGGCAAACCCATTTTGTGCAGCAAACCCGCCGGTCTGGCGCAGAGCCTCGCCAAGCGCCATTGCTGCGGAAATGCCTAGATTGATCGAGCGCATTTGAGCGCGCATTGGTATGCGCACGCCATGGTCGCATGTTTGGTGGACCTGATCGGGCACTCCGGCGCTTTCGCGCCCGCCAAGCACTATGTCATCGGGAGAAAAATCAAAATCATAAAGCGATTTGACGGATTTGGTGGAGAGTAGAATCAGGCGTTTGTTTTGCCCCAGGCGCCAAGCGTTGAATTGGGCAAAACTGTTGTGCTGGCGCATTTGCACATGGTTGATGTAATCCATGGCGGCGCGCTTGAAATTTTTGTCGGAAAAAACAAATCCGGTGGGGTGAATTATATGAACCGGCACGTCAAGACATGCCCCAAGCCGTAACAGTGTGGCGGTATTTTGCGGGATGTCGGGCTGATAAAGGGCGAGTTCAACTGGCATGATGGCTCTTTTGGCGTCGTTGCTGATGCCGTTATTGGCGCAAAACCATCCTCCTACTCTTAATCATTGTTTTGGGCAATGTGATGGCGCAAGGCAAAAAAAATACCGGGTATAGTGTCGCAGCCCCGGGGGAGGGTTTGGGTGCGCACTGGACAAGCGCACATCATGGTGCAAAGAAGAAGCCAAGCCCGCGTGCATTTTTTGCAAGCGGTCTTGATTCGTAAAATGGCTGCCTTGTTTGCCGGTTCAGTTGGGCGTTGGCTTGATAAAGCTGTTTCTTGTCGGGGGCTGTACAGAAAACGAATCGGGAAATTAAGATGAATTTATCGGGTAAGGATTGTTAAACATGGCTAGTGAAGCATCTACCGGTACGACAAGGCGCGACTTTTTGTATGTCGCTACCGGTGCCGTGGGGGTGGTTGGTGTAGCAGCGGCGGTATGGCCGCTTATAGATCAAATGAACCCGGATGCGGCAGTGTTGGCGCTGTCGTCGGTGGAAATTGATATTTCACCAATTGAGGTCGGGCAGTCGGTCACGTTCAAGTGGCGCGGACAGCCCATCTTTGTGCGCAACCGCACAAAGGAAGAAATAGCAATAGCACAGGCGGTTCCGCTTTCGGATCTCAAGGATCCGGCAACGGACCAGGAAAGAACCACTGCAGGCTATGAAAACTGGCTGATTCAAATCGGCATTTGCACCCATCTGGGCTGTATTCCGCTGGGGCAGAAACCCGGTGACCCGAAAGGGGAATTTGGCGGCTGGTTCTGTCCGTGTCACGGTTCGGAATATGATACGGCAGGACGTATCCGCAAAGGTCCGGCGCCGCTTAATCTGGTGTTGCCACCGATAAAGTTTCTAAGCGATACGCTGGTAAAAATTGGTTAAGGGGAACTAGTCTTATGGCTACCAAGAGTGGTTATAATCCAAGCAATGGCGTGGAAAAATGGTTAGACGAGCGTCTGCCTATCATCAGGTTCTCCAAGGAACACCTGATGGATTTTCCAACACCTAAAAACATCAATTACTGGTGGACGTTTGGCGCGATCCTTGCGTTCATGCTGGTGATACAAATTGTTACCGGCGTCATTCTGGCAATGCATTATACGCCAAATGTAAATCTGGCTTTTGATTCAGTTGAAACCATTCGTCGCGACGTTAATTATGGCGATCTCATCCGGGGAACACACGTAATCGGCTCGTCGATGTTTTTCCTTGCTGTTTATTTGCATATTTTCCGTGGCCTTTATTATGGCTCCTACAAGGCGCCGCGCGAGGTTTTGTGGATTTTGGGCGTTGTCCTGTTTCTGTTGATGATGGCAACTGCCTTTATGGGCTATGTATTGCCTTGGGGACAGATGAGCTTTTGGGGCGCAACGGTGATCACCAATACGTTCTCGGCGATACCGCTGGTGGGCACGCCAATCCTTGAATTTCTCAGGGGCGGGTTCGCGGTGAGTAATCCAACCCTTAATCGGTTCTTCTCGCTGCACTATTTGTTGCCTTTCATAATCGCAGCAGTGGTGGCGCTGCATGTATGGGCACTGCATGTGCCGGGCAACAACAATCCGGTCGGGGTCGAGGTCAAATCGAGCGCCGATACGGTGCCGTTCCATCCTTATGTCACCATGAAGGATCTGTTCGCCATCGTGGTCTTTATGATCCCGTTTGCCTGGCTGGTGTTCTTTGCTCCCGATATTCTTGGCAACCCGGACAATTACATCAGGGCAAACCCGTTCCAGACGCCGGCAGAGATCGTGCCGGAATGGTATTTGCTGCCATTTTACGCGATGTTGCGTTCGATTGATTTCAATACCTTGTTCATAAGCGCCAAGCTTGGCGGCGTGATTGTGATGTTCGGCTCGATCCTGATCCTGTTCGTTTTGCCATGGCTCGATACATCCAAGGTTCGCTCCGGTACGTTCCGCCCGATGTTCAAGCCGTTCTTCTGGTTGTTTGCGGTGAACTTTTTGTTTTTGATGTATCTGGGCGCACAACCGGTATCACCGATGATCGTGCTATTGGGAAAAGTGGGGACTGCTTATTATTTCGGCTATTTCCTGATTATCCTGCCAATTTTGTCACGCATTGAAACACCTGCTCCGCTGCCTGCCAGCATTTCGGAGAGTGTGTTGAGCAAAGCCGCATCGTGATTGTGGGAAGGACACAAAAATGATCAAGAAAATGAATTTTCTTAAAGCAGTTCTTCTGGCGTGGACGTTGGGGCTTTCCGTGGCTCCGGCGGCCCTTGCAGAGGCCAACAAGGTTCCGGCAGTACAGCAGAATTGGTCGTTTTCAGGTGTTTTTGGCACCTATGATACCAATCAGTTGCAACGCGGCTTTCAGGTGTTCAAGGAAGTGTGTGCAGCATGTCACTCGGCCAACCAGCTTGCTTTTCGCAATCTGAGTGAACCGGGCGGGCCTTCTTTTCCTGTTGATCAGGTGAAGGCTATGGCAGCCGAGTATTTTGTGCGTGATCCGGATGCGCCGGATGGCGAGCGTCCAGCAACCCTGGCCGATCGCTGGCCCTCCCCTTATGCAACGGAAAAGGAAGCACGCGATGCCGAGGGTGGCGCTTTGCCTCCCGACTTTTCGGTGTTGGCCAAAGCGCGTGGCATAAAGCAGGCGTTTCCTTTCTGGGTGTTCAACTATTTTACCCCTTATCAAGAAGGCGGGGCCGATTATATATATAATCTGATGTTGAACTTTACCGATCCGCCCAAGGACGCTGAAGTAATGGATGGCCAGTCCTACAATGCATTCTTTGGTGGTGGGCTGGCAATGCCGCCGCCGCTGTCGGACGGTATTGTGGAATATCAGGACCCCAACGTGCCTCAGACGGTCGATCAATATGCCAAGGATGTTTCAGCGTTCATGTACTGGTTGTCCGACCCGCATCTGGAAACGCGCAAGCAGATAGGTTTTCGCGTACTGATCTTTTTGGTCGTGTTCGCCGGGCTGATGTATATGGTTAAACGCAGATTGTGGTCCGATGTGGCGCATTGATTTGTAAAAAACAATATTGGAAAAGGGCTCCGCACGGAGCCCTTTTTTATTGTGTGCTTTTTTGATTGAAAGCTGCCGGTGCATATCTTTGATTGATAATATGAAAAGCTGGTATTGGCGGCTTGTGATCGCCTATGTTGGTATTTGCGCCGGGCGGGCGATTGGTTGATGAACAAGATATATTATTAGCTGGAGAAGAAAATAATGGTTATGGATCTCAAGGCGCTGGTGCGCACAATTCCCGATTATCCGAAAAAGGGAATTATGTTTCGCGACATCACGACCCTGATTGAAGACCCCAAAGGGTTCAGGGAAAGCATTGAGAGAATTAGCGCCGCTCATAAGGATATGGGGATCACCCATGTCGCCGGAATCGAGGCGCGCGGGTTTATTTTCGGGGCCGGGGTGGCAATCGAACTGGGGGTTGGGTTTGTCCCGGTGCGTAAATCGGGCAAGCTGCCGGGGGAAACGATCGGGCAGAACTATGCTTTGGAATATGGGGTGGATACGATTGAAATTCATGCCGATGTGATTGATAAGAATCACAAGGTGTTGCTGGTTGACGATCTTATCGCCACCGGGGGCACGGCGCTGGCGGCGGTTAATCTGTTGCGCCGCACCGGAGCCCGGGTCGATCACGCAGCGTTTGTTATTGATCTGGTCGATATTGGCGGGGCGCAAAAATTGCGCGATGAAAATGTGCTGATCAACACGCTGATGACCTTTGAGGGCGACTGATTTTAGAGCAAGATGCGTTTAGGTTGAATCAAAACGCCAAGCTCTAGAGCAAGATACGTTCAGGTTGAATCAAAACGCCAAGCTCTTGCATCTTTGTTTGGTCGCGTTTTCGAACCGAATAACCGGATCCCGTTCGATCGTTGAACGATCCACCGGATCGTTCAATTATTCGATCTCACTTCTGAAAACGCTCTAGTTGCCGGAGCGTTTTAGCCATGCCCGCAGGAAGGGAATTTTTGCCGCCCACATGGCAAAGCGCTTGTTTTAGCGTCGGTTTGAAATCGCGCAGTTTGGAAAATCCAACAAATTCCGCCCGGTAAACCAACTCCCCACGCTGATTTTTCGCCTCCATACTGTTGAACAACAACCCCCAGCCGGGAATGGAATTGGATTTGCGCTTGCTGGTAACGCAAAGCTCATAGTTGACAGTGTCTCCCGGTCGGACCGGGGTTTTAAAGACCATTTTGTTGATGCCGGGGGAGGGGCCGG
>UOEO01000133.1_pt1 | contig 18331 bp, 16 predicted proteins | sample 1989881 | NCBI WGS metagenome assembly UOEO01 (sample SAMEA4712198, study PRJEB27164) | hydrothermal vent metagenome | biome: marine basaltic hydrothermal vent biome; feature: marine hydrothermal vent; material: mineral | place: Pacific Ocean | collected 2011-06-14/2011-07-23 | depth 1691 m
AAGGGAGAAAAATTATGAAGAAGGCACTTACCGCGCTTATTGCGGCAACCATGGTCTTTGGTGTGGCCACAAACGTCGCCGTTGCTGAGGGGGAGCGTTTTGTTTTAATCAGCCACGCGCCGGACAGTGACAGCTGGTGGAACGTTATTAAAAACGCCATCAATGTTGCCGGCAAACAGATGGATGTAACGGTTGAATACCGTAACCCCCCAACCGGTGATCTGGCCGACATGGCCCGCATCGTTGAGCAGACCACCGCCTCCAACCCCGACGGAATTATTGTCACCATCGCCGATTTTGATGTTCTTAAAGGCCCTGTTACCGCCGCTATTGATCAGGGCATTCCGGTGATCACCATCAATTCAGGTTCCGCCGAGCAATCCAAGGCCCTTGGCGCTTTGATGCATATCGGACAGCCTGAATATGCCGCCGGTTTTGGCGCTGGTGAACGGGCCAAGGCCAACGGCGCAAAAAGCTTTCTTTGCGTAAACCACTATATTACCAATCCGGCCTCGGTTGAGCGCTGCCAGGGCTTTGCCGATGCAATCGGGGCCGACATGGCCTCTTCCATGATCGATTCGGGTCAGGATCCGGCGGAAATCAAGAACAAGGTTCTCGCCTATCTTTCCGCCAATCCTGAAACCGATGCCATTTTGACGCTTGGCCCGACCTCGGCCCTGCCAACGCTGGCCGCGCTGGACCAGGCAAGTCTTTCCGGTGAGATTTACTTTGGCACCTTTGATCTTTCCCCTGAAATCGCCACCGCGATCAAGGACGGGATAATAGCCTTTGCCATTGACCAGCAACCATACCTGCAAGGCTATTTGCCGGTTGTGCTTTTGACCAATTATGTCCGCTATGGCGTAATTCCCTCGGGCAATATCAATTCAGGCCCGGGCTTTATCACCAAGGCCAACATCGCCAAGGTTGAAAAATACGCCGGCGTTTATCGCTAAAAACATTCCGCGACCCGGGAGCGGCGGCAAACTGCCGCTCCCTTTTGATGAATTCATCAAATTTGGGAGGTTTTGATGACAGACGAGCGAATAAAGCAAACTTCAAGACTAAGACGAGCCATGATCAGGCCCGAACTTGGAGCAATTGCCGGGGTTATTCTGGTATTTGTGTTTTTTCTCATGATCGCGGGCGACAGTGGCATGTTCTCCCCGCAGGGCGTCCAGAACTGGACCGTGGTTTCAGCGCAGTTTGCCATTATCGCCGTTGGCGCCTGCCTGTTGATGATTGCCGGTGAATTTGACCTTTCCATCGGCTCGATGATCGGTTTTGCCGGTATTGTCATTGCAATTTTATCGGTGCAATGGGGCTGGCCGGTCTGGGCCGCCATCATGGTCGCTTTTGTTGTCTGCGTCGCCCTGGGGGCGGTCAATGGCTTTCTGGTGATCAAGACCGGCCTGCCTAGTTTTATCGTTACCCTTGGATTTTTATATATTTTGCGCGGTATGACCATCTGGCTCTCGATTATAACCACGCAAAAAACCATCATTGGCGGGGTTAAAAACGTTGCTCAAGGCGATTGGCTGGCGCCCCTTTTTGGCGGCAAGATATTTGGCTCCCTGTTCCAGTGGATGGGCGACATGGGCTGGATTGCAACCTTTACCCGTGGTCAGCGCATGGGACAGCCGGTGGTTGACGGCATCCCGATGCTGGTGGTGTGGGCGCTTGGTCTGATTATTTTCGGCCAGTGGCTACTAACCAAAACCCGTTTTGGCAACTGGATTTTCGCTGCCGGCGGCGACGCCCAGGCGGCGCGTTATGTCGGGGTTCCGGTCAACCGCGTCAAAATTTTAATGTTCATGTTCACCGCCTTTACCGCCACCGTTTTCGCCACCGCCCAGGTGATGGAATTCGGCTCCGCCGCTGCCGACCGTGGCCTTTTAAAGGAATTCGAGGCGATCATATCGGTTGTTATCGGCGGCGCTTTGCTCACCGGCGGCTACGGCTCGGTGATCGGGGCGGCTCTCGGGGCGCTGATCTTTGGCGTCGTCCAGCAGGGGCTGTTTTTTGCCGGGGTGGAAAGTTCGCTGTTCCGGGTCTTTTTGGGCGCCATTTTAATCCTTGCCGTGATCCTTAATACCTATATCCGGCGCATGATTACGGGAGAACGCTAATGACTTCCCCCCTGATTGAAATGAAAGACATTCAAAAGCATTTCGGCCCGGTTATTGCTCTTGGCGGCGTTTCCTTTGATGTCAATGCCGGCGAGGTTCATTGCCTTTTGGGCGATAATGGCGCCGGAAAATCCACCTTCATCAAAACCATGTCCGGGGTTTTTACCCCGACCAGCGGCACCATCGTTTTTGAAGGCGAAAAAATGCAGTTCAACAACCCGCGCGACGCCATGGCCGCCGGGATCGCCACTGTTTATCAGGATCTGGCGATGATCCCCCTGATGTCGGTTACCCGCAATTTCTGGATGGGCAACGAACCTATAAAGCGCTTTGGCCCCATCAGCTTGATGGATTTCAAAAAAGCCAACGCCATCACCATGGCCGAAATGGAAAAAATGGGCATCAATTTGCGCGAGCCCAATCAGGCGGTCGGCACGCTTTCCGGCGGTGAACGCCAGACGGTGGCTATTGCCCGCGCGGTATATTTTGGCGCCAAATTGCTGATTTTGGACGAGCCGACTTCAGCGCTTGGCGTGCGCCAGACGGCAAATGTCCTGGCCAATATCGACAAAGTGCGCAAACAGGGCATTGGCGTGGTTTTCATCACCCACAATGTGCGTCACGCCATGGCGGTCGGGGACCGCTTCACCGTGCTTAACCGCGGCAAAACCCTTGGCACCGCCATGCGCGGCAAGGTCACCGCCGAACAATTGCAGGACATGATGGCCGGGGGGCAGGAAATGGCCCAACTGGAAGGCTCTTTGGGAGGAACTGTGTGACACTTGACGTTATTACCATAGGCCGCTCTTCGGTTGATCTTTATGGCGCCCAGATTGGCGGGCGGCTTGAGGACATGGCCTCATTCAACAAATATATCGGCGGCTCACCAACCAACATGGCCGCCGGCACCGCCCGGCTCGGTTTGAAATCAGCCCTGATCACCAGGGTTGGCAACGAGCATATGGGCCGCTTCATTCGCGAACAACTGGTGCGCGAAGGGGTTGATGTGCGCGGGGTAACAACCGACCCGGAGCGGCTAACGGCGCTGGTTTTGCTCGGCATCAGGGACCGCGAGCATTTCCCGCTGATTTTTTACCGCGAAAACTGCGCCGACATGGCCCTGAGCGAAAATGATATCGACCCTTCCCTGATCGCCGAGAGCAAATGCGTAACGGTAACCGGCACCCATTTAAGCCACAACAATACCGAAGCCGCCATTTTAAAAGCGCTCAAACTGGCCCACCAGAACGGAGCCAGAACGGCGCTTGACATAGATTACAGACCCAATCTTTGGGGCCTGTCCGGCCATGGCGATGGCGAAAACCGCTTTATTGCCTCCGCGGCGGTCACCGCCAAACTGCAATCCAGCCTTGGTCTGTTTGATTTGATTGTTGGCACCGAGGAAGAATTTCATATTGCCGGGGGCACCACCGACACCATCAAAGCGTTACGTAATGTGCGCAAGGTAAGCAAGGCAACCCTTGTCTGCAAGCGCGGCCCGATGGGCGCCGCCGCCTTTGTTGGCGAAATCCCCGATAGTCTGGACGATGGGCTGAGCGGTCCCGGTTTCCCCATTGAGGTATTTAATGTTCTGGGGGCCGGAGACGGTTTCATGAGCGGGCTGCTAAAAGGCTGGTTGACCGGCCAGGATTGGCAAACCTCGCTTAAATACGCCAATGCCTGCGGCGCTTTTGCCGTTTCGCGCCATGGCTGCACCCCGGCCTATCCGAGCTGGGATGAACTGCAATATTTCTTTGAAAGAGGCATCAAAAACAAGGCCCTGCGCCATGATAAAGAGCTCGAACAAATCCACTGGTCGACCAACAGGGCCGGCAATTGGCCGGACATGCGGGTTTTTGCCTTTGATCACCGTATTCAACTCGAAGAAATGGCTGATGCGGCTGGCGCTGATCATATAAAAATCGGCGCTTTCAAACAGCTTTGCCTTGCCGCAACCCAAAAAGTGGCCAATGGCAAACAAGGCTATGGCATATTGTGCGACAGCCGTTTTGGCCGTGATGCGCTCTATGACGCCGCCGGATCCGGGCTGTGGATCGGCCACCCGGTTGAATGGCCCGGCTCGCGCCCCTTGACCCTTGAGCCGGAAATCGGAGCTGATTTTGGCGGCATTGGCGAATGGCCATCAGAACATGTGGTCAAGGTTTTGTGTTTTTATCACCCCGATGATGACCAGCAGACCAAGGCCAGACAGGAAGAAGTTATTTTGCGCCTGTTTGCCGCCACCAGACGCAGCGGCCACGAATTCCTGCTCGAAGTGATCCCGTCAAAGGTCGCGCCATGCAATGATGATAGTGCCGCCGCGATTATCCAGCGTTTTTATGACCTTGGCGTTTACCCCGACTGGTGGAAGCTCGAACCGATGAAAACCGAGGCCGCCTGGCAGGCGACCTGCTCAACGATTGCCAAAAACGACAAATGGTGCCGCGGCATTGTTGTTTTGGGGCTCGATGCCCCCAAAGCCGACCTTGAGGCCAGTTTTCAAGTGGCGGCAAAATATGATCTGGTCAAGGGTTTTGCCGTTGGTCGGACAATTTTTGCCGACGCCGCCCGCTCCTGGCTGGCCGGCAATATAGGCGACCAACAGGCGATTGCCGGCATGGCTGAAAAATACCGCGATCTCTGTAATATCTGGGACAATGCCAGAAACGGAAAAACAACATGAAAACCATCAGACTGACCGCCGCCCAGGCAATGGTGCGCTACCTTGAAAACCAGATGAACGACAAGGGCGAGACGTTCCTTGCCGGTTGCTGGGCGATTTTTGGCCATGGCAATGTTGCAGGGCTTGGTGAGGCCCTCTATGCGGCCCGCGAAAATTTCCCCACCTGGCGCGGCCATAATGAACAAGCAATGGCCCACGCCGCCATTGCCTATGCCAAGGCCCAAAACCGTTCTCGCGCCATGATGGTTACCACTTCAATCGGGCCCGGCGCCCTTAATATGGTTACCGCCGCCGCCCTGGCCCATGTCAACCGCCTGCCGGTCCTGCTGGTCCCGGGTGATGTTTTTGCCTCGCGCGCCCCCGACCCGGTATTGCAGCAGGTTGAGGATTTCAACGACGCCACGGTCAGCGCCAATGATTGCTTCAAGCCGGTCAGCAGATATTTCGACCGCATAACTCGCCCCGAACAACTTTTGAGCGCCCTGCCGCGCGCCATGGCAGCCATGAGCGACCCGGCCGATTGCGGCCCCGCCACATTGGCATTTTGCCAGGATGTGCAGGCACAAGCATATGACTGGCCGGAAAATTTCTTTGCACCCAAAATCTGGGCGCAACGCCGTCCCCGCCCCGACCTGGACCAACTTGAAATGGCGGCCAACGCCATCAAAAACGCCAAAACTCCATTGATCATCGCCGGGGGCGGCGTACTTTATTCGGGGGCGGAAAAAACCTTGTCCGCCTTTGCCGAAAAACACTCGATCCCGGTCGCTGAAACCCAGGCCGGAAAATCCTCCCTGCCCTGGGATCATGAGCTAAATATGGGCTCGATCGGGGTTACAGGATCCTCGGCGGCCAATCAGGTGGCCGAAAAAGCCGATCTGGTTATCGGGGTCGGCACCAGATTTCAGGATTTCACCACCGCCAGCTGGTCGCTGTTTCAAAACCCTGAACGAAAAATCCTCGCCCTTAACATTTCCTCCTATGACAGCCACAAGCATAATGCGATTTCGCTGGTTGCCGACGCCAGGGTGGGGCTGGAAGAACTCTCGGCCGCATTGAAAGATTATAAAGCCACGCTCCCTGACCCCGCGCTTAAAACCAACTGGCTAAAAGCCGTTGAGGCGGCAACCAAAGCACCGGTGGGCAATGAGCTGCCCAGCGACGCCCAGGTTATCGGGGCGGTGCAGCGCAGCCTTGACGATAACGCCATTGTTGTTTGCGCCGCCGGTGGCCTGCCCGGCGAATTGCACAAATTGTGGAAAGCGGGGCAACCCAACTCATATCACGTCGAATATGGCTTTTCCTGCATGGGTTATGAAATTGCCGGAGCACTGGGGGTGAAAATGGCCCACCCCGGGCGCGAAGTGGTTGTGATGGTCGGGGATGGCTCTTATATGATGCTCAATTCCGAGCTGGCTACCTCGGTTATGCTTGGCCACAAGATCATTGTGGTTATTCTTGATAATCGCGGCTTTGCCTGTATCAACCGCCTGCAAATCGGCACTGGAGGCGAAAGTTTCAATAATCTTTTGGATACCGCGCGCCATGTCATCCCTTCCGAGATTGATTTTGCCGCCCATGCCGCCGCCATGGGAGCGACGGCGGAAAAAGTGAGTTCGATTGATGAACTTGCAGAGGCCATGGCCCGCGCCCGCGCTTCGGAGCGCTCCTATGCCATTGTCATTGACACCGACCCGCTGGCCACCACTAAAGAAGGCGGCGCCTGGTGGGATGTGGCGGTGCCGGAAATTTCAACGCGCCAGGAAGTTGACAAGGCGCGCCAGAATTACCTGAACCATTTGAAAACCCAGCGTCGCGCTGACTGACAACGTTCCTGTTAGAGAATACTATTATGATCCATTACGGCACCAACCCCATCGCCTGGTCCAATGATGATGACCACTCGCTTGGCGCAGATATTTCGCTTGAGCAATGCTTGAGCGAAGCCAGCGCCATTGGCTTTGAAGGCATTGAAAAGGGCCACAAACTGCCCACAAAGCCCAAAGAACTCAAGGCGGCGCTTGCCCCGCACGGTTTGCGCTTTATTTCCGGCTGGCATTCATTGAACCTTTTGGCCCGTTCGGTGGCCGAGGAAAAAAAAGCCATCCAGCCCCATCTCGACCTGCTCAAGGCGATGGGATGCAAGGTCTGCATTGTTTGCGAGACCTCAAACGCCATTCACGGGAACAATGAGACCCCGTTAAGCGACAGCCCGGTCCTGGCCGGCGAACAATGGGCGTCCTTTGGCGCTGATGTTGAAGCGATTGCCCGATATTGCGCCGATCAAGGTATAAGCATGGTCTATCATCACCATATGGGCACAGTGGTTGAAACCGAGGCCGAGATCGCTTCCTTCATGGCTGCCACCGGTCCGGCAACCAAGCTGCTGCTTGATACCGGGCATGCTTTTTTTGCCGGCATTGATCCGGAAAAACTGGCCAGGACCTATATGCACAGGATCGGCCATTTGCACGCCAAAAACGTGCGCTCCAACATCAAAGCCGAGGTTGAACAACAAAATCTTTCATTTCTTGAAGGAGTGCGGCGCGGCATGTTCACCGTTCCCGGCGACCCTGAAGGCAATATTGATTTCGAACCGGTGCTTAAAATTGCCGCCCAACATGGCTATGATGGCTGGCTGGTGATCGAAGCCGAGCAGGACCCGCAGCTACGCAACCCGCTCAAATATCAAACCATCGGACTTAAGGCGCTCAAGCAGATGGCCCGCTCCGCCGGACTGGATAAAGGACAAGATTAATGGCTGACCTGTTGGTTAAACCTGCCGCCACCAAAGGCAAGGTGCACGATATCACCCCGAAAAGCGCCGGCTGGTCCTATGTCGGCTTTTCCCTTTATCGTCTTGAGCCGGGTGAGACCGCCTCCGAAATCACCGGAGACAATGAGGTTATTCTGGTGCTGGTTGAGGGCAGGGCGCTGATTTCCGGCGCTGGTCAGGATTTTGGCGAGATGGGCGATCGCATGGATGTGTTTGAACAAACCCCGCCCCATTGCCTTTATATACCCAACGACAAGGACTGGTCGGCCACCGCCACCACCCGCTGCACCCTGGCGGTGTGTTCAGCCCCCGGCAAAAGCGGCCACAAGGCCCAGATAATCGGGCCCACGGGAATTGATCTTGAAAAGCGCGGCAAGGGCGCCAACACCCGCTATATCCACAATATCGGCATGGAAAACCGCGATGTCGCCGACAGCCTGCTGGTCACCGAGGTTTATACCCCCAACGGCAACTGGTCCTCATATCCCCCCCATCGCCATGATGAGGATAATTTCCCCGAAATGACCTATCTGGAGGAAACCTATTATCACCGCCTCAACCCGGCCCAGGGCTTTGGCTTTCAGCGGGTTTTCACCGAGGATGGGGAACTGGACGAAACCATGGCGGTTTCAAATGGCGATGTGGTGCTGGTGCCAAAGGGCCATCATCCATGCGCCGCCCCTTATGGTTATGACATGTATTATCTTAATGTGATGGCCGGGCCAAAGCGCAAATGGCGCTTTAAAAACCACCCCGACCATGACTGGATTTTCCAGCGCGACAAATAGGCTGATCCGGGACCAGATCAGTTGCACCATTTCCAGGCGACATTGGTAAGCGTTTTGGCCATGCGCGTCACAATCGGGTCATAGCGCAATTTTTCGCTTCTGGGATATTGCAGATAAATATGGTTGAGCACGGTTTGAGAACAATTTCTGGAAAGCACAACCTTGGCATAGATAATATCATTGCCCAAATAGCCCGAATAGACAAACCAGCCATTGCCGGCCACATTATAAGTTATGTCAACGCCATCGTTTCTTGCGCTTTCAAGCATGAAATTGCGATATTGCCTGAAGGTGTCGACAACAACCATATATGAGCCATAGACCGCGAACGAGCCGCGGCCATCGGCGGCTTTCCAGATCCGGCCGTCATTATTGGCCGGAACCGGCTGGGCGATAAATCCTCTGGCCGGCACCTGGGCGCTGGTGCCGAAGCGATCGTTGACATAGCTCTTCCACGGCGCTGACAATGCGGGCTCAACAAACATCATCGGCATGAAAAAAACAGTAACAACAAGTGCTGCAAAAAATCGTTTCATAGTTCAAGCTCCATGTTCTTGTTGTGCCCCCCGCAACAAAACAATCCTTTCGGCAAAGTGCAAAAATCTAGAGCAAGATGCGTTCAGGTTGAATCGGAACGCCAAGCTTTAAGTCTTTGTTTTGTCTCGCGCCGACGGGCTGGTTTGGTCGCGTTTCTCGAGACGGATAAGTGGTATCCCGTTCGATCGTTGAACGATCCACTGGATCGTTCAATTATTCGATCTCACTCCTGAAAACGCTCTATTCATCAATCTTTACCGACAATCACAAGATGAACCATCAACAACACTTCATCAAGCTCCATTATAGCTGGCGGACAATCCCCGCCCCAAATCAAGAGCATCTTTTAAACCCGGTCGGCCTCTCATACAGATGGGCGATACGCTCAATCGCCTGGTCAAGCGGCTCGCTGGCCACATTCATCGTGTGGCCGCTGGCATGAATGATATGGGGCACACCGGCAATCTCGCCCTGACAGAGCGCGACATGGCCGCGCCAAAATATCAAATCGCCACGCCTGAGATTTTCCATGTCCGGTCCGGCATCGATCTGATCGCCCAAAGTGGCCTCTTGCATATCGGAGTCGCGCAATACTTCGCGCCCGCTCATTCGCATGGCCAACTGCACCATGCCGGCACAATCCAGCCCAAACCCGGACGCGCCACCCCATAAATAGGGCACGTTTTCCAAAAGCTCGCAAACGGCAACATAATCACCACCCAGCTGGTCACGGGCGCAAAGATGGCTTGCGATCATGGCGCTGCCATCCGCCAAAACCGCATATTTCGTGCCCCTGACGCTCTGATAGCCTTGGAGAGAAACCACACTGCCCATCGACAAGGCCATAATCGGCGGGCTTTTCAGCTCCGCGCGCGGATAAAGAAATGTCGAGGGGACACAAACAACATGCCCTGCAACATGACCTGGAGCTTTTTCGTTATCACCGGCCCCGGCCATCTCAAGCGCCTTGAGCTCAACATAACCGACATAGAAATCGCGCCTTGATTGAACCCATGCCCATTGTTCGCCTTGCTCAAAAACAAAAACCGGCTCGCCAAAAAGCAATTGGTGACAGGTCTCGCCAACGAGCGCCGGCTGGCTTTTCAGATCGGCAACCGGCACCCGGATTTCCGCCGCCACAGCGGCGACGAACCGGCCCGCCGTGACCTTGCCCTTTAATCTTATGTCGGCCAGATCAAAACGATAGGCATTAAGACGCCGGTCAAGCGGGTCGACAAATGCCGGTGCGGATATTTTGTTCATCATTCCTGCCCCAAGCTTCCACATATAGGAATGTTATTTTTATTACAGGCATTGAATTTATCCCGGCTTTGTCGTCTGATGCAACATATGGGAGTTCTCCCGCAAAATTTTTCCAAAAAAGTCCCTTAAGGACAAAATGACAAAAGCACCATACCCGCTGATATTTGATGGTCACAATGATGTTCTGCTCAAGCAGTTTCTCCTCGGCGCACAGGCGCAAACCGGCTTTATCAACGGATATGACGCCCATATAGATCTGCCCAAGGCCAAGGCTGGTGGCTTTGGCGGCGGATTTTTTGCCATCTTTGTTCCTTCTGAAATCAAGGATGATGACAAATTTGCCGAGATGAGCCAGCCCACCTATGATATTGAGCTGCCTCCGGCGATAGAGCAGACAAAAGCGCTGAAAGTAGCGCTGTCCCAGGCGGCCATCTTGTCGCGCCTGCAAAGGGATGGGGCGTTAAAGATATGCACGAGAGCAAGAGATATCCGCCAATGCCTTGAAACAGGCACCATGGCCGCGGTTTTACATATGGAAGGCGCCGAGGCGATCGACGCCAATCTTGATGCGCTTGAAGTTTTTTACAATGCCGGGTTGCGCTCGCTGGGCCCGGTATGGTCCCGCCCGACGATCTTTGGCCATGGGGTGCCGTTTCGTTTTCCCTCAAACGCTGATACTGGCCCCGGCCTGACCGAGGCGGGCAAAAATCTGGTGCGCCAATGCAACAATTTGCATATAATGCTCGATATGTCGCACCTGAACGAGGCCGGGTTTTGGGATGTGGCCAAATCAAGCGATGCCCCGCTGGTGGCCACCCACTCCAACGCCCAGGCGATCTGCCCGCATGCGCGCAATCTGAGCGATAAACAATTGGCCGCGATCAGAGATAGCGATGGTATGGTCGGGCTCAATTTTGCCGTCGCCTTCCTCAGGCCCGACGGGCAAATGAACAAGGATACCGGGCTCGATATCATGATGCGCCATCTCGACCATCTGCTCGAACATCTCGGGGAGGACAGGGTTGGCCTGGGTTCGGATTTTGACGGCGCCAACATTCCTTCGAAAATTGGCGACGCATCCGGTCTGGTCAATCTGGGCGAGGCAATGAAAAAGCACGGGATAAACGACGATTTACAGGTCAAGATCTGCAACGCCAACTGGTTGCGGGTTTTAGAAAAAACCTGGGGCGAATAAGGGCGGGTGTAATATTGCGCCCAAAACCTTATTGCCCGCAAAACTGGCTGGCTGAAAGGCGAGCCAATGATTTTTTGGTTTCAACAGGAGGAGGACTATCGTGAAACTTATACGTTCGATGATCTTTGGCGCCCTTGCCACGATCGCAGTCGGAGCAATTGGCGTTCCCGCCATGGCGGCAACACCGGCGGACATGCTGGTGATAGCGGACCAGATCGATGATATTACAACGCTTGATCCGGCCCAGTCTTTTGAGTTTTCCGGCAGCGATATCAGCCACAACATCTATGGCAAGCTGGTCAATTTCGACCCCGCCAACCTTGATGCGGGCTATGTTCCCGATCTGGCCAAAAGCTGGAGCGTGTCCGAGGATGGGAAAACCATCACCTTCCAGATGCGCGAAGGGGTAAAGTTCCACTCCGGCAACCCGGTTACCGCAAAAGACGCGGAATTCAGCCTGCGCCGTGCGGTGATTTTGAATAAAACCCCCGCTTTCATTTTAAAACAATTTGGTTTTACCCCGGAAAATGTCGACACGACCATTGTTGCAACCGGCCCGATGACCCTTCAGATCACCACCGACCGCCGCTATGCGCTTTCGTTCGTGCTCAACTGTTTGACCGCAACCATTGGCGGCATTGTCGACAGCAAGCTGGTCATGGAGCATGAGGTCAATGGCGATCTTGGCAACGAGTGGCTGCGCACAAACTCCGCCGGCTCCGGCGCCTATAAGCTTGGCTCATGGAAACCCAATGAATCAATCACCCTGATTGCCAACCCCGATTTTTATCTTGGGGCTCCGGCAATGAAGCGGGTTGTGGTTCGCAACATCAAGGAAAGCGCCACCCAGCGTTTGATGCTTGAACGCGGCGACATTGATGTGGCTCGCAATCTGACCCCGGAAGACGTTGCCGGTGTTTTGAAGATCAAGGGTCTGGCCGTCGACAGTGAACTGCGCGGGCGCATATTGTATTTCTCGCTTAACCAGAAGAACAAGATTCTCGCAAATCCCAAAGTCATCGAAGCGATGAAATATCTGGTCGACTACAAGGGAATGCAAGACAGCTTCCTCAAGGGCCAGTATACGGTTCATCAGTCTTTCCTGCCGCTGACCTATCTCGGGGCTATTGATGATCTGCCTTATTCGCTGAACATAGAAAAAGCCAAGGCGCTGCTGGTGGAAGCCGGATATCCCGATGGCTTTGAAGTAAACGTGGTGGTTCGCGAGGCCCAGGACCGCATTCAGGTGGCCCAGTCGCTGCAAAACACTTTCGCCAAGGTTGGTATCAAACTAAACATAACCGTAGGCACCGCTGCCCAGATCCTTGGCCAGTACCGTGCCCGCCAGCATGAAATATACCTTGGCGCCTGGGGCCCGGATTATCCCGATCCCAACACCAACGCCGCCACCTTTGCTCTTAATCAGGACAATAGCGATGAAGCCGGGCTGACCGGTCAGCTTGCCTGGCGCAACGCCTGGGATATCCCGGAAATGAGCAAGGAAACCCTGGCCGCAGTGGTTGAAAACGATCGCGATGTCCGCGCTCAAATGTACCAGAAAATCCAGCGTGAAAGCCAAAAAACGTCCCCGTTTGTCATCATGTTCCAAAAGATTGAACAGACCGGGCGCGCCGGTAACGTCAAGAACCTTAATCTTGGCGGGGCGATCACCGCGGTTTCCTACTGGCCGGTAACCAAATAAGTGAGCGTTACCACCAACACAACCAAAGGGCGGCGCAAGCTGCCCTTTACCGGTTTTCTGGTCAAGACCGGCAAGATATTGACCAGCGTTCTGGTCACCATGCTCGGACTGTTGTTCGTGACCTTTGTCATTGGCCGGGTTATGCCGCTCGACCCGACCCTGGCTATTGTCGGGGAAAGTGCTTCAAAGCAAACCTATGAGGAAGCCTATCGCTCGCTGGGTCTGGACAAGCCGCTGGCGGTACAGTTTTTTTACTATGTGAGCGATGTTGTGCGCGGCGATTTCGGCAAATCCTCACGGACCGGTTTTCCGGTTATCAATGATATCAAACGGGTTTTCCCGGCGACCATGGAACTGGCCACCATCGGCACCCTGATCGGGGTTCTGTTTGGTATCCCGCTCGGGATCGTGGCCGCGGTCAACCGCGGCAAATGGATTGACCAGATTGCACGAGTTTTGGCGTTGATCGGCTATTCAATGCCGGTTTTCTGGCTGGGCCTGATCGGACTTTTGATATTTTTTGGCATACTTGGCTGGGTCGGCGGGCCGGGAAGGCTGGATATTTTTTATGTCGATATTGTTCCACCGGTTACCGGCATGATTTTGGTAGATAGTCTTTTGGCCGGTGAATGGACTATTTTTCAAAACGCCATTTCCCATATAATTCTTCCCGCCTCGCTGTTGGGATATTATTCGCTTGCCTATATTTCGCGCATGACGCGCTCTTTCATGCTCGAACAGCTCAGCGCCGAATATATCACCACCGCCCGCGTCAAGGGCATGTCGGAACGCGCCGTGATCTGGAAACACGCCTTTGGCAATATCAAGGTGCAGTTGATAACAGTGGTTGCCCTTAGCTATGCCGGACTTCTGGAAGGATCGGTCCTTACTGAAATAATCTTTTCCTGGCCCGGTATCGGCCAATATATAACCACCTCCTTGCTCGCCGCCGACATGAACGCGGTAATGGGCGGCACGGTGGTTGTCGGACTGGTTTTTGTCCTACTCAACATATTTGCCGACCTGCTTTATAAATTCTTTGACCCGAGGGCGAAATGAGCGACATCAACACACAAAAACAATCGCTGCGCGCCTGGCTGCTTTCTGACGCTCCGACATCGCGCCGCCAGGCCAAATTCGCCGCCTTCTACCATTCATGGCTGTCCTTCAAAGGCAATCACATGGCCATGCTCGGCCTGGGTATTCTGGTGTTTTTGGTGTTTGTCGCCGCCTTTGCCCCGTTTCTGGCCCCCCACGACCCGTTTGCCCAGGATTTGGCTGCCCGCCTTCAACCGCCTGGCACCACAGGTTATCTTCTCGGGTCGGACAGTTTGGGCCGCGATATCTTGTCCCGGCTGATCTATGGTTCACGCATTACCCTTTATATCGTTACCCTTGTGGCGCTGATCGCCCCGGTTGCCGGGCTTTTTGTCGGCACGGTTGCCGGATTTACCGGTGGCTGGGTTGATGTTGTGCTGATGCGCATCACCGATATTTTCCTGGCCTTTCCACGCCTGGTTCTCGCTTTGGCTTTTGTCGCCGCCCTTGGTGCGGGCATTGAAAACGCGGTGCTGGCGATATCGCTTACCGCCTGGCCCCCTTATGCCAGAATGGCGCGCGCCGAAACCCTCACCATTCGCAATTCGGACTATATTCACGCCATCCGCCTGCAAGGGGCCGGCGCATTAAGAATTATAGTTCGCCATATCTGGCCATTGTGCATTTCCTCTCTTGTCGTCAGGGTAACCCTTGATATGGCCGGAATTATTCTTGCCGCCGCCGGGCTTGGCTTTTTGGGCCTTGGGGCGCAGCCGCCCTCGCCTGAATGGGGGGCGATGATTTCCGAGGGTCGCAATTTTATTCTGGATTACTGGTGGGTGGCCACCATGCCCGGACTGGCCATTTTTACCGTCTCGCTGGCCTTTAACCTTTTGGGCGACGGCTTGCGCGATGTCCTTGATCCAAAGAATGGTATGTAATGAACAATCTGCTTGAAGTTGAAAACCTCTGGGTAAGGTTTAAAACCCGCAGCGGTATTTTTGACGCGGTACGCGGCATCAGCTTTTCGCTCGGGCGCGAAAGGCTGGGCATCGTTGGCGAAAGCGGGTCGGGCAAATCAATGACCGGACGCGCCATTTTACGCCTGGTCCGCCCGCCGGGAATGATGAGCGCTGATCATATCAAGCTTGAAGGGGAAGATCTGCTGGCCAAATCCGAAACCCAAATGCGCGATGTGCGCGGCCACAGGGTTTCCATGATAATGCAGGACCCGAAATTTTCGCTCAATCCGGTGATGCGGGTCGGCGACCAGATTTCCGAAGCCTTGCGCCTGCACGCCAGCGCTTCGCGCTCCGAGGCAAAACGCAAATCCCTTGAAATGCTTGAAGCGGTCATGATCCGCGACCCCGAGCGCGTCTATAGACTTTACCCGCACGAGGTTTCCGGCGGCATGGGCCAGCGCATAATGATTGCCATGATGCTGATACCTGACCCCAAAATCCTGATTGCCGACGAGCCCACTTCAGCCCTTGATGTTTCGGTACAAATGCAGGTGCTCGAAATTATGGACAAGCTGGTCAAGGAAAGAGGGATGGGGTTGATTTTCATCAGCCATGACCTCAATCTGGTTTCCTCGTTTTGCGACCGGGTCCTGATCATGTATGGCGGGCGCATTGTTGAAACCTGCCGCGCTGATCGGTTAAGCGAAGCCAGCCATCCCTATACGATCGGGCTTTTGAACTCGCTGCCCCGCCTCAACGCCCCGGCGGAGCATTTAGAGGTGCTCAAAAGAGACCCCGCCTGGTATGATCAGGAAAGTGTGAGCGGCAAGCTATGAGTGGAATTGTAATTGAAGGGCTCAATGTCTGGTTTGGTGAAAACCAGGATCGGGTCACAGCGGTTATTGGAGCTGATTTTTCGGTTCCGGTGGGCGGAAGTTTTGGCCTGGTCGGAGAAAGCGGGTCGGGCAAATCAACTATTCTTCGCGCCCTGTGCGGACTGGTTCCCACCTGGGACGGCAAGATGGAGGTTTTGGGCAAAGCCCTCGGGAAAAAACGCGACCGGGAATTTTACAGCACCGTCCAGATGGTGTTTCAGGACCCTTACGCCTCCTTGCATCCACGCCATTCGGTCGACCAGGTTTTAAGCGAAACCCTGTCTCTACATGGTTTTAGTGATCTTGACCGGCGCATTTCAGCCCTGCTTGATGATGTCGGATTGGATACTTCGTTTCGCTTTCGCTATCCGCACCAGCTTTCCGGCGGCCAAAGGCAAAGGGTCGCCATTGCCCGCGCGCTGGCCTCGGAGCCAAAAATCCTGTTGCTGGACGAGCCCACTTCGGCCCTTGACGTTTCGGTGCAGGCGGAAATTTTGAACCTTTTGACCGATCTGCGCCAACAGCATAATCTGACCTATTTGATGGTCAGCCACGATCTGGCGGTAATTGGCCATATCTGCACCAGCGCCGCGGTGATGCAATTGGGTAAAATCGTTGAAATTCTCAGCCTTGACGACATGCGCGCCATGCGCACCAGCCACCCCTATACAAAACAATTGTTAAAAAGCAGTCTTGGATTTGACGCCAGCCTGGCCAACATAAAAACTCCGCTCTGAGCAAGCCGCGCGCCTTGGGTAAATTCCTATAGCCCCAGCCGGTCCAGCATCCGGTACCAACCCATGACAGCCGGCATGAACCACGGGTTACCGGAATAAAACGCATGGCCGGGAAATTCCAGCTTATCAAAGGCGGTGCGTCCCTTTTCCTCTTGGTCGAGCATTTTATGGCCAAGCTTGTTGCCGAAATAGCTGGCGCGCGAAACCCCGGAACCGCAATATCCCATGGCGTAATAAAGCCCGTCACGCTGGCCAATATGGGGCGCATGATCAAAGGAATAGGCCACCAGCCCCGACCAGACATGGCTGATTTTGACCTCTGAAAGGTCAGGAAACACCTCGAGCATGATGCGGCGCAATTGCCTGGCGTTTTCACCCGGATCGTCCGCCGCACTTGCGCGTCCGCCAAGCAAAATACGCTTTCCGTCCGGGGAGGCCCGGTAATAGGGAAAAACCCGGCTGCTGTCGCCATGCATCCGGCCGCGGGGCAGCAGCTTTGTCATCATCTCTTGGGGCAACTCCCTGGTGGCGATCATTGCGCTTCTGATCGGTATTACCCGGCGTCTGAATTGTTTGAATTGCCTGCCGGTATGGCCATTGGTGCAAATGGCGACGCGCTCGGCATTGATTTGGCCAACCGGGGTCTTTAGAGCAAACCCGGCGGCAGTTTTTTCAACCATTTCAACCGGGGTGCGGGTAAATATCAGCCCGCCCGCCGCGCGCACTTTTGCCGCCAGCCCAGCCAGATATTTTGCCGGATCAAGCCCCCCGTCACCATCAAAAACCACCCCGCCACAAAAAAGATCCGAGCCTATTTCCTCATGCACGCGCTCTTTGGCCACCATATGCCCGCTCACCGCACACGAATTTTGCAAATCTTCAAGCATGCGCGCCATTTGTTGATAATGAGCCGGCCTTCTGGCGCCAAGAAAGCGCCCGGTGCGCTTGAAATCGGCTTCAATGTTCTCGCGCTGTAAAAACCCGGCGAGATAATCAACGAACCCGGCGCTTTCGCGCAAAATATCATTGCTGATTTTGGTGCCGAATTTTGCCCTCAGCCCGGCAACCCCGAGCTTGTGAAAACTTGGCCCGACCATGCCGCCATTGCGCGAGCTTGCCCCCGCGCCCAGCTCCCCGGCCTCAAAAACCACCACCCTTAGCCCGGCACGCGCCAGAACCAAAGCCGCTGATAATCCCGAATAGCCCGCCCCGATGATCGCGGCATCAATCCTGGCGGGAATTTCCTGTGGCTGCGCGCTTTGCCAGGAAACCGCATCCCACCAGTATGGCAATGTTTTCATTGGTTTTACTATTTGTTATTCATCCATCGGAACGCTAGGCTTACCCTTGAGAAAAGGCAAGCCTGATGGCGCTCAAACCAGGGTTAAGAACAGTCCCAAAAGCGCTAAAACAGCGCTTGCGGCAAGTACCGCGCTGATGCCCAGCACCACCCACAGCGGAATAAAATCCACCTCAAGATGGGACACGCGCAGGTGCAAATGCCGGTAACGCCAGGCCGCGAGCAAAAAGGCCATGGCGCTGAGCACGATCAGCACCATGGAAATGCTCATGAGCAGCCACAGCGCCAATTCATCCTGTAAAAATCTGAAAATTCCCAGCCCGGCGACAAGCAGCGCCAGCCCGGT
>UOEO01000225.1_pt1 | contig 17939 bp, 18 predicted proteins | sample 1989881 | NCBI WGS metagenome assembly UOEO01 (sample SAMEA4712198, study PRJEB27164) | hydrothermal vent metagenome | biome: marine basaltic hydrothermal vent biome; feature: marine hydrothermal vent; material: mineral | place: Pacific Ocean | collected 2011-06-14/2011-07-23 | depth 1691 m
CTCTGGCGGCTATTTTATTGCCGTTGGCGGTGACGAGATTTTTGCCGACCCCTCTTCGATCGTTGGCTCGATCGGGGTGATTTACGCCGGGTTCGGCTTTGAAGAGGCGATCTCCAGAATTGGGGTCAAGCGGCGCATCCACACCGCCGGCAAATCCAAATCGCAGCTCGACCCGTTCGTGCCGGAAAAAAAGGCCGACGTTGAACGCCTCAAAGCCTTTGAACAGGATATTCATCAGGTATTTATCGATCATGTGAAACTTAATCGGGGCAACAAACTGACGGCTGAAGATGATATCTTGTTCACCGGAGAATGGTGGACCGGCCTACGCGGGCTCGAGCTGGGGCTGATTGACGAAATTGGCGATATGCACACCGTTTTGCGCGAACGCTATGGCGAGGACATAAAGCTAAAACAGATCGCGCCGAAAAAAAGACTGTTTTCATTGCCGCGTATTGGATTTTCCAGCACGGGAGCGCTGGACGGAGTGGGCGGAGAACTGCTAGGAGCGCTTCAAGACAAGGCCTTGTGGTCGCGCTTTGGGCTCTAGAGCAAAATGCGTTCAGATTGAAATTGAATCAGAACGCCAAGCTCTAAGTCTTTGTTTGGTCGCGTTCTCGAAACGAATAACCGGATCCACTTATTCTGAAAACGCTCTAGTAAAGGATATTGGCCATTCTTTTGAAATTGCTGATCTACGGGATTGTTCTGGGCGCCATTTATATTGGCGTGCGCCGGATATTGGCCGACTGGAGCAGTCGTTTCCGCGATATTGACAAACAAACCCGCGAACGTGATTTAAGGGAACGCAAGCGTCCTGATGTGGTGGAACTCAAACGCGACAAGGACGGAGTTTTCCGCCCCAGCGACAAAACCGGCAATTCCGACGATAAAAAACAATAGCAATAATGACTTCATCACCCCTTTCGTTTTCTCTCCAGCAAAATTTTGTCAGGCCCGCCCATGTCCACGCAAACCCCGTCCTGTCTTGATCCCAAAATTTCTTTTCAGGGCTTGATTCTTACCCTGCAAAAATACTGGGCCAGCAAGGGTTGTGTTATTTTGCAGCCCTATGACATGCAGATGGGAGCCGGCACCTCCCACACCGCCACCACCTTAAGGGCGCTGGGACCAAAACCGTGGAATGCGGCCTATGTTCAGCCCTCGCGCCGCCCCACCGACGGCCGTTATGGAGAAAACCCCAATCGCTTGCAGCATTATTACCAGTTTCAGGTAATCCTCAAACCATCCCCGCCCGACATTCAGGAGCTTTACCTGAATTCGCTTTATGCGATCGGGATCGACCCAAAACTGCATGATTTGCGCTTTGTCGAAGATGATTGGGAAAACCCGACACTTGGCGCCTGGGGTCTGGGCTGGGAAGTGTGGTGCGACGGCATGGAAGTTTCCCAGTTCACCTATTTTCAGCAGGTCGCCGGGTTTGAATGTTCTCCGGTTTCCGGCGAGCTGACCTATGGGCTTGAGCGGTTGGCGATGTATATCCAGAACGTTGAAAACGTCTATGATCTCAATTTCAACGGGCTTGAGGGCGACAAAAAGGTCACCTATGGTGATGTGTTCTTGCAAAATGAGCAGGAAAGCTCGCGCTATAATTTCGAGGTTGCGGATACCGAAATTCTGTTTGCCCATTTTGACGATGCGGAAAAAGAATGCCGGGCTATTCTGGCGGCACCCCAAGAGAGTAAAGACCAGCCGCCGATGGCCATCCCCGCCTATGAACAGATGTTAAAAGCCGCGCACAGCTTTAATATGCTTGACGCGCGCGGGGTGATTTCGGTGACCGAGCGGCAGGGATATATTCTGCGCATCCGCGAATTATCCAAGGCTTGCGGTGCCGCCTGGTTGCAAACAGAAGGCGGCGGCAACGTAAGTCAATTTACTTGAATGTAGTTAATTAGTTAAATTAACTGAAATTATGTTTATTTAATCAATTAGCTTAAAACAAGTTGAATGTTTGCTGACTTGCCTTGCGGTGGAGTTTATTTGCCTCGTGGGGGGCTTTTTTTCTCGCGGGTACACCACAATCAACGTGACGGGCCAAAACCGCGCTGTGGTGTCAAATGCTGCCCGTGGCGGCGGCGCGTAAAAAAGAGCGAGTGCCAGAGGCAACATTATTTCACCCCTGTTTCACCTCTTGGCAATGCCGTGATTTTTAGACTTGAAGGGAGCCATGCCCTGATTGGCCAAAGCGTCGGCCCTTTCGTTCATCTCATCTCCGGCGTGCCCTTTAAGCCAGTGCCAAGTTATTGAATGGCGTTTTACGGCCTGATCAAGCTCCTGCCACAGTTCGGCATTCTTGACCGGCTTTTTGGCCGCGGTTTTCCAGCCGTTCTTTTTCCAGTTGTTGATCCATTTGGTCAGACCGTCCTTGACATATTTGCTGTCGGTGAACATGTCGACCTCACATGGGCGCGTCAGTGAATCAAGCGCTCTGATCGCTGCCGTAAGCTCCATGCGGTTGTTGGTGGTGTCGGCGGCCCCGCCCTTGAGCTCTTTGACATGCCCGTTATATTGCAAAACAGCGCCCCAGCCTCCGGGCCCCGGATTGCCTGAGCAGGCCCCGTCGGTATGAATAATTACCCTAACGCCCATAACCCTGTCGTCCATTATTATGTCCTGAGTTTTCGTGGCAGGTTGAAGGCGATGTTTTCCGTGGCGCTGGCCTGAAAAGAAACTGAAATGTCAAACCTTTGGGCAAAGGCGGCAATGATTTCATCGACCAGTATCTCCGGGGCCGACGCTCCGGCGGTGATGCCGATTGATTTGACGCCAAAAAACACCTCCCATTCAATCTGGGCGGCCCGCTGCGCCAGAACGCAAATCTTGCAGCCCGAGCGCTGGGCCACCTCAACCAGACGCATCGAGTTGGAGGAATTGGGCGCGCCGACAACAATCATTGCGTCAACCTGGGGCGCAACCAGTTTAACCGCCCTTTGCCGGTTGGTGGTGGCATAACAAATATCTTGCTTGGCCGGGCTTTTCATCTGAGGAAACCGGGCCTGTAAAACCGCAACGATTTGCGCCGTATCGTCCAGTGACAAGGTGGTCTGGGTGACAAAGGCGAGTTTCATATTGTCTTTTGGCGCAAATATTTCAGCATCAGACACCGTTTCCACCAGCGAAATGGCGCTTTGAGGCAGCTGGCCCATGGTTCCTATTACCTCGGGGTGGCCGCGATGGCCGATCAGGATGATATGGTGCCCCTCGTCAAACAGATGGCTGGCCTCAACATGGACCTTGGACACCAGCGGGCAGGTGGCGTCGAGCACGAACATATTGCGCCTTTGGGCCTCTTGGGGCACGGTTTTCGCAACCCCATGGGCAGAAAAAATTACCGGGGCGTCGGTATCGGCGATTTCTTCGAGTTCCTCGACGAAAATCGCACCTTTTTCCTTCAAACTGTCAACGACATATTTATTGTGAACAATCTCGTGGCGCACATAGACCGGGGCGCCGTATTTTTCCAGTGTTTTTTCAACGATTTGAACGGCGCGATCAACCCCGGCGCAAAAGCCGCGCGGCGAGCAGAGGATGATCTTTAGTGGCGGCAGGTTTTTCATGAAAAACCGATGCTTTGTTAGCCGGAACAAGTCAAGCCCTGTTGCCCAAATGACGCCCAACGGGCAGTATGACATTGAATTAGCATTTTTTGAGTTTTCCAGTGACCCTTGCCCAGCAAATGATCGTGATTTCTCCCGCCCAAGGCGCCGCCCCATTATCGGCGGAGCAAAGAGGTTTGCTGATCGGCAAGGCACGCTGGATCAGAACGGTATTTGACGCCGGGCTGGCAACCGTTGCGGCCATTTGCATCACCCGCGCCGCCTGGGAGGGGTTGCAGGAAGAGCACCATTCGGGTGACAAACATTTGCTTGCGGCCTGGGTTGCAACCCTGTTTCGTCTGGTCCCCAAGGGGCAACAACCGCCCAAGCTGGTGGTGCGCACTTCAGCTTCAAGACACAGCGCCGGTCTGATGCGCGCTATTGCCGATATCGTTCCGCCCGCCAATGAAGTGGACGCCGTTGCCCCGCAAAAGCCGCTGGGACGGGCGATAGAAGCAGCCTTTGCCTCCTATGGCCCAGAGCGTCCGGTATGGGACAGTGCCGCCAGCCAGACGGCGCGGGACAATCAGATCATTGTCGTTCAGGCTTTTGCCCGTGGCAATCTGCACGAGTTCATGACCCGGGACGCAAAAACCGGTCAACGCGGGCCATTTCCGGTTGCCGGGGATAAGGCTCCGGCTGAATATCCCGACCTTTTCCATCAGGTCTCGGACCTGCTTGATGCCGCGTCCGGCCAGCACATGCTGGCCCTGATTGCCCAAGACAAGTTTGGGGACAAATTTGTTTCAGCCCGTCCGTTTCCGGTCGAAGCCGGGGCTGATCTGGAGGCGGCGGTCGACAGGGCCGAACGCGGCATCTGGTCAGCGCGCCAGGCGGTCAATTCATTTGATCCGGCCCGTCTGCCCCATCTCTTGCATCCGCGTCTTAAGGCGAGCGAAAAAACAACCCCCATCGCTTCCGGACTTGGGGTTTCTCCGGGCGCGGCCAGCGGCGCTATCGTTTTTACCCCCGAGGATGCCGCGCGCGCCAGCGCCCGCGGGGCCAACTGTATTCTGGTAATGAGCGAGACCGGGCCGACCGATGTCGAGGGCATGCAGGCGGCCACCGGAATATTGACCGCGCGCGGCGGCATGACCAGCCATGCCGCCGTGGTTGCGCGCGTCAGCGGTCATCCGTGCGTTGCCGGTGTGCGCTCCTTGCTGGTTGATAGCGATAATTTGACCTGCCGCATCGGTGAAACAGAACTCAAACAGGGTGATTTCATCACCATTGATGGCAGCCATGGTGCTGTTTACGCCGGTCTGCAACCGCTTTTTCAGCCGCATATCGGGGCGGCGGTTTCGCGCCTTTTGGACTGGTCGGATGGCGGGCGCACCATTGCGGTGAGAACCAATGTGGAAACCCTTGAGGCGGCCAGAACCGCGCTTGATTTTGGCGCCGAGGGCATTGGTCTGGCCCGCTCGGAACATATGTTTTTCTCCCACGAACGCATGGTTGCCCTCAGACGGCTGATCCTGTCTGAAAATGAGAATGACCGCGAGCAGGCCCTTAAGGGGCTGATTGAATATCAAGCTGGCGATTACGCCGCCCTTTTTGCCGCAATGAGCGGCAAGCCGGTTACCGTTCGCCTGTTCGATCCGCCCCTGCATGAGTTTTTGCCTCGCACCGATGACGATATCGAGGATACCGCCGCCTCCCTCGGGCTAAGCGCGAAGGCGCTAAGATTGCGCCTGAACCGGCTGAGCGAAATAAACCCGATGCTTGGCCATCGCGGTTGCCGGCTGGCGATCACCTACCCTGAAATTTTAAACATGCAGATGCACGCCCTGTTCGCCGGGGCGCGGGCGGCGGCGAACAGGCAGACGGAGCCGGTGCAACTTGAGGTGATGGTGCCGTTTGTTTCGTCTTCGCGCGAAGTATTGTGGCTGCGCGATCAGGTGATGAATATTGCCGACAAGGCCAGCCTGCATCTGGAAAATCAGGTTCATTTTTCCTTTGGCACCATGATCGAGCTGCCGCGCGCCGCCCTCAGGGCCGGTGAGATCGCTCACGCGGTTGATTTCTTCTCGTTTGGGACCAATGATTTGACCCAGACCACTTACGGGATTTCGCGCGATGATGCCCCGGCATTTCTGGCCGCCTATCAGCGCAAGGGTATTTACGAGCATGACCCGTTCGTAACCCTTGACCAGACCGGGGTCGGGGAACTGATCAAACTGGCGATCAAGCGCGGCCGAGCCGCAAATCCCGAGCTTGTTGTCGGAATTTGCGGCGAACATGCCGGTGATCCTGATTCATTGAAATTCTTTGCCGGGCTTGATATCGATTATGTCAGTTGTTCGCCCTACAGGGTGCCGGTAGCCCGCCTGGCGCTGGCTCAGGCGCAAAGATAAGCGCCGCGCAGTTTTTTGCCTTGTTTAAGCCTGTTTATTCCCTCAAATGACCCTATAAATGACCCTAGAATGACCCCATTTGAGCCCTTAACCGGCCAAACTGGCTCTCTTTACTGTTGATCAACGTTAATTAGCTATTATCCCGAAGCTGGCAATTTTATGAGCATGCCGGCGCGTTGTTGAGTAAATTGCGGTAGTTAAGAGTATATGGCCCAGAAATTCCGGCCTGCTGGATCAAAAAACGTTCGCCGCAAAAATATTGCGGCCCGGTTGGTCAGTATCAGCGCCATTTCGGCAACCAGCTATATGTTGATGCTTGCTAATGCCAATGGCCCGGCTTTTAATCCTGATTTGCAAACCCCGCCTCTGGCCGTTGGCGCCATTGTTCCCGAAACTGGTTCCCCAATCACCGACCCGGTGAACATTATTTTTCAATCAGCGACTTTTGTCGGGCCGAACAGGTCCCTTAAAACCAACCGGATGCGCCCTGAAATCGATGTGATCGAACTTTCGCGCTCGTTTAACAAGGCCCGCCTGCGTCTGGCCCAGTTGCGCGCCAGCGAACCGGCGCAACTTGACCCCTTGCCGCAAAATTCCGGTTTGAATATTGCCGGCATTACCGCAATGGAAATTCCTGCGCCAATTTCCATTGCCGCTGTTGATCCGGCGCTGGCCTCCGCCGCCCTTGCCGCGATCGCCAAAGCGACCCCGCTTGATCCTTCAGTCCCGCGCCCAAACGTTATTTCTTCAAAACTGGCCTATGCGCGCGCCGTTGCGCCAACCACTCAACGAGAATTGAACCGCTATTCCGAGCGCGATCGCTGGTGCCTGTCCAGCGCCATTTATTTTGAAGCACGCGGGGAAAGCTATCGCGGTCAGGTGGCGGTAGCCCAGGTGGTGATGAACCGGGTCAAGCACCCGCTTTATCCCGACACCATTTGCGGGGTGGTATTTCAAAACCAGAGCTGGCGTGATCGTTGCCAGTTTTCATTCGCCTGCGATGGCAAGCCGGAACGGGTCACGGAACCCAAGGCGTGGGCGCGGGCCCAGGAAATCACCCAAAAAGTCACCACAGGCAAGATATATCTTTCAGAAGTGGCCAACGCCACCCATTACCACGCCAATTACGTCCACCCCAGCTGGGCAAAGCGCATGGAGAGGGTAACTGCGATCGGCACCCATATTTTTTACCGCTTCCGCAGCTGACGGCAAAAAACAAGAGCTATTTTATGCTTAGAAACGATGGGGCGGTGGAGCTTTTTATCTCTTTCCAGCCGCCGGGTGATTGCCAGATCATAAGGGTGAAGGTTTTTGCCAGCTCAAATGGCGCGACTTCACTGACATTGATGCCGGGATAAACAATGTGGTGGGATTTCAGGGCGTCGCTGGAATAAGTGCCGCTGGCGGTGGTGATGATCTGAACGTTTTCCAGGCGGCCAAAGCTGAATTTTCGCACCCGGTACTGGCTTATAACTTTTCGCGACACTGATGGTGCAATATCAACATTGTAGCTTTTTTCGCCAATCCGCAGCAAACCGGAAAGCATGTTGTTGCTGCTGGCCCCACTGGTGCTGGCGGGCGTATTGATGGGCAAATTGCTGCCGGAAACAATAATGGGTGAAATATTTTGGCGGGCCGGGTCGCCAACCATTGCGATTTGCCCCGTGTTCGACATCGCCTGGGAAAACATTGTCATGCTGAATATGAAAATGCCTAAAAAGGCTGCGCCCCACAGGGTTAAATTTTTCATAAATTGCCCGCCCTTGATCGCAAAATACCATTGTTAACCCTTTATCAACCATATTGGCGGGCAAGGCAAAGAGCTTTGGTGCGCATCGTTAACGGGCGGAAGTGTACCGGGATTTTTCAAAATCAGATTTTTGCCGCGATCTGCTCGAAACGTTCGATAAAACGGGCTTGGGCTTCCCCTGTCGGCAGCGGGCGGATCAACAGTTCAAAATCATCAAGTTCAAAGCCGGCCACACTGGGAGCGCCAAACAGGCGGCGCGCCTCATCACTTACGAACCCGGCCAGATTTACCGCCTCATAATAGGCCGCTTCCCTATCGGATTTCTTGATGTGCCTGCTCATTAGTGGCGGGCGGATTGCCGGAAGGGAAAAGCGCAAATGTATTGCCGAAAGCACCGTGTCTTCGATTTCCTTGTAATTTCCGCCCATTGCCGCCTTGAATGGGGAAATGATATCGCCCATCACATATTCCGCCGCGTCATGCAAAAGCGCGAACAATTGCTCTTTTGGCGAAACATCTCCAAAACTGGCGTTAACAATTTCGAGCACCAATATTGAATGCTGGGCCACTGAAAACGGATAATCGCCGATGGTTTGCCCGTTCCATCTGGCAACCCGGGCCAGGCCATGGGCAATGTCGCTGATTTCGACGTCAAGCGGAGACGGGTTGAGCAAGTCAAGCCGGCGGCCCGAAAGCATTCTTTGCCAGGCTCTTGTTTCTGCCCGCACCATTTATAAATTCCCTTCAGGTCCCGGTTTGATTTCTATCCGAATCGGAAAAATCGTAACTTGCCCACTCGGGAGCGGCAAGTATCACTCTCTTTGCTGCAATGCTTGCCTTTTTGGCGCCCCCAAGGCGATCGAGCCGCAAAAAGCCAACCGCAACCCCGTTGACTTGCTGGCCAATCCTGCCTGCCTCGCGATCTCCGGCCATAACCGAATTTTCCTCGTGCACTTCAATATTTGAAACGATCAGCGGCCGCCGCCGCGCCGTTGAGCGATGGTGCATGCGCGACACCACTTCCTGGCCGACATAACAGCCCTTTTTGAAATCGACCCCGCCCAGCAAATCCATGCCGATATCGTGGGGAAACATTGTGTTGGGAGCAAAATCGGCCCCCATCTCGCCAATCCCCAAAGCAATGCGTTTGGCGGCAAACTCGGTTTCATCGGCAACCCAGTCCCGACAAGCCGCTTGCGGGGCAATCACCCGATAGCCCATGCCATCGGTGCGAATATCTTTAGCAACGATAAAATCGGCGTTTTCCAGCCGCTTTTCGCTCCAGCCAACCGCGTGAGTTACAGAAAGATCCTCGATTTCCACCTTGGCGCGCAATTTATACATGCGCATACGCTTGAAAAAATCAGCAGCAAAATCCGCCGCCACATCGAGCCAGAACGCATCATTGTGCCAGCTGATCAGACCTTCGGCAATAATTTTACCCTGCGGGGTCAACAAGGCCCACCAGCGCGCTATGCCGGATTGCTGTTTTATCGTTGCTGTTAGCACATCATTGAGCAGCTTACCTGCCTCCGGCCCGGAAATTCTCAAGGCAACGCGGCTTTGGCGCAAAAATATACTCAATTCCCTCTCCCCTTCTTCCAATTGTTGAGCATGCGCGTAAATTGGGTCAAAACCCGCAATAGGCAGGCAATTCGCAAAAGGGCGCTAAAGATAAAATGGCTTTATTCGATCTGATTTTCAAGCATGGCACGATTGTCAATCATTGTGGGATTTTTGCCGCCGATATTGCCGTTAAAGACGGCAGGATAGCTGATATCGGCAGTTTTGCCGCAGTAGATGCAAACGAGATGCTAGATTGCACGGGCTTGCATATCCTGCCCGGGGTCATTGACACTCAGGTTCATTTCCGTGAACCGGGCCTTACCGGCAAGGAAGACATGAAGTCCGGCTCGCTTTCAGCGGTTATGGGTGGTGTTACCTCGGTATTTGAAATGCCCAACACTTCTCCCCTGACCATTGATAAAAACAGCTTTGAGGACAAGATCGCCCGCGCCAGCGCCACCATGCATTGCGATTTCGCCTTTTATGTCGGGGGCACAAGTGAAAATACCGGCCAATTGGCGGCGCTGGAAAAACTGCCCGGCTGCGCCGGGGTCAAGGTGTTCATGGGCTCCTCAACCGGCTCGTTGCTGGTTTCAGATGATCAGGGAATTGCCGCAATCCTTGATGTAATCTCGCGCCGCGCCGCTTTCCATTCCGAGGACGAGGAGCGCCTGAACCAAAGAAAAAATCTGCGAATTGACAATGATCCGGCCTCGCACCCGGTTTGGCGCGATGCTGAAGTGGCGCTCAAATCAACCCGGCGACTAGTCGAGCTGGCGCGCCGGGCGGCAAAGCGCATTCATATTCTTCATGTCTCAACGCGCGATGAGATGGAGTTTCTTGCCAATCACAAGGATATCGTCAGTGTTGAGGTGACCCCGCATCATTTGACGCTGGATGACAGCGCCTACAAAGAATTGGGCACTCTGGTGCAAATGAACCCGCCAATCCGCTCCAAACAACACCAGAACGGCCTGTGGCGGGCGCTGGACAATGGAATTGCCGATATATTGGGCTCGGACCATGCCCCGCATACTGTTGCGGAAAAATCCCGGCCCTATCCTTTGTCGCCCTCGGGGATGGGCGGGGTGCAGACCTTGGTGCCCATTATGCTTGATCACGTCAACAAGGGACGCCTGAACCTGATGCGCTTTGTCGACATGACCAGCGCCGGGCCCAACCGGCTGTTCAACATTGCCGGCAAGGGACGTCTGGCGGTTGGTTATGATGCTGATCTGACCATTGTTGACATGAAGCGAAGTCAAACCATTACCAATGATCAGGTGGCATCAAAAGCCGGCTGGACGCCTTATGACGGCAAGAAAGTCACCGGCTGGCCGATCGGCACCATCGTGCGCGGTCATAAGGTAATGTGGGAGGGAGAACTGGTGGAACAAGCGTGCGGGCGGCCTGTTCGTTTTTCCGAGGCGCTGGGCTAATTATTTTGCCTCGCGGGGCGTTTCGATAAAACCATGACGGGCTAAAACCGCCCTATGGTTTTATCTGCCCCTGCGGCGGCGCGCCGGGCTACCGGCGGCTCGCTCTTCGCTCGCTGAGGCTTCGCCTCATTTCTTTTCCCATTGTCTGTATGGGTACGTTCCTCGGCTGGGGTGGAGTTTATATGCCTCGCGGGGCGTATCACATTTGCCACGACGCGCTAAATCCGCGCTGTGTCAAATACTGCCCCTGCGGCGGCGCGCCGGGCTACCGGCGGCTCGCTCTTCGCTCGCTACTCGGCTAACGCCTCGTTATTATTTTACCATTCAACTTTTCTTTCGTCATTCCGGCGCAGGCCGGAATCCATTCTTGTTCATACTATGTATCAACAAAAAAGATGGACCCCGGCCTTCGCCGGGGTGACGCTCAGGGGTTTTTCTATTATTTTGCCTTACCCCAAGCCTTCATCCGTCATTGCGAGCGCCCCCTTCATGGTGAGCTTGTCGAACCACGAAGGAGGGCGCGCGGCAATCCAGTTTTTTGCGCCCCACGGCAAACCGCCCTGGATTGCTTCGTCACTTCGTTCCTCGCAATGACGAGAAAATATTGTTCCTTACTTGCCTCGTCCTTCGACAAGCTCAGGATGAGGCAAGTGCTGCTCGCTGTTCGCTGTCTATATGCCTCACGCGCCATACCACAATCAACATGACGGGCTAATTCCGCCCTATGTTGATTGCTGGCGCTCCGGCGGGGCGCTGGGTTGCCAGCGGCTCGCTGTTCGCGAGCTGAGGCTAAATCCTCATTTCTTTTTCCATTGTCTGTATGGGTACGTTCCTCGGCTGGGGTGCCGGGGAAGGCCCTGAAAGGGCCGACGGCGGCGCGCATAAAAGAGCCGGGGGTGGAGTTTATATGCCTCTCGGGGCGTTTCGATAAAACCATGACGGGCTAACTCCGCCCTATGGTTTTATCTGCCCCTGCGGCAGCGCGCTGGGCTGCCAGCGGCTCGCGTTAAAGCTCGCTGAGGCTTCGCCTCATTTCTTTTCCCATTGTCTGTATGGGTACGTTCCTCGGCTGGGGTGCCGGCCAAGCCTATTGGATGGAACGGTCCAGCGAATATTCGCCGCTTTTTATGCGCTTTGGCAAATCTGTAATCAGTTCGGCGGTTGCCTCCTCGCCAAACATGCGCACAAGGGTTGCCAATGCTGCAAACAGGGCGGCGTGCGATAAAGCCTCGCCATCCACCCCATCCGCCTCGGCGCTGTTCCATGCCTCGGCGATATATTCAAGGGCTATTTGGCGCTCTTCGCTCTGATTCGTTGTGATCGTACGGGCGTCAATTGTGGTAAACATCTTGCTCTGCTTGTTTTTATTTTGTTTTTGGAACCCTGCTCAGATAACACATTACTCCTGTTGTCTGACCTGAGAAGTTACGGGAAGGTTAATGTGGCGTGCGGTAATATACTTAATTCTACTCCGCATAGCGAGAGTGAATATCGCGTGCCAGATGGTCCGCCTCCGCCATGAGGCGCGCCATGGCCAGTTTGCCTGATTGGGTGCATGAACGATAAAGACGCGAATATGCCATATACCCCTCGTTGAACGCACCGTTCAAACGTTGTTTTCTGTCCTGTCCCGGCTCGTCCAGATCAATCAGCTCCGTGGCGTTCTGGCGCCAATCCTCTTGCTTGAACCCACAAAGTGGTTGCAGAAAATAAAGATTTCCCATGACCATGAGCAGCCGCTCCATTTCCTTTTGATAGGGCGGGTCCACAGCCATTGCCGGTTGCATGAACAAAAACAGCAAAATTGCGGCCACAACCGGCCGTTTCGGAACTTTGCGTTTGCCATCCCTTGCTTTTTCTTGTTTTTTTCCTTTCATGGCCCTGCCTAAGAAAGGCACTTTCCAGAAAAGTGCAAGTGTCCAAATTAGAAAAATACCGTAAAATGCGTAGCCATAGAACCAAAAAAGGTTAACAATATTATGACGGTCGGCCATTAGTCGGCCATTACAGGGGGCAGCTGATAAATTCTTGATTGTCAGCCGCCTGTTCGCAGGAGCTAAAACCTGGAGCTAATCAAACAGCGCGTCAATGGCAGCCTGGGTGGCGTTATTGTCGACATCAGCAAAATGGGACGGGTCCGAAATCAATGCCGACACCTTGTCGCGCGCATGTTTTATATCGCTCATATGATCGTTAATATGCTCGAGCGAGCTTTGGTGGGTAAAAACATTATCGGCAAAAATCTGGTTGGCGAGAATCTGGTGATCAAGAATAAGTTCGATCAATATGTTGACTGCATCCTCAAACGCCTTGCGTTTATAACAAGGAAGCGAGCGAAACGCGGCCAATACGATATCCATGCCGACAAATCCGGAGCGGGCGAAATGGGTTTCATAATCAATTGGCAGCCAGTCAGCGAGTACGTCCGGGGTCATGGTTTTGTCTCCAACCATTTCCCCAAGCATGATATATTCGTTGAACGGGTTCAAAAAATCCGTGGCCAGCCTGGTGTCGGGGTGAACATTGGCCGCCTCCATCACCTCCCTGTCCGGACATGGCGCCCAGTCTTCACACTCTTCTTGCACTTGCGCTTGCGTAGCCATGTAATATTTTTTACGCAAAAATCATTTGTTTCGTAGTGAACGCTCTTATGCGTATTTTGCCCCATGCAAAGAAAGTATCCAGCATTTATTCAGCCAGGATTTTTCCCGGATTAAGAATATTGTTGGGGTCCAGCGCCTGTTTTATTTTACCCATCATTGCCAAGGCCACCGGATCCTTTAATTTTTTCAACAGGTCAACCTTTAACTGCCCGATCCCGTGTTCGGCAGAAACCGAACCGCCAAGTTCGGTTACAATCTGATAGATCGCCTCGTGCAGGGGGGCGGCGCCATCCATGAAGACCTTGGGGTCCATAGCCAGCGGCTGGCTGAAATTGAAATGAATATTGCCGTCTCCCATATGGCCGAACGGGCAGGGACGAATTCCGGCAATGATCGCCTTTGCCGCTTTTGAACCGCGCGCTATCAGTTCCGGAACGGCGGAAACAGGCACCGAAACATCATGCTTGATCGAGGCTCCCTCGCGCGACTGGCTTGGTGACATCTGCTCGCGGGCAGCCCACATATTATTGCGTGCTTGTCCGGAGGCGGCCAGGGTGGCGTCGTCAATTATATGCGCTGCAAGCGCTGCCTCCAGGCCATTGGACAGAATATCGCCCGAGGCGCCTTTTGCTATTGAGACCTCAGCCAGAACGTACCATGGCGAAAAACTGGCCGAGGGGTCCTTTGCAAGCATTTTGTGCTTGAGCTGAATATCAAGGCCAAAACGCGGCATCAGTTCAAACGCAGTCAAAGCGGACCCGGCGCGATCCTTTAGCAGGCCAAAAAGGTGCAGGGCTACTTCCGGGGAAGCAACATTGATCCAGGCTGTTTCATAATCATGCGCTCGCGGATATAATTTGAGCGTGGCCGCGACAATAAAACCGAGCGTGCCTTCAGCCCCAATCAGCAAATCGCGCAAATCATAGCCGGTATTGTCTTTTTTCAGGGCGTTAAGGCCACGATAAAGCGTCCCATCGGCCATTACCGCTTCAACCCCCAGGCACAATTGGCGCGCATTGCCATAAGCCAGGACATGAACCCCCCCGGCATTGGTTGAAAGCACCCCGCCGATGGTAGCTGACCCTTGTGAGGCAATGGAAAGCGGAAACAGCAATCCGGCCTCTTGCGCCGCCTCTTGCGCCGCTTGCAGGGTCAGCCCCGCCTCGACATCCATATGGCCGGATTTGACGTCAATCTCGCGCACTTTGTTCAAATGTTTAAGCGAAACAATGATTTCGTCGCCAAAACGCGGCACCTGGCCGCCGACAAGTCCGGTGTTGCCGCCCTGGGGGATGAGGGGGGTTTTTTCGGCATTGGCCCAGGCGACAATGGATTGCAGCGTTTTGACATCGCGCGGGGTAACAACAGCCTGTGCCGGAGTGTGGAAGCGTTTGCGCGGCTCCTCGAGAAAAGACGCCATATCCTTTGACTGGCAAAAAACATTGTTTTGGCCGGCAATTTGTTCAAGCGCGGCGCAGATTCCCTGCGGTAAATTGGTCATTTTGTGTTCCAGATTGTCGAAAAATCATGATCGGGCAAGCTTGCCCGGCACCTTGGCCTGTGTCACAAGCAAATTCAATAATCAACGATGGTTTTGAGCACACGGAGATAAAAGAGCAATGGCAAAGGGTTTGATGGCGGGCAAACGCGGTTTGATCATGGGGGTTGCCAATGCGCGCTCGATCGCCTGGGGAATTGCCCAGGCGGTGCATAATGAGGGGGCCGAGCTGGCTTTTACCTATCAGGGGGATGTGTTGAAACGCCGGGTTGACCCGCTGGCTCAACAGGTCGGCTCGGATCTGGTGGTTGAGTGCGATGTGACCAGCTCGGCTGCGATTGACGCCGCCTTTGCCGCCATTGAAAAAAAATGGGGCAAGCTGGATTTTCTGGTCCATGCCATCGGTTTTTCCAACAAGGAAGAGCTCAAAGGGCGCTATATCGAGACCAGCCCGGAAAATTTTGCCATGACCATGGATATTTCGGTCTATTCGCTGACCGCGGTCGCCCAAAGGGCAGAAAAACTGATGACACAGGGCGGCTCGATCATCACCCTGACCTATTATGGTTCGGAAAAGGTCATGCCAAATTATAACGTGATGGGGGTAGCCAAGGCGGCGCTGGAATGTTCGGTCAAATATCTGGCCGCTGATCTGGGGCCGAAAAACATCCGGGTCAACGCCATTTCCGCCGGGCCGATGAAAACCCTTGCCGCCTCCGGCATCGGCGATTTCCGCCAGATGCTGCACTGGACTGAAGAAAACGCGCCATTGCGGCGCAATGTCACCATGGATGATGTCGGGGGAGCCGGGCTTTACCTGCTTTCTGATTTGTCAAGCGGCACCACCGGGGAAATCCACCATGTCGATAGTGGCTATAATATTTTGGGCATGAAAGTTCTTGATGGCGACAATGATAGCTGACCGGTTCAAACCAGCTTTCCAGGAAAATAGTGAACGACAAGATGACAGACTGGCCTGAAATATTTTTCGCCCGCCATGGCGAAACCGAATGGAACCGCCAACGGCGCTACCAGGGCACCATGGATATTCCTCTCAACGACGCGGGAAGGGCCCAGGCGCTGGCCAGCGGGCCGCTTTTAAAACAAATGCTGGCGCAACATAATATCGATCCGGCAGGCATTGGCTGGTATGTTTCACCTCTTGGCCGCGCTGTTGAAACCATGAACCTGATGCGCGCAGCCTTTGACGGGGAGCTGCCGGAAGTAACCATGGACAAGCGGCTGGCGGAAATTTCCTTTGGCGCTCTTGAAGGCAAGCTGCAAAAAGAATTGCCGCCCGAGCTTGCGCTTCCTCCCGGCGAGCGCGAAGCTGATTATTGGTTTCATCGCCCCCCTGACGGAGAAAACTATTCGGACCTTGGCCGGCGCGTGCTGCCATTTTTACACGAGTTGAACGGCACCAGCATTATTGTTGCCCATGGCGGCATCATGCGCCTGTTGCGTCATCTGTTGGAAAATGTATCGCATAAGGATGCGGTAAACTGGTTTCCGCCCCAGGGTTGTGTCGCCCGCTTTGCCGACCATGAAATGCATTTGCGGTGCGCTGGAGCGCTTCCGGGTTAAGTTGAACCATTCTGACGGAGCTGTTTTGTGACAAGATCAAGTGAGGGATTGCAGGTCATATCTGGATATTAGCAAGAGACTTCGCGCCGATATTGGCGCAAAACAGCCCGTCCCTTAAGGGTTTCAGATTGGCTCATGCCCAAAGCCAACCCGGTCTTGCCCGATGGAGAACATCGCGCGACGCCCGTTTCAACTTTGGTTCATCTCGCCAATCAAGAAACAGAATCGATCCAATTCAACCCGGAAGTGCTCCAGACTTTAGGAAAAGACAATGTCGCACAACAGTTTTGGCCATTTGTTCAAGATTACCAGTTGGGGGGAAAGCCACGGCCCGGCGCTCGGGGTCGTTATTGATGGCTGCCCGCCAAATCTGGCAATTTCCGTTGCAGCCATTCAGGCTGATCTGGACCGGCGCAAGCCCGGCCAATCCAGATTTACCACCCAGCGCCAAGAGGCCGACAAGGTAAAAATCCTTTCCGGTGTTTTTGAAGATGAAAATACGGGCGGGCTTAAAACCACCGGCACCCCGATTTCGCTGGAAATTTCAAATACCGACCAGCGCTCAAGGGATTATTCTCAAATACGCAACAAATTCCGCCCCGGTCATGCCGATTACACCTACTTCCAAAAATATGGTATCCGCGATTATCGCGGTGGCGGGCGCTCCTCGGCGCGCGAAACAGCGGCCAGGGTTGCCGCCGGAGCGGTGGCCCGTCTGGTTGTTCCAGGGGTAAAAATCCGCGCCTCATTGGTGCAGCTTGGCCCGCACAAAATCGATTACGCAAAATTCAACTGGGATGAGATCAACAACAATCCCTTGTTTTGCGCCGATGCCGACGCCGCGAGCCACTGGGCCGACTATCTCGATACCATCCGCAAGGATGGCAATTCCGTCGGCGCTGTTATCGAGGTGGTGGCGAGCGGGGTTCCAGCCGGTTGGGGGGCGCCGGTTTATGGCAAATTAAGCGCCGATCTGGCCGCAGCGATGATGAGCATCAACGCGGTCAAGGGGGTTGAGATCGGAGACGGGTTTGGGGCCGCCGCCTTGACCGGCATTGAAAACGCCGATGAGATGCGCGCCGGGCTGCCGCTACCTTCATTCAAGTCCAACCATGCCGGGGGGATTTTGGGCGGGATTTCCAATGGCGACGAGCTGGTGGTGCGCTTTGCCGTCAAACCAACCTCATCAATTCTTAAGCCACGCGCAACAATAACCACTGATAATCAGGATACTGAAATTGTCACCAAAGGCCGCCATGATCCATGCGTAGGCATTCGCGCGGTGCCGATCGGAGAAGCGATGATGGCGCTGGTTCTGGCCGACCATTTCCTGCGCCATCGCGGCCAGACGGGACGGGCGGGCCCGGTCGGGTTTTAGGATGTTTGCCTTATCCTGAGCTTGTCGAACCATGATCCTTCGACAAGCTCAGGATGAGGCATTTTGCCAAACGCTCAGGATGCGATTTCGACAGGCTCGGGATGAGGAATTTTGCCAAACACTCGGGATGAGGTTTCGACAGGCTCA
>UOEO01000117.1_pt1 | contig 17740 bp, 14 predicted proteins | sample 1989881 | NCBI WGS metagenome assembly UOEO01 (sample SAMEA4712198, study PRJEB27164) | hydrothermal vent metagenome | biome: marine basaltic hydrothermal vent biome; feature: marine hydrothermal vent; material: mineral | place: Pacific Ocean | collected 2011-06-14/2011-07-23 | depth 1691 m
GGGGAAGTGCGCGAAGTGCATCATTTTGCCGCCCTGGCTGGCTATGGCGCCGAAGCGATCAACCCCTATCTGGCCTTTGAAACCCTTGCCGCAATGCAGGCCGAAGGAAAACTGCCCCCCGAGGTCGACGAAAAGGAAGTGGTTCTTCGCTATATAAAAGCGGTCGGCAAGGGCTTGCTCAAGGTGATGTCCAAAATGGGCATTTCCACCTATCAATCCTATTGCGGCGCACAAATATTTGACGCGGTCGGCCTGTCCAAAAAATTCGTTGACCGCTTCTTTTTTGGTACCGCAACCACGATCGAGGGGGTCTCGCTCAAAGAGATCGCCAACGAAACCCGGCGTCGTCACCGCTGGGCCTTTGGCGGCAAGATGTCGATGCGCCGTTCTTTGGAGGCGGGGGGCGAATACGCTTTGCGCGCCCGCGGGGAAGCCCACGCCTGGAACGCCAAATCGGTTTCAAACCTGCAACATGCCGTGCGCTCCAATTCACTTGACCATTATCGCGCCTTCGCCGAAACAATCAATGACCGCTCCGGGGCATTGCTCAACATCCGTTCGCTGTTTCGCATTAAAGACGCCGCGGAGATGGGCCGCGAGCCGGTCGATATCAGCCAAGTGGAGCCGGCCAAAGAAATCGTCAAGCGCTTTGCCACCGGCGCCATGTCTTATGGCTCGATCAGTCGCGAAGCCCATACCAACATGGCCATTGCCATGAACCGGCTCGGCGGCAAATCCAATACCGGAGAAGGTGGCGAGGAGCCCGACCGCTTTGTTGTGATGAAAAATGGAAATTCGCAGCGCTCGGCGATCAAACAGGTGGCCTCGGGCCGCTTTGGCGTTACCGCCCAATACCTGGTCAATGCCGACATGATCCAGATTAAAATGGCGCAAGGGGCCAAGCCCGGCGAAGGCGGCCAATTGCCCGGCCACAAGGTTGACGCGGTGATTGCCAAGGTGCGCCATTCGACCCAGGGGGTTGGCCTGATCTCGCCGCCCCCCCATCATGATATTTATTCGATCGAGGATCTGGCCCAGCTTATTTTTGACCTGAAAAACGTCAATCCGAAAGCCGATATCTCAGTCAAGCTGGTCTCCGAGGTCGGGGTGGGAACGGTTGCGGCCGGGGTAACCAAGGCCCGGGCCGACCATATCACCATTTCCGGGTTTGACGGCGGCACCGGCGCTTCGCCACTGACCTCGATCAAAAACGCCGGTTCCCCCTGGGAGATCGGTCTGTCTGAAACCCACCAGACCCTGGTTTTGAACAGACTGCGCTCGCGGGTTGCCCTGCAGGTCGATGGCGGCTTGAGAACCGGGCGTGATGTGGTTATCGGCGCTCTTTTGGGGGCCGACGAATTCGGCTTTGCCACCGCCCCGCTGATTGCCTCGGGCTGCATCATGATGCGCAAATGCCATCTCAACACCTGTCCGGTTGGTGTCGCCACCCAAGACCCGGTTTTGCGCCGCCGCTTCACCGGCAAACCGGAACATGTCATTAACTATTTCTTTTTTGTTGCCGAGGAAGTGCGCGAGATAATGGCCAGCCTTGGTTTTACCAGCATTGACCAAATGGTCGGCCAGATCGGGTTTTTAGACCAGAAAAAAGCCATTCACCACTGGAAGGCGCAGGGTCTGGATTTCTCAAAACTGTTTTTCAAACCGGAGATGGGCCCGGATGTCGGCATTTTCCATTCCGAACCGCAAAACCATCATTTGAATGATATTCTTGATCGCAAGCTTATCCGTGAGGCCGCCCCGGCGCTGGCGGAAAAGGGCGCGGTGCAAATAGAGAGCAAGATAAACAATACCGACCGCACCGCCGGCACCATGCTTTCCGGCCATATTGCCGCCAAATTCGGCCATGAGGGCTTGCCCGAAGACACCATCCACATCAAATTTACCGGCACCGCCGGCCAGTCGTTTGGCGCCTGGGCCACCCATGGGGTCACCCTTGAACTGGAAGGGGAAGCCAATGATTATGTCGGCAAGGGCCTTTCCGGTGGCCGCCTGATCGTTTACCCCTCAAGCAAGGCAAGCGGGATTGTTGCTGAAAATTCAATCATTGCCGGCAATACCGTGCTTTACGGAGCGATTGAGGGCGAGTGCTATTTTCGCGGCATTGCCGGGGAACGTTTCGCGGTGCGCAATTCAGGCGCAATCGCGGTTGTCGAGGGGGTTGGCGATCATGGTTGCGAATATATGACCGGAGGAGTTGTTGCCGTGCTCGGGCCAACGGGGCGCAATTTTGCCGCCGGCATGTCCGGGGGCATTGCCTATGTTCTTGATGAAAGCGGCGATTTCGCCGCCCGCTGCAATCTCTCCATGGTCGAGCTGGAGCCGGTTCCCGAGGAAGATGATCTCATGGAGCAATTCCATCATCAGGCCGGCGATATTGCTCATCATGGCCGGGTTGATATTTCGACCGACATGACAAGGCACGATGAGGAGCGTTTACGCCAACTCATCACCAACCACTTTCGCTACACCAACTCATCGCGGGCAAAAACCATTCTTGATGACTGGGAAAATTTTCGACCCAAATTCGTCAAGGTGATGCCGGTCGAATATCGACGCGCTTTGCGCGAAATCGAACAGGCGGCGCAAAGCCGCAATGTAAAACACGTCAATTAGAGGAAATCAGCATGGGTAAAGTAACCGGTTTTCTCGAGATCGACCGCCAGGATCGCAATTACCGTCCGGCGGCGGACCGCATTCGCAACTACAAGGAATTCGTCATTCCCCCGAGCCAGCAGGAGCTGAGGAACCAGGCAGCGCGCTGCATGGATTGCGGCATTCCGTTTTGCCATGATTCTGAAGGTTTGCGCGGCTGCCCGGTCAGAAATCAGATCCCCGACTGGAACGATCTGGTTTATAATGGCAACTGGAAACAGGCCTGCAACAATCTGCATTCAACCAATAATTTCCCCGAATTTACCGGCCGCATCTGCCCCGCCCCCTGTGAGGCTTCGTGCACTCTCAACCTGATTGACCAGCCGGTGACCATCAAATCGATTGAATGCGCCATCGTTGACAAGGGCTGGCGCAAGGGCTGGATCAAACCGGAAAAAGCCAAAAAGAAAACCGGCAAAAAAGTCGCCATTATCGGCGCCGGTCCGGCCGGCATGGCCTGCGCCCAGCAATTGGCGCGCGCCGGACACAAGGTACATCTTTATGAAAAGAACGCCAAAGCCGGCGGGCTGATGCGTTATGGCATCCCCGACTTCAAGCTGGAAAAACACCATATCGACCAACGGGTGAGACAGATGGAAATGGAAGGGGTTGTCTTTCATTACAACGCCAATGTCGGGGTTGATGTCAGCACCAAAAAACTGCTCAAGAAATTTGATGCGCTGGTGGTTACCGGCGGCTCCGAACAGCCGCGTGACTTGCCTGTCAATGGCCGCGAACTGAACGGGGTCCATTTTGCCATGGATTTCCTGCCCCAGCAGAACCGCCGGGTCGCAAATGAACCCCAGGAACAAGTCGAGCCGATTGTTGCCGGCGGCAAGCATGTGGTGGTCATTGGCGGCGGCGATACCGGTTCGGACTGTATCGGCACTTCAATCCGCCAGGGGGCGCTTTCGGTTACCCAGCTCGAAATCATGCCCAGGCCCCCCCTTAAGGAAGACAAGATGATGTCCTGGCCTGAATGGCCACTGAAATTGCGCACCTCCTCGAGCCATGAGGAAGGAGCAACACGCGAATTTGCTGTCATGACGGTGAGCTTTCAAGGCAAGAGAGGCCAGGTCAAGGCACTCAACTGCGTTCATGTCGACGAAAAATTCCAGCCTGTGCCAGGTTCCGAATTTAATCTCAAGGCCGACCTGGTGCTGTTGGCCATGGGGTTTGTCGCTCCCGTTTACAAAGGTTTGCTGGAGAATTTGGGTGTCGAGATCGACCAGCGCGGCAATGTCAAGGCGAGTGTAGGCGACTACAAGACCTCACACCCCAAGGTTTTTGCCGCCGGAGACATGCGGCGCGGCCAGTCATTGGTCGTCTGGGCAATCCGCGAGGGCCGGCAGGCCGCCCGCGCCGTTGATCTTGATTTGATGGGAGCAACCGACCTGCCGCGCTGAACGGGTTGCTTTCGATCTCTAGGGTCAGGTTGAATCGGAAGGCCATGCTCTTGCATCTTTGTTTTATCGCGTTTTCGAACCGGATAAGTGGTATCCACTTATCCTGAAAACGCTCTATGGTGTTGCCGATGGAGCGGTGTCCGGGTCATTAATTTCACTATCCATTCCAACCCCGAACGCATCGGCGCGGCCCACGGGAGCGTCAACCATTTTAAGGAGATCAAACCGGGACCGGGACTGTTTGAGCGTATCGGCATTGATCAACTGATCGGCGCGTTCAGCATCGATTGAAAGCGGCGCCACCGCCCCGGCAACTTCCAATAGCCTGATCTGGCCATTGCCCTGAAAAGGCGGGCGCACCATATTTTGCCCATCGGTGCCTTCAAGCGGGTCGGCGATTTTGATGCTGACGCTTCCGGCGCGGTAATAGCGGCGCAAAGCCTGTTTGATAAAAAACACCAGCTTGTCCGACCCGGCATTGGAAAAGTGAATGCCATCACTTTTGCGCATGGTAACGATCTGCCCACTCAAATCCGGCCCGCTGGAGCTGAAGCGGCCGCCCTGGCCAATAAAACGTTCGTAAATATCAACAAATTCGGCTCCACCTGCAACGCTGGCCAGCATTTGCAAGGAACTGATCTTGCTGATTGCCGCCGAATAGGTGGGAGCGCGCATCGGTGGCAGTCCAACCCAGATCGCCGGTTTGTTGGCCTGGCGCAATTGCCTGAGAAATTCATCAAGCCTTTGCCGGTAATTACTCTTCCACGCTTCGCTGAGCGGGGCGGCGCCATTGATCTTCTGGCGGTCATTGATGCCAATGATGATCAGCGCCAGATCGAAGCTGTTAGAAGCGATCTGCTTGGCCAGCTCGGCGTTCCAGTCAAAAAAATCATTGCGAACAAAACCCGAAGAGCCAACGCCAAACCCCAATACCGCCAGATTTGGGTCATCCCGATAGGCGCGCTCAAGCGCCCGCGCCAGATCGATCGCCATTGAATCCCCGAACACGGCCAGCCGGGTGGCGTTTTCATTCTTGTCAATGATTTGAGGAACAATAATCCGTGGTGCAATAGCCGGGGCCGGGCTGCGCCTTGTGGGCGTTCGCGTAATTGTCCGCTCGGGTGGTTTTGTCTCTTTACGCCCGAATAAAATATCAAACAGGGTGCGCTTTTGCGCCACCTCGATACGTTCTGGCCCCACCACCGTTTGCGCCATTGCCGGCGCCGAGGCAACCAGAGCGAGAACAAAGCCAACCAGCAAAGCACCGAAAAGGGCGCGCATCCATCAACTCCATTTGTCCACTAGAGCAAGATGCGTTCAGGTTGAATCGGAACGCATGCTCTTGCATCTTTGTTTTATCGCGTTTTCGAACCGGATAAGTGGTATCCACTTATCCTGAAAACGCTCTAGCCCTCACGGTTGCGCATGGAAAGATATTTCTCCCACTCGAACGCCGAGCGCACAATATCATCCAGATCATCATGGCGTGGCTGCCAGCCCAAAACATTGCGGATTTTATCCGCCCCGGCAATCACCGCCGCCGGATCGCCTTCACGACGCCCCACTTCATTAACCGTAAAATCAACTCCCGACACCTGCTTGACCTTTTCGATCACCTCGCGCACCGAAAATCCGCGGCCATAGCCGCAGTTCATGGTGTAATTATCAGGCTTTTGACGCATTTTTTCCAGCAACAAGGCGTGGGCGGCCACCAGATCCCAAACATGGATATAGTCACGAATGCAGGTGCCGTCCGGCGTCTCATAATCGGTACCGAAAACATCGAGATGATCGCGAAATCCCAACGCTGTTTGCACCGCCACCTTGATCAGATGGGTTGCCGCTTTGGTTGACTGGCCGGAGCGTTTTTCAGGGTCGGCGCCGGCGACGTTGAAATAGCGCAAAACGCCGTAATTGATATCATGGGCCGCCGCACTATCAGCCAGCATCATCTCACTCATCAGCTTGGAGCGGCCATAAGGCGACATCGGATTTAGTGCGGCATCCTCCTCTACCGGGTCAAGCCCGGTCATCCCGTAAACAGCGGCGGTTGAGGAAAAAACGAAGCGTTTGACCCCGCCCTTGATCGCCGCTTCAATAAGGTTGCGCGTGGCGCAGGTATTATTTGCATAATATTTAAGAGGATCAGAAACTGATTCAGGAACAATTATTGATCCGGCGAAATGAACTATTTCTTCAATGTTGTGGGTTTTTATAAGATTTGAGACAAATTCAATATCGCCAATTTCACCCTTGATGAACCTTACCCGCTGATCAACCGCCCAATCGAACCCCGTCGAAAGATTGTCAAGAACAATGGTTTCAACATCAAGATCCGCAAGCAGCAGCGCCATGTGGGAGCCGATATATCCAGCACCACCAGTTACCAGAACCGCCATAATTGTTTTCTCCGTGTTAAATGCCGCTGTCATGACTTATTCAGATATTGAATATGCCGCTTAAACGAATCACGCCAGTACAGGTAGAGTAAAATTGTCAAAGAATGTCAGAATTGCGGTTTTCCCTGTTGCCGGTCTCGGCACCAGATTTTTGCCGGCCACCAAAGCCATGCCCAAGGAGATGCTGCCGGTGGTCGACCGGCCACTGATCCAATATGCGGTCGATGAGGCGCGCGAAGCCGGGATCGAGCATTTTGTTTTTGTCACCGGGCGCAACAAGGGGGTGATCGAGGATCATTTTGATCGTCAGTTCGAACTCGAATGGACCCTTGAAAACCGCGGCAAGCTCAAGGCATTGAAAAGTCTGCGTGATAATCTGCCCAAACCGGGCCAGACCAGCTTCACCCGCCAGCAGGAGCCTTTGGGGCTTGGCCATGCGGTGTGGTGCGCCCGCAATCTGGTCGGGGATGAACCCTTTGCCTTACTGCTCCCGGATATGTTGTTCAAATCAAAACCCGGAATTCTGGCCCAGATGGTTTCAGCCTACGAAAAAAACGGCGACAATATCATTGCGGTTGAAGAAACCGAAATGACCGAGATTTCCTCCTATGGCGTTGTCGGGCGTGGAGCGGGCCCGGACAGCGGCTTTGAAATCACCAAAATGGTAGAAAAGCCAACAATTGAAGACGCGCCGTCAAACCTGATCATTTCGGGGCGCTATATCTTGCAGCCGCAAATTTTTGACCTGATTGACATGCAAAAAAAGGGTGCCGGCGGAGAAATTCAAATTACCGACGCCATGCACCAATTGATGCTCAAGCAATCATTTACCGGGGTAAAATATAAGGGACGCTCTTTTGACTGCGGCTCCAAGGTCGGGTTTTTGGCCGCCAATGTCGCCTTTGCCCTTGAGCGCGAGGATATTTCCAAGGATTTTCTGGCGGAACTGCAAAATGTCGATGCGTTGAAGTAGCGGCTTTTTATCAACTATCTTGAAAAATTCACCCCCAGGGTAATCGCCTGTTGATCCTTGGCCGCCACGGGCGGCTGGATAATTTTTGTATAAAGATAATCCAGATTTAAATCGGTCTGCCTGTTGATCTTGTAGTTGGCCCCCGCCCCGGCGGAATAGGAAACGCTGGTTTCAGCGCCGTTTGTCGGCACCAGCCAATTACCCGCCGCCGACGCCCTTAGCGCAAATGTTGAGCTCAGGGCAAAGCCGATATTGCCGTTTGCCGTGTAACTGACAAAAGCGGGCGCGCCTGCTTTTGTGTTCTCAGGATTGATGGTGCTGGAAAATCGGGCTCCGGCGGACAGGGTTTGATTTGGCGACCAGGAAAGATCAAGCCCGTAAAGTACGCTTGCCAGTTGCAACACGCCCGGATCATCAAACCGCCTGAGGCCATAGCCGGCCGAAATTTGCGCCCCGAATATTCCGCGCCAATTACCAACAAGGCCAATGGCGCCTTTTAGATCCAGCCCGTTCTGATAAAACCCGCTGACAGGAGAGGCGGCATCAAACCAGTTCTGGGCCATGTCCCCTTGCATAAAGGCTGAAATTATCGGGGTCAAATTATAGCTTGCGCGCATACTCACTCCAAGCCTTGTCGTATTTAGCGAGCTGTTGTCCTGAACCACATTGCCCGCAAGTATGGTTTGGCTCATCACCCGGCGCGAAATACTTCCCTTCAATTCCAGTCCCAGCCTGGAAAACTGGCGAACAATGCCTGCCTGCCCCTCAAGATCAAGCACCAGCGGGGTTTTTATGATATTTTCCATGCCCGGCGCATCTGGATCATCCTGGCTGATCCTGGCGCTGACCCTGGCCGACAATTGGCTCTCCCGGTCGAGCCGATATTGCCCCGAAGCCGTTAATTGCCCAGCCTTTATTCTTATTGTCTGGTCTTGATTATAAGCCAGGCTGGCCTGGGAGCCCAAGATATATTGACCACGCAACCCTGAATAGGTCAGCGATATATCCGGGACAATGACTGCCTCATAACCCGTGCCGCCGCTGCCGTTTTTATAGCTTCCCCTCAAGCCAAGCGACCAGTCCAGCTTAAACGGCGCAATGATGTTTTCACCCGGATTTTGCTCGGTGGCGCTTGTGCCGGCAAAAAGGCGGTCTTTAGCAATGATTACCGCTGGCGGGCGGTTTTTTTCAGCCGCACTGGCCGATATATTATCACTGGCAGTGGCCGCCGGCATCAACAAAAGCGCCATTGCCGCCAACAAACCCTTTGCTGACCCTGATCGCGAAAAGGCAGACAAACTCCGGCCCTGGAATTTAACGGTACTGGCGGAAGTCAAAAGCCGGAGCATGCCTCAGGCTCCTCTTTTGAAATGGAATGCACGGGCCAGTGTGCCAGCTTATGGTTAATCAATCGTTTTTTGCCTGTTCAAATACCCTCTGAAATATCGAAAAAAACCGAATGTTAACCCTGCCGCTTAAGGAAAATTTTTCCAACATCATGCATGCTTGAAACTTGGGGTCCTGACCCTAAGTCAGCAGTGCATTGCGCTACATCCCGCACGCGCAATTTAAGGGGTAGAAAATGGATATTGCCACCATTCTGGGAATGTTGGGAGGGGCCGTTTTTATTGTCGTTGCCATTTTGATGGGAGGATCCTTCAGCCAGTTCATGGATGGTCCCTCGGTGATGATCGTAATCGGCGGCGGGGTCGCTGTGACCCTTATTCGCTTTCCCCTCTCCGGGGTGTTGCAGGCTTTTGCCACCGGCGGCAAGGTTGCTTTTACCCATAAAAAGGCCGAGCCGCGCGAGATTATCGAAAAAACCGCTGAAATGGGCGATATTGTGCGTAAATCCGGCCCGCTTGGCCTGGAAAACCTCGAATTGGACGAGCCCAATTTGAAAAAAGGGGCCCAGTTTATCGCCGACGGCTATGACATCAAATTCATTCGCGATTCAATGGAGTTGGCGCGCGACCAATATCTTACCCGGCTCTCTGAAGGCCAGCGCGTGTTCAAGTCTTTGGGCGATGCCGCACCAGCCTTTGGCATGATCGGAACCCTGGTCGGGCTGGTGCAGATGCTGGCCAATATGGACGACCCGTCAAAGATCGGCCCGGCAATGGCGGTCGCCTTGCTTACCACCCTTTATGGCGCCGTTCTGGCCAATCTTGTCTGCTTGCCGATTTCAGACAAGCTGACCGCCAAATTGGGTTTTGAGGAGATAAACCAAACCTTGATCATTGATGGAATTGTTGCGGTGCGTGACGGCAAGAGCCCGGCCTTGATCCGCGAAATGCTGATTGCCTATCTGCCCGAGGCGCAGCAGCACGCAATGATCGAAGAAGAAGAAAAAGCGGCATAACACCAAAATAAGCAGGGTTTTTGCTTTATGGCACGAAAAGTAGTTCAGCCCGATGGTCTGCCCGAATGGCTGCTCACCTTTGCCGACTTGATGTCGATATTGGTGGTGTTTTTTGTATTGCTGATTTCTTTTTCCATTCAAGACACCGAAAAGCTGCAAGTGGTCGCCGGCTCGGTCAAGGAGGCTTTTGGCATTGTGCCGGTGCAAAAGCGCGCCGGAGTGATCGAGCGCAATGGCAATCCGCAACGCGACTATTTAAAACGCCTGGCGCCGCGCAAAAGCCCCGAGAACACCGATTTCTCAACGATACGCAACGACCAAAATCAAAAGCAGGGTCCCGAGGCCGATACCTATACCATCAAGCCCAATGATGTCACCAAACAGGACCAGTTTTCCCTGGCCGCGGCCACCCTTCGTCAGGCATGGCGGGACCTGCCGGACATAACTTCGATTTCCGACAATCTTATCGTTCAGGAAACCAAGGAGGGTCTCAATATAGTGATTGTCGACCAGGATGGGCGGGCAATGTTTCCTGAAGGGTCCAAATATCCCTATGAGGCGACGCGCAAGGCGATTGCCGCCATCGCCCCGATCCTGCAACAATTGCCCAACCAGATCCGCATTTCCGGCCATGTCGCCGCCGGCTCTAATTTTTCCAATCCGCGTTATGGCAAATGGGAACTTTCCGCTGACCGGGCCAATGTCGTGCGCTCAATCCTTGAAGAGTTCGGGCTTAGTTCGGATCGGATTTTTTCAGTGGTCGGCAAGGCCGATGCCGCGCCATTTTTTCCCAACAATCCCTATCTTGCCGCCAATCAGCGCGTTTCGATCCTGGTTATGCGCGAAGAACCGCCGGTTCCCCCGGAACTGGCGATTTAGCAATATCCAGATCAGGCGGTTCCGCTCCGTTCATCTTCCGCCGACTCAACCAGCAACACCGTTCCCTGATGCCCGATGATGCGAACCCGGTGACCGGCGGGCAATTGCGGCCCCTTGACCCGCCACACCCCGTCCCCCAGCTCCATGCGGCCAACTCCGCCAATGATCGGCTCGCTCAAAAAGCCCTCCTTGCCTTCCTGGCGCGCGGCGCGCTGATTGAGAAACGGGCTATCGGTTTCCGGTTGCGCCCGGCGTCTGATTGTAACCCAGCTGGCAAGCCCGATCAGCGAAAGTACACCAAATATCGCCCATTGCACCGCCAGCGCCAATGGAGCGAACAATGTAATCAACCCTGTCACCACAGCGGCAAGCCCGAGCCAGACGAACACCCCCCCCGGTGCAACCAGTTCGACAGCCAACAATACCAGCCCCGCCACCACCCAGGACCAGGGACCGTATTGAGAAACAAACGCAATCAAATCCATAGTTCCACCTCACCTGTGGTTACTTGATTTTGTATTATCAAACCGGCTTATTTTCCGGCGCTGGGCGGACGGCCACCGCGGCTGCGATGGGACATTTTTTCTCCATCTGAAGAAAATGCCTCTTTGGCGATTTCGGCAATTCCACCAATCGCCCCGATAACGCTGGCAGCTTCGAGCGGCATCATCAAGACCTTCTGGTTGGGCGATTTGGCAATACCTTCCAAAGCCTTGATATAATTGTTGGCGACAAAATAATTGATCGCCTGCACGTCCCCGGCGGCAATGGCTTCGGAAACCATGGTGGTTGCTTTTGCCTCCGCTTCAGCCTGACGCTCGCGGGCCTCGGCGTCACGAAACGCTGCTTCGCGGCGACCCTCGGCCTCCAGAACCTGTGATATTTTCAAACCTTCCGCTTCCAGAATTGCCGCTTGCCTTGCCCCTTCCGACTCCAGAATGGTAGCGCGTTTTTCACGCTCCGCCTTCATCTGGCGGCCCATGGCTTCAACCAGATCCTTGGGCGGATCGATGTCCTTGATTTCAATGCGCGAGATCTTAACCCCCCACGAAGAAACCGCCTCGTCAACCACCCGAAGCAGGCTGACATTGATCTTGTCGCGATTGGACAAGAGCTCATCCAGATCCATCGAGCCCATCACGGTACGAATATTGGTCATGGTCAGGTTCAAGATGGCGTGTTCGAGCTGGGCCACCTCATAGGCGGCCGCCGGCGCGTCAACCACTTGATAAAAGGTCACCCCGTTGGCGGTAACGCTGGCATTATCCCTGGTGATAACTTCCTGATGCGGCACATCCAAGACCTGCTCCATCATGCTCATCTTGCGCCCGATACCATCGATAAACGGCACGATAAGGCTTAATCCGGGTTGCAGGGTGCGAGTATAGCGCCCAAAGCGCTCCACGGTGTAATTATAACCTTGAGGGACCATTTTCGCCCCGGCGAACAATACTAAAATTAGCAGCACGCCCAAGGCGATAAGAGTTATGCTTAGCCCGTCCATTATTAAAATCTCCCAAAAAACAATCACTCAAATGTAGGTATCATCGCCTCAAATGGCAATGTTTACCTATATTTATACCCAGCCGGAAAGTTCGCGCCGCACTAGAGCTTCGATACAATCAATGCCTTCCTCGCTATCATTAAGACAGCCAATATAGGCGAAATCCTTGCCGCCACCGGATAAAAATTGTTTACGCCCGGCAATGGCCAGCTCCTCAAGGGTTTCCAGACAATCAACGCTGAAACCGGGAGCGATAACGGCCAGTTTTTTAACCCCCCTCCCCGCCAGCTGCTCAAGAGTTTGATCCGTATAAGGTTTTAGCCACTGACCAGGGCCGAACCGGCTTTGAAAACCAACCATAAGCTTTTTCTTGTCCCAGCCCAGTTTTTCCCCGAGCAGGCGCGTGGTCTCAAGGCACTGATAATAATAAGGATCGCCCTTGTCACGATAGGAAACGGGCATGCCATGATATGAAGTGAGCAACAATTCCGGGACAAAATCGAGTTGGGCCAACCCTTTGATGACGCTTTGAGCCAGCGCCGCGATGTGGGCCGGATCATCATAATAGGCCGCGGCGGTGCGCACCGCCGGCTGCCAGCGCATGGTTTGAAGCACCTCGAACGCCTTGTCGTTGGCCGTTCCGGTAGTGGGGGCGGAATATTGCGGATAAAGCGGCACCATAAGGATACGGTCGCACCCGGCCTCTTTAAGCGCCAGAATGCGCTCCCTGGTTGAAGGGTTGCCGTAGCGCATCGCCATATCAACCACAATTTTTTTGTTGTTCAGTCTTTGGCCCAGTTTTTTGGCCTGCGAGGCGGCGATTACCCTTAGCGGGCTGTCATTGGCTTTTTTATCCCAGATCTTGTCGTAAAGAGCCCCGCTCCTTTTGGGACGGGTGGTCAAAATGATCAAATTGAGCAAGGGCCACCATAGCCAGCGCGGGGCCTCGATCACCCGCCGGTCGGACAAGAATTGCTTGAGATAGCGGCGCATCGACCAGTAATCGGTAGCATCCGGGGTCCCGAGATTAAGCAGCAACACGCCGATTTTTTGCCCGCCATCTTGCAGATGTTTGTCATTTTGATCGTTCAAACGGATTTCTTTCATAAGTCTTTGACCAAGTTGGCGACAAGGCAAGATGCCGGCATAAAAGCGTTTTTAAGCTGGTCTGGCCGGAATGCAAGGCAAAGAACATCAGTAACAAATGAAATATATCCGGCGGTTACGTGTCATAAAAATGTTGTCTAAAAGCGTTTTCAAGATAAGTGGATGCCACTTATCTGGTTCGAAAACGCGACAAAACAAAGATGCAAGAGCTTGGCGTTTTGATTCAACCTGAACGCATCTTGCTCTAAGAGCCTGATTTAAAAGTATTTGAATGATATCAGAGGATTGTGGTTCGCTTCGGATTATCAAAAATCCACACGAGATTGAACCGCATCGCCCATATCCGTGTACTCATCCGGCGCTTGGCAAGGCATTGTCATGCTTGAAGAAACTTTTGAATGAGACTCTAAGCTTTCGCATCTTGTGCCAGCTCATCTATCTATAGCAAACGCAACGTCTTTCTTTTCCCGTTCTTTGTATGGAGACCACCCACGACGGCGGTGCGAATAAAAAGCGGGTGCAGGGGAAGGACTACCACCAATTTTCTTGACAAGAACGAATAGCGAACATATAAGAACAATACAGAAACATAATCTGGGGATTCTCAATGGGCTATTTTGTAAAAGACGTGCTTTCCTTTATCTCGCTGGGCGCGTTCAGCGTTACCGCTTTGATGTGGATCGACCTGTTGCGCAATCTAGGCTAGAGCGTTTTCAGAATAAGTGGATCCGGTTATTCGGTTCGAAAACGCGATAAAACAAACACTTAGAGCATGCGTTTTGGTTCAACCTAAACGCATCTTGCTCTAGATCATGGATGAGGGTATTTGAGTGATTGAGCAACCCCATGTCTGGAAATCTGGATTTGGCGTGATCACGCATCCTGGCATTCTCACTTGATATAGGCCTTGGTTTTGATGGCCCGGTTTTCATCGATTTCGACCAGCACGGCGCTGACGAGGCGTTCCAGAGCCTCTTGATTGGGAAAACCCCTGACACCTTGACGGTGCAGCGTTTGAGCTCCTGCGGGATGGCGCATTCGATAGGGTTGAAGGTGCGCGAGGGGGCGGTGGTGTTCGGGCAGCAAGAAGACGGCGAGGCCCTCAGGCACGTTTTTCTATAGCCACTCGGCCAGTTTCTGGGCGTTGTCGCGGTAACCCGTCACCAGATCGGCCAGGCAGCTTTCGGTGTCAGCCTGTTATTGCGATCATAGATGCAAAAGATCGTCACTTTGCACCCCAGTGATGATGAAATATTCATCGATCGTGTTTTCTTAAGTGTCTCTGCATGTGATCTTTTTTGGTACCCGCTTGGTATTTTTTTGCTTGACCGGTGACGCTTGGAATGTCGGTCTATCAGCAACAATTTGAATTTCTTGATAAAAATGGTGGGTGTGCAAATCTGGTGGGTGTGACAGGGATTGAACCTGTGACCCCTGCCGTGTGAAGGCAGTGCTCTCCCGCTGAGCTACACACCCTGATCTGACCGGCAAAAGAATTCTGGCCAAAGGGGAAGGCGGAGATGGTGGGCGTAACTGGGATTGAACCAGTGACCCCTACAATGTCAATGTAGTGCTCTCCCGCTGAGCTATACGCCCAACTCCGCCAAAAGACAAAAATTCCTGTCTTTTCATTGGAGGCGATAGACCACAAAAACCCTTGTCTGGTCAATAGGGCAATTGATGATTTGCAATCGTCCAATGCGCCATATCAGTCATAAAATCATGCGGCCAGCAAGCGCTCGACCTCATTGACCAGATCCTTGAGATGAAACGGCTTGGAAAGAACCGAAGCGTCCTTCGGGGTGTCGCTATCGGGGTTAAGGGCGACCGCGGCAAAGCCGGTGATAAACATCACCTTGAGATCGGGGTCGAGTTCGGTTGCGCGGCGCGCCAGCTCTATCCCGTCCATTTCCGGCATCACGATATCGGACAACAAAAGTGAAAACGGCTCTTCGCGCAGTCGCTCATAGGCGGATTTGCCATTGTCGAACGACACTACGTCATAGCCGGCGTTTTTCAGGGCGCGGGTGAGAAACTGGCGCATGTCCGCATCGTCTTCTGCCAGCAATATGCGATTCATCTATTCCTCCGGCTGATAAAAACACCTGATGGCGCAAACTCTGATTTGTAGCCTAGTTTCAAAGCAAAGCAAGCGCCATGAGTTCACAAAGTCATAAGCATTACCAATGTGGACAAAAATTGTTGCACAAGGCACATTGCCGACATTAATTGGCGAAACGCTCCACACACCGCCAGATTTGCGGCAACAAGCATAAGCGCAAAACAGAGGTAAAAGGAACAAACAGGTGCAATCAGACTATGCCAACATGGTAGCATTTGAAACCATAAGGGGGCGCAGGCAATTGGCGCCACTGGTGTTTAATTCGGCCCATTCGGGCTCTGACTACCCAAAACGGTTTCTGGCGATGACCCAATTGGACAAAATGAGCATCCGCCAGTCCGAAGATACTCATGTCGATGAGATTTTCGCCCGGGTCCCCCATATGGGGGCGATACTGCTCAAGGCCAATTTTCCGCGCTCTTATCTCGATGTCAACCGCGAGCCATATGAGCTGGACCCGGCAATGTTTCGTGACCCGCTGCCCAAGCATCACAATACCGCCTCGCCCCGGGTTGCGGCGGGTCTTGGAACTCTGGCCAGGATCGTTGCCCACAACAAGCCGATCTATCGCGAAGCGCTTAGTCTTGCCGATGCCCAGATGCGCATCGAGGGAATTTATCGCCCCTATCACGCCACCTTGCAAAAACTGTTGAGCGAAACCGCAAACAGGTTTGGCACGGCAATCCTTGTTGATTGCCATTCGATGCCGGCATTGGCGCGGAGCAAAAAACACATGCCCCCCGATATTGTTCTGGGTGACCGGTTTGGCACCACCTGCTCGCCGCAGCTGATCGATATGATCGATAACATTCTTGGTGGGGCCGGTTTGAGGGTGGCGCGCAACCACCCCTATGCGGGCGGGTTTATCACCCGCTCCTATGGCAGGCCTGAATTTGGCATTCATGCCATCCAGATCGAAATTTCGCGCCATCTTTATATGAATGAAAAAACCCGGATGCCCCATGGCGGCTTCAGAAAAATCAAGCGCATCATGGAACAAATGAGCGATATGCTGATCAAGATGGATATGGATCAGCTTGTGGAACATAAATACGCCGCCGAATGATGCTGGCAGCTCTTGGTCGGGTAAAAAACTTCAACGCAAAAATCGGGCAGCCAGGGTGGCCAAAAACTTCAGCGCAAAAATTGGGCCGCCAAGGCGGCCCAGTGTCAAGGGAGGAAACGTTGGCGGTTCGCATTTTCCAACTTGTCTACCGCCAATCATCATGCCCTTGTGCAACTGGACCAATTTTGCCGGCTAAACAAGATTGCCACGCTGCTTAAAGCGGTGTCATTATAATAGTGTTGCAAAAATGACTCAGGAAAAGAGTGCAAAGACCCTAAAATTCTCTGATTAAGTCATTGGAATAAACAAAGAAATTTTGAAAATATGCAAAGCAAGACCAGTTTACCCCATGGTGTGGAAAACCTCGCGATCAAACAAACCCTGCTGGAGGCCGCCAAGGCGGCAAAACAGGTTACCCTGCCTTATTTTCGTTCCGAAATGGTCGTTGACAACAAGGAAAAAGAGCATTTTGATCCGGTAACAGAGGCTGATCGCAAGGCTGAAATTGCCATTCGCGATGTTATTGAAAAGAATTTTCCCGATCACGCCATCATCGGCGAGGAACATGCCAACAAGGAGGGCAGCAGCGATTTTTCCTGGATAATCGATCCGATCGACGGCACGCGTTCGTTTATTTCCGGGCTACCGGTCTGGGGCACGCTGATCGGTCTCGCTTACAAGGGGAAATTGTTCGCCGGGCTTATGACCCAGCCTTTTATCGGGGAAACATTCCTTGGGTTTGACGGAACAAGCAGCTATCAGCGCGATGGCGAACAGGAAATCAAGATAACGACTTCGCGGGAAAACCGGCTTGAAAATGCCCGCTTGTTCACCACCAGTCCAGCGCTGTTTTCCGCGTCTCAGTCACGGGCTTTTGAACGTTTGGGGCAAAAAGCGCGCCTGACCCGTTATGGTTGTGATTGTTATGCCTATTGCCTGTTGGCGGCGGGCCATATTGATCTGGTGGTTGAGCCTGATCTCAAGATTTATGATATCGCCGCCCTGATCCCGATTATCCGGTTTGCCGGGGGCAAGGTTACCAATTTTACCGGCGGTCCACCCGACAAGGGCGGGGATATCATTGCCGCCGCCAGCGCCGAGCTGCACGCCCAGGCGATGGAGATCATGCGCCCTTAAAAACCCTCAAGCTCTTTCTTTTTCCTGTCACCCCGGCGAAGGCCGGGGTCCAGTGCGTCGCATATGCGGCGCTAAAAAAACAACTTTCACGTCCAATAACCTTCCGGCAATA
>UOEO01000116.1_pt1 | contig 17322 bp, 14 predicted proteins | sample 1989881 | NCBI WGS metagenome assembly UOEO01 (sample SAMEA4712198, study PRJEB27164) | hydrothermal vent metagenome | biome: marine basaltic hydrothermal vent biome; feature: marine hydrothermal vent; material: mineral | place: Pacific Ocean | collected 2011-06-14/2011-07-23 | depth 1691 m
CACCCCGGATGATTATCTGGGGCCAATTCTAAAATTGTGCCAGGATCGGCGCGGCATCCAGACCAACCTCACCTATGTCGGCAGCCGGGCGATGGTTGAATATCAATTGCCGCTCAATGAAGTGGTGTTTGATTTTTACGACCGGCTGAAATCGGTCTCCAAGGGGTACGCCAGTTTTGACTATCAGATTGATCAATATCGCGAAGGTGATCTGGTCAAGCTTTCGGTTCTGGTCAACGCGGAACCGGTCGACGCACTCTCGATGCTGGTCCATAAATCGGCCGCCGAAGGGCGCGGACGGGTGATGTGCGAAAAGCTCAAACAGCTGATCCCGCACCATTTGTTCAAGATCCCGATTCAGGCGGCGATCGGGGGCCGGGTTGTGGCACGCGAGACCATCTCGGCTTTAAGAAAAGACGTTACCGCCAAATGCTATGGCGGCGACGCGACGCGCAAACGCAAATTGCTCGACAAGCAAAAAGCCGGTAAAAAACGCATGCGCCAGTTCGGCAAGGTCGAAATCCCGCAAGAGGCGTTTATCAAGGCGCTGAAGATGGGTGATAGCTAAATCCCTCATGGTGAGCCTGTCGAACCATGTGGGTACTGCAATCAAACCTCGTCCTTCGACAAGCTCAGGATGAGGTTTTGGCAGTCTCATCCGGTCCAAATGCCACCCCGGTGAAAACCGGGGTCCAGCGAGCCACAGCGGCGGCACAGTGAATTATAACCCTGCCGCCCGGAATTGTTGCTTCAAATAGTTTTTGGCGCAAAGACTTGCGTTACTGTATTGAGGCCTGCGCCAGAATGACGCCCCGAGAGAGGCCTCAAGGCAAATGCCTTTATCGTGAAGCTCCCACACGCCCCTCTTCGTCACCCTCGGGCTTGACCCGAGGGTCCATAAACCAAATGAAAGCAAATCCCAAGAAGTGGATACTCGGGTCAATCCCGAGTATGACGAACTCCAAAATCCAGCACTGCCCGTCACCCCGGTGAAGACCGGGGTCCAGCGTGCCGCGTCGGCGGCACAGTGAATTATAATCCTGCCGCCCGGAATTGTTGCTTCAAATAGTTTTTGGCGCAAAGACTTGCGTTACTGTATTGAGGCCTCCGCCGGAATGACGCCCCGAGAGAGACCTCAAGGCAACCACGCCAACTCTCGCGCCGTCCCGGGCTTGACCCGGGACCTCGCCGCCGCAATTTAATAGATCCCGTATCAAGTCCGAACAGCTGCGGTTTTTAGCCGGAGTTCCCCCCTACCCTGCACTCCTGATCCTTTGCCGGGGCAGGGCGTTCATTTTTGCCTCTGACACCAACGCAACCCAATCCAGCATACAGTTATTACTCTTAATCAAGCGACACTCAACAATACAATATGTTACGATCAGCATTTGATTCTATCTCTCATAGAGCATAGGAAAACAATCGATGCGTATTTATTTGCCGACAATTGAAATAAAGGACAATGAGGGCTTTTCAAACGAAAAGGATTTATTTGGGCGCGCGGAGCTTGGCGCGGGCATGACCAATCTGGTCACCACGATTTCAGACCCGTTGGTAATTGCATTCGATGGCGAGTGGGGAACGGGCAAAACAACCTTTCTGAAAATGTGGGCAGGTGAACTTAGAAACCAGGGTTTCCCAGTTGTATATTTTGATGCTTTTGCCAATGACTATGTTGATGATGCTTTTGCTGTTTTGGCGCGGGAATTGGTTGCACTTGTCGAGGCCACAAAGCCTGCGGATAGAAAGGCAATTGAAAGCTTCAAAGAAGGGTCAGTAAAACTCGGATCACAGCTTGTTCAGGTTGCAGCAAAAGTTGGCACAAAGGCTGTTATTAGAGTTGTGACTGCCGGAACATTAAAGGATAGCGATTTCAGGGAAGCTATTGATGAGACGATCAAGGAAACGGGTGACCTAACAGAAAACTATATGCGTTCGTTTCTTTCGGACCCTCAAAAGCAAAAAAGTGTGGTGGAAGATTTTAGACAAGCGCTGGAGAAATTGCCATCTCTCCTTGCTCCACCGACCGAGGGAGAGAAGCAGAAACCGCTGGTTTTCATCATTGACGAACTGGATCGCTGCAAACCCATTTTCGCTCTCCAAATTCTGGAGCGGATCAAGCATTTCATGTCGGTGCCTAATGTGCATTTTGTGCTCGGCGTGCATCTGGAACAATTGAAGCGCTCGGTGCAGTTTGCTTATGGCTCCAACATCGACGCCACAAATTATCTGCAAAAATTCATTAATTTGACTATTGTAAACAACGATATAGCTCGACCTGAACATGAGCATCGACTCGTGAAATATATCGAACATCTTAAAAACAATTTAAACCTTCCAAACACAGAAGACACCTATTACATATTAGAGTTCCTGCAACGGGTTGCCCTGAAAAAAGAATTCAGCCTTCGGACATTGGAGCGGATTTTTACAAATATCGTACTTGCAACAGTGTTCGCCAAGGAAAGAGAATTTCGCTCTGGCCCCCTCATCGCCGGATTGTGTATTTTGAAGGTAGTGGAGGCAGCTTTGTTTGAAAAAGCCAAAGCGGGGCAACTTGAATATGAAGAAATTGCAGATTTTTTTGGTTTTGAAAATTCATCATCAGGTGAGGACGATGAGAAGCGAGACCCGGGTCGCAATCTATGGGAATTCGCGCTGGCGGATAAGGTACCCGACCGGCTAAGATGGCTTGGACCTGATGCTTCACGCTACTTTTCTAACCGCAAGGATATGGTCCCTTTTACGGCAAACGACATTGTAGACCGTTTCCGGCCCAACAGGTAACCCCTCTTCGTCACCCTCGGGCTTGCCCCGAGGGTCCATAAATTAAATTGAAACAAATCCAAAAGTGGATACTCGGGTCAAGCCCGAGTATGACGAACTCCAAAAACCAGCACCGCCCGTCACCCCGGTGAAGACCGGGGTCCAGCGTGCCGCGTCGGCGGCACAGGAAATTATAACCTGCCGCCCGGAATTGTTGCTTCAAATAGTTTTTAAAACGCAATTACCACGTCATTGCGAGAAGCGGCAGCGACGAAGCAATCCAGACCTTTGCGTAAAAGGAAACTGGATTGCCGCGCGCCTTAACAGGCGCTCGCAATGACAACAGTATTTTCAAAAACAAAGCCGGACAATCACGCCTCAGCGCAAGCCGCCCTGAGCGGCCAACTGGAAAAATTCAGCCGAGCGGCTGGAAATGACTTCCTGACCGCCAAGGTTGCCCAAACTGGTAACAATGTGGTTGGCCAGCGCATCATAAATGCCACCATAGGCATGGCTGGCCCGCATCACGGCGACCTGGGCCTCGGCAATTTTGGGCAAGCCCTCTTTTTCACCAAGCACCTGCATGCCTTGGTGCAATGCGCTTTCAGGTAAAATCCCCACCGCCAGATCTGAAAGCACCGCACTGGCGATCGCTGTCGCGTTGGAGGAAGTATAGGCGACCCGAAAAGCCCGCCCGCGCCGGTTCAAGCCGTTGATCGCATCATTGCGCCAGCAGCAATTTGTCGGGCCAACCGCCAGCGGCAACGGGTCGCTTTTTACCGCAATGCCATTTTTGCCGCCCACCCAGTGCATCGGCTCGGTGCGGAACAATTCGCCAAATTCATGCTGGGTTCCCTGGGTAAACACAATCAGATCGAACTGCCCCGAATGCATGCCATCAAGCAATCCCTCGGAAGCCATGCACTTCACATCAACCGCAATTTTGGGGTGGGTGTGCTGAAACTGCGATAAAATAACCGGCAGCAGGCGCACAGCATAATCATCAGGCACCCCAAAACGGATATTGCCCGCCAGATCAGCATCGGAAAACAAATCAACGATTTCAGCATTGATACGCAACATCCGGCGCGCATGGGCATAAAGCGCGCCCCCTTCCCCGGTGAGGGAAACCTTGCGCCCCTCGCGCAAAAACAAGGTCTGGCCCAGCCGCTGTTCAAGGCGCTTGATCTGCATGGAAACCGCCGATTGGGTTTTGTGCACCCGGCGCGCCGCCTCGGTGAAACTGGAGCAATCCGCAATAGTGCAAAAACTCTGCAACTGGTCGAGATCAAGGGGGGAAGCCATGGCGCTATTCCATCAATATTTGTTATGGGTGTGATGAAATCTATTTGTTGTACTAATGAAAGGCAAGCCCCTATTTATCGACCTGTCAACAAACCCCAACCATTGTTGCTGGTTGCAAATCGGGAGAGAAAAAATGAACATGCTAACAATTATTCGCCACCTTTATGCCGATTGGGACGCCGCCGAACGGATGTCCGAGCTTGATGCTTGCCGCCTGAGCGACATGGGTTTGAACCGCTATGATCTGTTTGAAGCGCGAAAATTGCACGGCGCCGGCCGGGGCGCACATCTTGACGCGAGGCGCGCCGAACGCGCCGGAAGCTGGCTGCGTTAAAAGCACTTATGGTCTTTTGCGGTTTTGATTTAATCACAACCGCAAAAGCATTTGATATTTACGCTCAGGGTTTTTCGCCACGAGCCAGGCGGGCGTTGATATCGGCGATAACAGCGGGCAGTTCGACCAGCGAATCAATCACATAATGGGCCCCGGCATTGACCAGAATAAAGCGGGTCTTGTCCATTTTTCGCTTGATTTCAGCCTCGCTCAAACTGGCGGCTTCTTCCGGCGAATTGATATTCATATAGTTGGAATAGCGCACCAGCCCGACCCCCCAGCATCCGGCGTTAAGGGCTTCGCCAATCCCGGAGACGGTATCATCGCATTTGACCACCGATTTGATCTCGCTAATATCCATCAGATCAAGGTTTTTATAAACCATATGCGGGGCCGGACGCGCGCCATTGACAACTTCATCCCCGGCCACCGTGGCGTCAGGGGTAAAGCCCTGTTTGATGCAATCGGCAAGCAACAGATCAACCATTGAGCGGATAAAGCCGGTTGAAGCGCCAAATTTTATCCCCTCTTTTTGCAGGCCAACCAAAACATCCTTAACCCCCGGCAACAGGTCGGTATATTTGCCCAATACCGCCAATTGAGCGGGGACAAATTCCTCAAACATCATGTCAACATCACCCTGGGTCGGCTCTGTTCCCTTTACCCCCTTCCAGCGGGCAGCAATAATCGGGTCTTCGCACAATTTCTTGATATGCAAATCCTTGCGCAAGCCCATCGGGCCACGCGCCTCTTCCATTGAGATTTCAACACCCTGGCTTTTGAAAACCTCAACAAAAACCACCGCCGGGGCGATTACATAGGCGTCGGCAAGAGTGCCGCTCCAATCAAGAACCACCGCCTTGATTTTTCCCTTATAGGTGCGCTGAAAACTATAATCACCAAATTCGCTCACTGGCTATCTCCTTGTTTTATTTGATCAACTGACGCATCAAGCGGCCAATTTTGCCCGCTCGATCAGCGCACTTTGAGGGGGAGCGGCATTTTCCACCCCCATTTCGTCAAGCGCCTCGCCAGCCGCCATGACAACTTTTTCCATCACATGATGGTCGATCTGGCCAATGCAGCCAATGCGGAAACTATCAACAATGGTCAGCTTTCCCGGGTAGATGATAAAACCTTTTTCCTTCAGCAGCCGATAAAACCCGTCAAACGAAAACGCCGCGTCCTCGGGACAGAAAAAGGTAACGATAATCGGAGATAGCCATTTGTCATCAAGCAGGGTTTCAAAACCAAGTTCGCGCATCCCGGCCACCAGAACATCACGGTTTTTGCCATAGCGAGCCCCGCGCGCCGCCACCCCGCCCTCGTTTTTATGGGCCTCAAGCGCGGCAACAAAAGCCACCACCGCGTGGGTTGGTGGGGTAAAACGCCATTGGCCGCCGCGCTCCATATGCTCCCATTGCGCATGAATATCCAAACATAAGGAATGCGAGCGCCCTTTGGCCTCCGCAAGCGCTTTTTTTTGCGCAATGACAAACCCGAAGCCCGGCACCCCCTCGATACATTTGTTGGCCGAGGAAACCATTCCCTGATAGCTAATTTCATTGACATCAAGTTCAATGGCGCCAAAAGCGCTCATTGAATCAATCAGCAAATGACGACCGGCTTTATCAACCGCCTCCGCTATTTCCCTGATCGGATTTAAAATACCCGAAGAGGTCTCGCAATGAACAAGCGCCACATGGGTAATCGCCGGATCAACGCGAAGCGCCTCGCTGACCTCGTTTGCGCGCGGGGGCAAATAGTCGCCCTTGTCGATTACAGTGTGGGCACGCCCGAGATATTTTAGCGTTTGCGCGATACGCTTGCCGTAAGCGCCATTGCTTAAAACCAGCACCTTGCCATCTTTGGGGACAAAAGAGCCCAGCATTGCTTCAACCGAAAAACTGCCGCTCCCTTGCATCGGCACACAATCATATTCATTTTTGTCGTCCCCGGTAAGTTCCAGCAGCATCGCGCGCAATTGGGCGGTGATATCGCGAAAATCCCCGTCCCAGGACCCCCAGTCAGCCAGCATGGCGGATTTGGTCGCATATGAGGTGGTGAGCGGGCCCGGGGTCAAAAGATATGGTTCTCCGAGTCGGGGTTTTTCTATTTTTTTGTTTGCCAGGCTCATCGGACATCTCCAGCTCAACCCGAAATGGGCATTGATTTGTCGGCCAGTTACAGCCGTTGCAATATATTTGTAAAATCGTTGTTTTAGATTGATCTATAAATTTTACTTATATAGCTTTTGTGACAACCAATCTCTTGTCATGGCTGATCCTTGGCAGGGCTTTCGGAGCACTAAAAATGCGTTATGTCCAGCTTCGCGCCTTTCATAATGTGGCGGTCCATGGCGGGTTTTCGCGCGCCGCGGCGGCATTGTTTTTAACCCAGCCGGCCATTTCCGATCAGGTAAAAAAGCTCGAGCTTGAATATGACATTCTGCTTTTCAACCGCCATCAAAAACAGCTCACCCTGACCAGACAGGGCCAAAAGCTGCTCAAGATCACCAACCGCCTGTTTGAAACCGAACGTCAGGCGGCCGAGCTGCTTTCGGAGGCGCGCGCAATTGGCGTAGGAAAACTAACGATAATTGCCGATTCAATCATGCATATCGTGGATATTTTAAGCGGATTTCGCAAACGATACCCCAATGTTGAGATTGAGGTTCATTCTGGTAATTCTCAGGAAATCGTTGAAAAACTACGCGCCTATCAAGCCGATATCGGGGTCTTGGGAGAAGTGCCAGCCAGCGGGAAATTCAAGGCAATAAAACTCAGTTCAACCCGGCTGCTCGCCTATGTTTCCCGCGGGCACGAATTAAGCGCGTGCGGCGGCATGACGCTTGAAAAAATTCTGCAATATCCGCTGGTATTGCGCGAAAAGGGGTCCAAAACCCGCCAGATATTTGAAGATATCGCCGCCCGGCGATCTCTTTATGTGCGCCCGGCCATTGTTGCCCAGGGGCGCGGCGCAGTCGGCGAGATTGTTGCCGAAGGGGCCGGGGTCGGAATAATTTCGGCGGCCGAATTTGGCGGCAATTCCCGCCTTGTCGCGTTTGAAATTTCCGATTGCAATATTGAAATGGACGAAGCGCTGATTTGCCTCAAGGAGCGCAAGGCCAGCAAGCTGATCAATGCTTTCATGTCACTGGCCAAAAAACAAACAGCAAAATAATCCCGTTTGGAACCGTTTCAGGAAAATACGCTGGCGCCCTTGTCGGCGGCCCCGACCAGAGAGCGGAAACCGGCGAACAATTCGCGCCCCATGCCAAAATGCTGATAGTCCAGATCAATGCTCACATTGTCCCGGGCACCAAATTCCTTTTCATCGCCGACAAAATCAAGGGTTCCCGCTTCAGCATCGAGCCGGATCATATCGCCGTCCTTTATCTTGGCGATGGCGCCACCATCAACCGCTTCCGGGGTGATGTGAATGGCCGCCGGCACCTTGCCTGATGCCCCCGACATCCGCCCGTCGGTGAGCAAGGCGACCTGAAAGCCGCGATCCTGCAAAATCCCCAGGATCGGGGTCAGCTTGTGTAATTCGGGCATGCCAATGGCGCGCGGACCGCAAAACCTTATAACCGCCACCACATCGCCGCTCAATTGGCCATTCTTGAAGGCGTCGAGCAATTTCCCCTGAGAGGAAAACACCCTTGCCGGGGCCTCAACAACCCGGTGTTCTTTCTTGACCGCGGAAATCTTGATCACTGATTTGCCAAGATTGCCTGACAAAACTCTAAGCCCGCCATTGGCGGCAAAGGGCGCTGTGGCCGAAGCCAGAACCTTGGGCAGGCCGGATTTTTCCGGCGCTGGCAGGAACGCGACTTCGCCGTCAACAAGCTTGGCCTCAACGCCATAGTCCCCCAGCCCCTTGCCCCAGATTGTTTTCACGTCAGGGTACAAAAACCCAGCTTCCAATAGTTCGCGAATAAGAAAACCAGTGCCGCCGGCGGCATGAAAATGGTTCACATCAGCCACCCCGTTGGGATAAATGCGCGTCAGAAGCGGCACCACTTGAGAAAGTTGCGCCATGTCATCCCATGACAATTCTATTCCGGCCGCCGCCGCAATGGCGATCATGTGCATGGTGTGATTGGTCGACCCGCCCGTGGCCAACAGTCCGACCAGCGCGTTAACTATGGTTTTTTCGCTGATCAATTGGCCCAGCGGAGTGTAATTGGCGCCCTGACTGGTCAACGACAGCGCCTGTTTGGCGCCAAGCCGGGTCAGCTCATTGCGCAACGGAGTATCAGGATTGACAAAAGCGGCCCCCGGCAGATGCAACCCCATGATTTCCATTAACATCTGGTTGGAATTGGCGGTGCCATAAAAGGTACAGGTGCCCGGCGAATGATAGGATTTGGCCTCCGCTTCCAAAAGTTCTGCGCGACCGACCTTGCCTTCCATGAATAATTGCCTGATGCGCGATTTTTCATCATTGGCCAGCCCCGAAGCCATCGGCCCGGCCGGAATAAAAACCGCCGGCAGGTGGCCAAACGACAACGCCCCGATCAACATTCCAGGAACGATCTTGTCGCAAACCCCGAGATATAAAGCGGCGTCAAACATGTTGTGGCTCAAGCCAATGGCGGTCGCCATGGCAATGACATCGCGCGAAAACAACGATAAATCCATGCCGTCCTGGCCCTGGGTCACCCCGTCGCACATCGCGGGAACGCCCCCCGCCACCTGTGCGGTCGCCTTTACTTCATGCGCGGCCTGTTTGATTATTTCCGGGAATGCCTGATAAGGCTGATGAGCCGAAAGCATGTCATTATATGAAGTGATGATACCAAGATTAAGCGCCCGCCCGCCCGCCAGCGCCGCCTTGTCCGAGGGCGAGCAGGCGGCAAACCCATGCGCAAGATTGCCGCAGCTCATCACGGAACGCTCAACCCCGTTTTGGCGCTGTCTGGCCATTCTCTCAAGATATCTGGCGCGGCTGTTGCGGCTTCTGGCAATGATGGTGCGGGTCACCTGATCAATAATATTATTCAAACTCATCTGATTTCCTGTCAGAGCAATAGCTATCCGGGATAAAGCTGGTTTTAGGTTGGGTTATGGAGCCCAGTAGATATTTACCGGCTTTTCCCTCTGCCTTAAAACCGCGCGCACCGGCATTTGAGAAACTTCCCCCTCGCCAAGCGCATCGCTTAAGGTTTTGGCTTTTTCAGCCCCCTCGATGTGCAGATAAAGCGCTCTGGTTTCAAGTAGAAACGGCAGGGTAAGTGTTATGCGCGCCTCACCGGCCCCCGGGGCGGCAAGGGCAATCGCCGGACCGGGCTCATTGAGCGCCGCCGCAAGAGTATCCCCGCCAGGGAAAAACGAAGCGGTGTGGCCATCATTGCCCATCCCGAGAACGACCGCATCAAACGGATGGGGAAGCTTTTTTATCTCAGAATTAACCTTGTCCACCCTGTCCTGGCTTGGCTCCTCACCACCACCAAACAACGGCACAAAGCGGGCCGTCGCGGCCGCCCCTTGCAATAAATGAGCGGCAACAAGGCCAGCGTTGGAGCGGGAGGATTTGATATCAACCCAGCGCTCATCGACCAGGGTTACGATTATTTTTTCCCACTCTATATCATCCCTAGTTGACAGGGCTTCAAAAAACCGAACCGGGGTCGAACCACCCGAAACGGCGAGGCAGGCCGTGCCACATTCATCTATTCCAGACTTCAAATTTGCGCCAACCGCTTCGGCCAGCGCCCGTGCAAGAGCCTGTTTGTCGGTAAAATCATGCCGGGTAAACATCAATAATCGCTTTCCTCATGCCAGGTGCGCCCGTCCCTTTCGATCAGGGCGATCGAGCCGGTAGGTCCCCAGGTGCCGGCGCTATAGGGTTGGGGCGCTTCATCGGACATGTCCCAGGCCTGACGAATGGGGTCGATCCATTTCCAGGCTGCCTCCAGTTCATCGCGACGCATGAACAGGGTCTGGTTACCCCTGATCACGTCCAGCAGCAGGCGCTCATAGGCTTCCGGGGTGCGCTCTTCAAATTCCTCGGCAAAGCTCAAATTGAGGTTGACCTCGCGCAGCCGCATGCCGCCGGGACCAGGGTCCTTGATCATCAAAAACATCTTCACCCCTTCATCAGGCTGAAGCCTGATCACCAATTTGTTGGCGCTGGGCACTCCCCTGGCGGTGGTAAAAATGGAATGGGGAATTTCGCGGAAACGAATGACGATTTCCGACATGCGGGTCGCCAGCCTTTTGCCGGTACGAATATAAAACGGCACCCCGGCCCAGCGCCAGTTTTCCACCTCGACCTTGAGAGCGGCAAAGGTCTCGGTATGTGAGCCTTTTTTATCTTCGGGAAGCTCGTCCTGATAGGAGGCGACCTCAACGGTTCCCGAACGTACCCCGCGATACTGGCCGCGCACCGAATTCTTGGCCAGTCTTTCCCCGGTGATCGGTTTTAGCGAGCGCAAGACCTTGAGTTTTTCATCGCGCAAGGCATTGGCTTCGTCCGAAGCTGGCGGTTCCATGGCCACCAGACACACCAATTGCAGTATGTGGTTCTGGATCATGTCACGAAGCGCGCCGCTTTGATCATAATAGCCGCGCGTGCCCGCCCCCACCGATTCGGCAACCGTTATTTGCACATGATCGATATGGGCCGAGTCCCAGATCGGCTCGAACATTATATTGGCGAACCTTAAGGCGAGCAGGTTTTGTACCGTCTCCTTGCCCAAATAATGGTCAATCCGATAGACCTGATCTTCGTTAAAAGCCGCCCCCACCGCGTCGTTGATTTCTTTTGACGAAGCCAGATCATGGCCCAGCGGCTTTTCCAAAACCACGCGCGCGTTTGGCCGGTTATATTTCTTTTTTCTCAGATAGTTGCAAATCGGGGCGAACAAATTGGGGGCGACCGCGAGATAAAAAGCGCGAACGATTTCCTCGTCCTCGCGCAATGTGCCGGAAAGTTCGGCCCAGCCATCCTCATTGGTGACATCGTTGGGTACAAAGGAAAAGCATGAGATGAAGCGCTTGATGACCTCTTCATCATGATAATCCTTATCGACATGATCAAGTACGGACGCGCGGGCTACGCTTTGGATTTTCTTATCATCCCACTTGGAGCGGGAAACCCCGATTATGCGCGATCGCTCATCAAACTGGCCATCCTTGAAGCGATAATAAAGCGCCGGGATCAGTTTTCTTTTGGTCAGGTCTCCGGTTGCGCCGAAAACCACGAAGTCAAAGGGTTGAACCGGAATAATCTGTCTGGACAAAAGAAGTCTCCTTAATATTGCCTGTCACGCGCATTCTTTTGCATTCAAAAATGCAAAACCCGGCGGCTTCAGTCTTTTTCGCGCGCCTGACGGGCCAGAATAAGCGCCCCGGAGAGCGGTTCGGATTTAGCCCTTACCAACAAGTCGCCATAGCGGCCCTTGAGAATGGGAAACAGGCGCTGGCCAAGCCCACCGACAATCGCGATCGCTTTTGCGCCGCGTTTGGTGAACCAGTGGACATGCTTGTCGATCGAGACCAGTTCGGCCTCCATCAGTTCACTGGCGACGGGGTCGCCTTTTTCATAATAATCAAACCACAAGGGGACAAAACTGCCATAATCGGTCGGCCGGGCCGGAACCGGCGCTGTCTGGTACGACGAAAATCCGCTCGCTTGCAGTTCCAGCAAATCTTTTTTTGCCTCAGGATTATCAAACGACCAGGCCATCATCTGGTCGGGCTGATTATCAAATTTTTCCATTACCGCCTCGGTCAACGGCGATTTTTCCTCTATGCCCTCAAACGCCAAAAGGCTCTTGCGCAACAATTTACGGCCAAGAATTGCCCCGGACATGGCGTCCCCGACCAGAAACCCCCAGCCCCCGATCTGCAAGCGCTTGCCATTGACAAGGCCCAACCCGGCCGAGCCGGTGCCGATGATCAAAACGGCGCCATCCTTGCCTTGATGCGCCCCGGCGCGGGCAATATCGATATCGTCAACCACCTTGAGCGAAGCAAAGGGGAATTTGCGGGCGGCAAAAGCAATCCGGGCCGACTTCATGCGCGCTCCGGCCATGCCAAAACAGGCATGGGTTTGTTTGGCGCAACTCATGTCCAGCCCCGCCTGGGCAAAAACCGGCCCGATCAGTTCCATGACCGCCGCGTAAGCCGCATCCCCATTGCGCACCTGAAGATTTGACGGGGTTTGGCTTACCGCCTCGCCAAGCGTTGTCAGATTTTGGTCGGCAAGCCGCATCCGGCACTTTGTGCCGCCGCCATCTACACCAAGATAATAGTGGGCCGAATCATTTTGCCGCAAAATTGCGCTCCGAAAAAAACAGGCCGTAGGTATCAATTCGCCGCGAACATAGTGTGAAACGCTTGTGCGCGAAAGTCTTTTAGCGCCCATTGAAAACAAGAAAACAGCTTCAATAATTCTCCAGATGTAGTATACTCATTCCTAGGGACAGCCATGCATACGCACCCAGAATACCAATAAATGGTCGGCATGGTTTTTTATCAGACATGATCAGGAGCATTTAATGAGAACAGGCCACACGCTGGTTCTCGGGGGAGCGCGTTCGGGCAAAAGTTTTTTTGCCGAGCGTCTGGCACTAAGCTTAAATAAAACTCCCGCCTATATCGCCACCGCTCAAAGCGGGGACGGGGAAATGGCGAGCCGAATAAAAAAGCACCGCGAACGCCGGGGAGAAAGTTTTGTAACCTATCAGGAACCGCTGAAACTGGCTGAAACAATAGCAATGGCCGCCGGCGCTCACGATGTCATTCTGGTTGATTGCCTGACATTGTGGCTGACCAATTTGATGTTTTGCAAAACCACCGACACCGAAAAAAGCATTGACGATTTGCTCGATACGCTTAAGAGCCTGAACAACACAAAAATCATCATGGTCTCCAACGAAGTGGGGATGGGCATTGTGCCTGAACATGAAATTTCGCGCCTGTTTCGCGACCGGATCGGCGAGTTGCACCAGCAATTGGCAAATATTTGCAAAGAGGTTTATTTTGTCGCCGCCGGACTGCCCCTGGCGCTAAAGGGCAAATTGGCCGAACTGGAATAAGGTTGCCAGAGCAACAACAAACATGGCCAGCAGGGTCATGGCGGCAAACAGCTTGAGGGCCAGGCGGATATCGCTTGCCTCCAACTCTCTTTTTCCGTCTCCCATTATGGCCAGATCGAGCATTTTTCCCTGATAGGAACGGGGCCCGCCAAGAGAAAAACCAAGCGCTCCGGCCATTGCCGCTTCCGGCCAGCCGGCATTGGGTGAAACATGGCCTGAAGCATCGCGCCGCGCCGTATCAAGGCTTTTAGATGGGGACGCCCCGTGCACAAAAAAGCTGGCCAGCACATATAACAGGGCGCTCAGGCGCGCCGGCAGCCAATTGACCACATCATCGAGGCGGGCGCTGGCCCAGCCAAAATCAACAAAGCGCAAATTTTTATGTCCAACCATAGAGTCGGCGGTGTTGATGGCTTTATAGATCGCAATGCCGGGCAGGCCGAACAAAACAAGCCAGAACAGCGGCGCAATAACCCCGTCCGAGCTGTTTTCAGCCAGGCTTTCAATGGCGGCGCGCGCAATTTCATGTTCATTCAAATTGGCCGTGTCGCGCCCGACAATATGCGAGAGCGCCACCCGCCCCTGTTCAATAGAGATATCCAGCGTATCGGCAATTTTTGTTACCGCTTCGGCCAATGAGCGATGGGCAAGAAATACCGAAGCAAGAAGAGCCTCAATCAGCCAGCCATAAGGCAAAAGAGCCAATGCCCTGACGATCACAAGCGAGATAAAAAGCGTTGTCCCAACAAGAACAGTTAGCATCAACAGGCCAAGCAGACGCCTGGTGCGGCCGGAAAATTCGCTTCGGTTGAAACGAGTTTCCATGATCTCAATCAGCTTGCCCTGCCAGACAACCGGATGCGAAAAAATCCGGCCCAACCAGTCTGGCCAGACCACTGCCCGGTCAATGACAAGGGCCACAAAAGCCATCACAAAATACATTGATCTCTTTTCCTCAGCGAAATTGCGGCTGCCGCGACAGCTTTAAAATCGCGTCCAGATCCAGATGTGCCTCAAGATGGGCCGCCAGCAGATCAAGGGTTTTTTCAACTTCATCCTCATAATTGGTGGAATGGCTGATATCGGCACCAAGGTCGGCTAGAAACTGCCGCCGGAACCCGTCGGCGGCAAACAGCCCGTGCAAATAAGTGCCCATGACCAACCCATCGGAGGAAATCGCCCCCTCGTTTTGCCCGCCAATTCTGGCAAACGGCCTGTCGCAATCCGGCCCGTCGGTGGCGCCCAAATGCATGTGATAGCCACAAAGGGGCGCGCCAAAGCGCTCGTCAACCCCCTCCTCTATGCGCAATTGTTTTGACGCGGTAAGAACACAGGACACATCAAGCAAACCAAGCGCGGCGCTCTTGCCGGGCGGCCCTTCCAGCCCATCCGGATCATCAATATAATTACCCAGCATCTGATAGCCGCCGCACAATCCCAACACATGCCCGCCATGGCGAATATGGGATTTTATATCAATGTCCCACCCCTGCTGGCGTAAAAACGCCAGATCGGACCGGGTCGCCTTGGAGCCAGCCAGAATAATCAAATCAGCATCAAGCGGCAATGGCTGGCCGGGAAGAACGATAGTCAGTTCCACATCCCTTTCGCTTTTAAGCGGATCCAGATCGTCAAAATTGGCAATTCGTGGCAGGCGCGGCACCGCAATAAGGCATTTGCCATTTCGCGATCGTTGAGGAAGATTTTCCAGAGCCAGAACATCTTCAGCCGGCAGTTTCTCCGCTTGAGCAAAGTGGGGAACAGGGCCAAAACAGGGGATACCGGTACGCTGGGCAATCTCATCCTTGCCTTTTTCAAAAAGCTCCGGGTCGCCATGAAAGCGGTTGACGATGGTGGCAACCACCAGGGCGGCATCTTTGGGGTCAATCACGTCAAGGGTGCCAACCAGCGCGGCGATAATTCCGCCGCGGTGAATATCGCCAAGCAACATAACCGGCACATTGGCGGCGCGGGCAAAGCCGAAATTGGCAATATCATTATGACGCAGATTGATTTCCGAGGCGCTGCCCGCCCCCTCGACCAACACCAGATCGGCTTTTTCGCCGACCTCTGAAAACGCCTTTAAAACCGGCTTGAGATATTGAGCGCGGGTTTTGAAATAATCGCGCGCCGCCATCGAGCCCACCCTTTTGCCGCGCAAAATTATCTGAGCCCCGGTTTCCCCTTCGGGTTTTAGCAGCACCGGGTTCATCGCCGTTAGCGGCTTTTGCCCGGCCGCAAGCGCCTGCAAGGCCTGGGCGCGGCCGATTTCGCCGCCATCTTCGCTCACAGCGGCATTGTTGGACATGTTTTGCGGCTTGAACGGCATGACCGTTAGCCCACGGCGCAAAAAAGCCCGGCACAACCCGGCGACAATCAGCGATTTACCAACGTCCGAGCCGGTGCCCATGATCATCAGGGCGCGCGCTTTCATGGCGTTTCATCCTCTTTATGGTCAATGACATGGGCATAAGAGCCCATCACCCGGCCCAAAACCGCCCCCATTGGTTCTAGTTCATTGCCCAAAGCGTCGCTGGCGGCAAAAAGCGGGGTCAGTTCATGCCTGGACCCGGTTGAGTAATGAAATTCGTGCCCGCTCAGGTCTTTTGGCCATGGCAGCGGCGAAAAATGGCGCAAATGCCGGTAGCCAAGCACACGGCGCGGCCGGTCAATAAAGGTTTGATGGGGCAAAAGAGCGGCCATCTTGTGAGTCTTGCCCTTTTTGTCGGCAAGGGTTTGGCCCAGAACCATAAAGCCGCCGCACTCACCATAAATCAGCGCCCCGCGGTCAAGGGCCGCTCTTAAGCCGACAAAAAAATTTGTCGCTGAGGCAAGTTGCTCCCCATGCAATTCCGGATAGCCGCCAGGCAGAAAAACCGCATCGGCCAATTTGCCCGGCCCCTGATTGGCCAATGGCGAAAAAAAGCTGATAGAGGCCCCCATATCCCGCCAGTCATTGAGCCAGTGCTGATAAATAAAAGCAAACGCGGTATCCCTGGCAACAGCAATATTTTGCCCAAGCGGAGCCAGAGGCTTAAAGGGGCGTGAGGTGGCAATGGGGGCGGTGATGGGGGCGGCCAGATCACATATTTTGTCAAGATCGCAATCCCTGGCGACAATTTGCGCCGCCTTGTTGATGAATTCCCGGCCATTTTCTATTTCACCAGGCAGCACCAGCCCCAAATGACGCCCGGGCAATTTCAAATCAGCATTGCGCCCAATGGCCCCAAGCACCGGAACATCAATTTTCCTTAGCGCCTGGCGCAACAGCGTTTCATGGCGCTTGGAGCCAACATTATTCAAAACAATGCCGGCAATCATTATATCTTTGCGCCAATTGACAAACCCTGAAACCAGGGCGGCAATGGAGTGGGACTGATGTGCGGCGTCAACCACCAATATTGCTGGAACTTGCAGCATGGCGGCCAGATCAGCACTTGATCCGGCCCCGTTCGCCGCCCCGTCAAACAGCCCCATAACCCCTTCGACCAATAACAGATCGGCATTTGCCGCATGCGCCACGGCGCGCGCCTTGATTTGCAAAACCGGCATTGCCCACGGGTCGAGATTGATCGCCTCTCTTTGCGCCGCCAGGCTTAAAAAGGCGGTGTCGATATAGTCAGGCCCAGCCTTGGCTGGCGCAACCCGCCGCCCGTTTTGCCTTAATGCCGCCGCCAGACCCAGCGTAAACATCGTTTTACCGGACCCGGAACCGGGTGCCCCGATCAAAAGTCCTTTTGCTCGGTTTTTATCAGCCAAGCGAATTATCTCTTAAATCGCTCTGATACCAGTCCAGCGCCTCACGATACTGGCTGACCGGCCCGATGACCACAATCGCCGGAGTGGCGATATCACCCTCTGACAAAGC
>UOEO01000155.1_pt1 | contig 17308 bp, 16 predicted proteins | sample 1989881 | NCBI WGS metagenome assembly UOEO01 (sample SAMEA4712198, study PRJEB27164) | hydrothermal vent metagenome | biome: marine basaltic hydrothermal vent biome; feature: marine hydrothermal vent; material: mineral | place: Pacific Ocean | collected 2011-06-14/2011-07-23 | depth 1691 m
CGGCGTTTCCGCCGAAAAGATCATTACCGTGGCCCGCGAATTCGCCACCAACGCCGAAAAGACCAATGGCCGCTCCATGGTCATATTGGGCGCCGGTCTCAACCACTGGTACCACATGGACATGAACTATCGCGGCATCATGAACATGCTCATCATGTGTGGCTGCGTTGGCCAGTCCGGCGGTGGCTGGTCCCATTATGTCGGCCAGGAAAAACTCAGACCCCAGACCGGCTGGCAACCACTCGCCTTTGGCCTTGACTGGTCGCGCCCGCCCCGCCACATGAACTCGACTTCGTTCTTTTACGCCCATACCGATCAATGGCGTTACGAAACCCTTGATGTAAGCGAAATCCTGTCTCCGACCGCCCCGGACGGCGACTGGGACGCGTCCCTGATCGATTACAATATCCGCGCCGAGCGCATGGGCTGGCTCCCGTCCGCCCCCCAGCTCAATATCAACCCGCTTGATATTGCCGACGCTGCGAAAAAAGCCAAAAAAGAGCCCAGGGATTATGTGATCGACGGCTTGAAATCAGGCGACATCACCATGAGCTGCGAGGACCCGGACGATCCGGTCAACTGGCCACGCAACATGTTCGTCTGGCGCTCCAACCTGTTGGGATCATCCGGCAAGGGCCACGAATATTTCCTCAAGCATCTTTTGGGTACCACTCATGGCGTCATGGGCAAGGATCTCGGCCAGGAGGGCAAACTGCGCTCCAAGGAAGCCAAATGGCACCAGAACGCACCGACAGGCAAACTGGACCTTCTGGTAACCCTTGATTTCCGCATGTCAACCACTTGCGTTTATTCCGATATCGTTCTGCCCACCGCCACCTGGTACGAAAAGAACGACCTCAATACTTCCGACATGCACCCCTTTATCCACCCCCTGTCCTCGGCTGCCGACCCGGCCTGGGAGGCCCGTTCCGACTGGGAAATCTTCAAGGGTCTGGCCAAGAAATTATCCGAAGTATCCCCCGAAGTCCTCGGGGTTGAACAGGATACGGTTCTGGTGCCGATCCTGCACGACACCCCGGGTGAAATCGCCCAGCCCTTTGACGTCAAGGATTGGAAAAAAGGCGAAATCGACGCGATACCGGGCAAGACCATGCCCAATATCGTTACCGTTGAGCGCGACTATCCCAACATTTACAAGCGCTTTACCGCTCTCGGTCCGCTGATGGACAAATTGGGCAATGGCGGCAAGGGCATTTCATGGAATACCGAACATGAGGTCGAAGCGCTGGGTAAATTGTCCGGGGTCGTCCTTGACGAGGGCGTCTCCAAGGGCATGCCAAAAATCGAAACCGATATCGACGCCACCGAAGTGGTTTTGATGCTGGCCCCGGAAACCAATGGCGAGGTTGCGGTCAAGGCGTGGCAGGCCCTTTCCAAGGCTACCGGGCGCGACCACACCCATCTCGCCATCCCCAAACAAGACGAGAAAATCCGCTTCCGCGATATTCTCGCCCAACCGAGAAAGATCATTTCCTCTCCCACCTGGTCGGGTCTTGAAAGCGAAAAGGTCTGTTACAACGCGTGCTACACCAACGTGCATGAGCTGATCCCCTGGCGCACCCTGACCGGCCGCCAGCAACTTTATCAGGATCACCCCTGGATGCGCGCCTTTGGCGAGGCTTTCTGCGTCTATCGCCCTCCAATCGACACCAAATCGGTTAACCCGGTGATTGACAGCAAACCCAATGGCAACAAGCAGGTGGTGCTCAATTTCATCACCCCGCACCAGAAATGGGGCATTCACTCGACCTATTCCGACAATTTGCTGATGCTGACGCTTAATCGCGGCGGACCGGTGGTCTGGATTTCAGAAGTTGACGCCGCCAAGGCCGGCATCATCGATAATGACTGGGTTGAAGCCTATAATTCCAACGGAGCGCTGACCGCCAGGGCCGTGGTTTCCCAACGCATGAAAGAGGGCACGCTTTATATGTATCACGCCCAGGAAAAGATCGTGAACACGCCGGGAGCCGAAACCACGGGAAATCGCGGTGGTATCCACAATTCGGTGACCCGCACCATTGTCAAGCCGACCCACATGATCGGTGGCTACGTCCAGCAATCATATGGCTTTAATTATTACGGCACGGTTGGCTCCAACCGCGATGAATTCGTTATCGTTCGCAAAATGGAAAAGATCGACTGGCTGGAAAAACCGCTTTCCTCGAACAAGGAGGCCGCACAATGAAAATTCGCGCACAAATCGGCATGGTCTTGAACCTGGACAAATGCATCGGCTGCCACACTTGCTCGGTCACCTGCAAGAATGTATGGACCAACCGCGAGGGGGTTGAATACGCCTGGTTCAACAATGTTGAAACCAAACCGGGCATCGGTTTCCCCAAGGACTGGGAAAACCAGAAAAAATGGAATGGCGGCTGGACCCGCCTGGCCAATGGCAAGATCCAGCCCAAAATGGGCGCCAAATGGCGGGTGCTGGCCAAAATATTCGCCAACCCCGACCTGCCTGAAATCGACGATTATTACGAGCCGTTCGATTTTGATTACGCCCATTTGCAAAATGCCGGCGAACTCGAGGCTTTCCCCACCGCCCGTCCGCGCTCAAAAATTACCGGCGAGAGGATGGAAAAGATCAATTGGGCTCCCAACTGGGAAGAAATTCTCGGGGGGGAATTTTCCTCGCGCTCCAAGGACTATAATTTTGAGGGCATCGAGAAGGAAATGTACGGCGAGTACGAAAACACCTTCATGATGTACCTGCCGCGCCTGTGCGAACATTGCCTTAACCCGGCCTGTGTTGCCGCCTGCCCCTCCGGCGCCATCTACAAACGCGATGACGACGGCATTGTTCTGATCGATCAGGAAAAGTGCCGCGGCTGGCGCATGTGCGTTTCCGCCTGCCCCTACAAGAAGATTTACTATAACTGGTCTTCCGGCAAATCGGAAAAATGCATCTTTTGCTATCCGCGCATCGAAGCCGGTCAGCCCACGGTTTGTTCCGAAACCTGTGTTGGCCGCATCCGCTATCTCGGGGTTCTGCTTTATGACGCCGACAAGATAGAACAAGCCGCATCAACCGCCGATGAAAAGGATCTTTATGAAGAACAGCTTTCACTGTTTTTAGATCCCAACGACCCGGAAGTGATTGCCGAGGCGCGTAAACAAGGCATTCCCGAGGACTGGCTGAAATCGGCGCAAAAATCGCCCGTTTACAAAATGGCCATGGAATGGAAGGTCGCTTTTCCGCTTCATCCCGAATACCGCACCCTGCCGATGGTCTGGTACATCCCCCCGCTCTCGCCCCTGCAATCGGCGGCTGAAAGTGGCAAAATCGGCTGGGACGGTGAACTTCCGGACGTCAAATCGATGCGTATCCCGGTTCGTTACCTCTCCAACCTGTTGACCGCCGGCAAGGACGAGCCGGTAATAAACGGTCTTGAACGCATGCTGGCCATGCGCTCCTACATGCGCTCAAAAACCGTTGACGGGATCATCAACGAAGCGGTGGCCGAACAAGTTGGCCTGTCCGGCCAGATTATCGAAGAGATGTACAAAACGATGGCGATTGCCAACTATGAGGATCGCTTTGTTATCCCGACCACCCACCGTGAGGTTGGCGAGGATAATTACGATCTTCGCGGCTCGTGTGGCTTTACCTTCGGCAATGGCTGCTCGGGCGGCAATTCGGAATTTGATCTGTTCGGGTCCAAAAAAACCCACACCAGACAGGTTCCCGCCGATGTGAGTGGGAGCTGAGCAAAATGGCCAACGCTTTAAAAATAATTTCGGCCCTGTTGTCCTATCCGACCCCGGAGCTGCTCGAAGCCGGCCCGGAACTATCAGCGGCCCTTGAGGCAGATAATCAGGCCAATAAAAAGGCCAAGGCCTGGCTCAAGGCACTTGTCGATGACATATCGGGCCGTGATATTTACGATGCCCAGGAGCGCTATGTGCTGTTGTTTGACCGCACCCGCACCAACTCGCTGCATCTGTTTGAGCATGTGCACGGGGAAAGCCGCGACCGCGGCCAGGCCATGGTCGACCTGGCGGCAATGTATGACGCACAAGGCTTTGAAATCGACGCCAAGGAACTGCCTGACTTTTTACCGCTGTTCCTTGAATATCTCTCAACCCAGTCTGACGAGGAAGTCCATAACCTTCTTGGCCAGACCCTGCATGTGATTTGCGCCATTCGCCAGCGCTTGCAAAAGCGCAAATCCATTTACGCCAACGCCTTTCTGGCGCTCGAGGCCATCGCCAATGCCAAACCCGATGCCGAGGCGCTGGCCAATATCCTTGAGGAGCCGGACGAGGACCCCAATGATCTGGAGGCGCTCGACAAGATCTGGGAAGACGAGGCGATAAGTTTTGGCGCCGCCAATGGCCCTGATCAATGCGATCCCGATCGTCTGCGAAGTCAAATTCGCGCCCACAACCGCCCCGCCCCACCCCCCGAACACAATGGAGAGCACTAAAATGGACGAATTCTTCAACACATTATTGTTTGGAATTTACCCCTATATCGCCCTTTCAATTCTCGCTGTGGGCTCGGTTATCCGCTATGATCGCGACCCCTACACCTGGAAGTCCGGCTCCTCCCAATTGCTGCGCCGCAAACAGTTGATGGTTGGATCCTTGCTGTTTCACCTTGGGGTTCTGGCTATTTTCGGCGGCCATCTGATCGGTCTTTTGACCCCATTATGGGTCTGGGACATGCTCGGGGTTACCCACTCGGCCAAACAAATGACCGCCATGATCGCCGGCGGCATCGCCGGGGTATCCGGCATTGTCGGAGCCACATTGCTCATTCATCGCCGCTTTTTTGACGCCCGGGTGCGCGCCGCCTCCAATTTTGCCGACAATGCGATCATTTTGATCCTGTGGCTGCAACTGGCGCTTGGCCTGAGCACAATCCTTGTTTCCGCCCAGAACCTGAGTGGCGAGGAAATGGTCAAATTCCAGTATTGGGCTCAGGGTATTTTTACTTTTAATCCCGCCGCCGCCAGCTATGTCCTGGAGACGGACTTGATCTTCAAGCTCCATATCACGCTTGGTTTGACCATCTTTGTCCTGTTCCCCTTCACCCGTCTGGTGCACATGCTTTCAGCGCCCGTACGTTATATATGGCGCTCCGGCTACCAGATCGTACGCACCAAACGCAACACGCCACCGGCGGAATAAAAGGCGGAGAAAACCCTCTCTCATGGTCAATCTTATCAACACCAGCTCATCGCCCCTGCCCAGCGGCAAGGTCAAAGTTCCTCACCCGCCAAAGCCAGATAGCACCCCGCCGATTCTGGTCAATGGCGTCAAGATCGAATTTGAAGCCATTGGCGCCGAAACCCAGCTTCACCCGGCTAAAACTCCGGGCGAAGCCTATAGGGAAGCGGTCAGGGCCCTTGTCGTTCGTGAATTATTGGTGCAGGAGGCAGCGGCAAAAAATATCGTCGCCAAACCCGAACAATATGACAGCGGCCATAGCGAAATGGCCGCGGATGCCGCTATTCGCCAATTGCTGGAATTGGAAATAAAAACTCCCGAGGCCGATGAGGCCGCCTGCAAAACATATTATGAGGCCAACAGAAACAAATTCTGCTCCGAAACCATTTATGAGGCCAAACATATTCTGTTTGCCGCCCCCATCTCGGACCAAAAGGCGCGCCGTGAGGCAATGCTTGCCGCCAAACAGGTGATTAAGCAGCTTGACGAAAACCCGTCCCGTTTTGGCGAACTTGCCCTTGCCCATTCCGCCTGCCCATCAAAGGAACAAGGGGGCTCTTTGGGCCAGTTGACCAAAGGATCAACGGTGGCGGAATTTGAAGAGGTATTGTTTGAACTCGACCCCGGGCAAATGAGTTCGGCCCCTGTGGCGAGCCAGTTTGGCTATCACGTGATTTTGCTTGAACGCATCATCAAAGGCGAACAGCTTCCCTTTGAAGCCGTCAAGACGCGCATTGGCGCCTGGCTCGAGGCTTCGAGCTGGAGCCGGGCGGTTTCCCAATATATTTCCCTTTTAGCGGGCAGGGCCGAAATAGAGGGCTTTGACATGGGCGGCTCGGATACCCCGCTGGTGCAATAAACCCGGTTTTTACTGCGGATTTTTTTGCGGATTTTTTTGCATGTCGGCCTCGTTATAGGTTCTCAAGGGCAGCTCCTCAAGAAACCAGCCGATTAAAAAGCCGATGGCGGCGGCAACAGCCGCCGCCAGAAAAACCGGGTGCAGGGCGTCAGAGATCGCCTGTTTGATCATCACCTGCACCGGCCCCGGCAGGCTGGCAATCATATTGGCGCCAAGGGTGCCGATGCCGCCGGACCCGATTGGCGCCCCCCCCAGCGAATTTTTGAGCCCATTGGTGAAAAGAGTGCCGAAAATCGACACCCCGATCAGCCCGCCAACCTGACGAAAAAGGGTAAACCCGGCGGTTGAAACCCCCATCACCCGATGCGGCACCGCATTTTGCACCGCCGTTGTTCCCACCGACATGGTTGGCCCTATGCCAAGGCCGACAATGAACATATAAAGCGAAATCATTGCCCCTGAAGTATCCGGCTGCAAACCTGTTAACAGCAACAGCCCCACCGTCATCACCGCCATTCCGATAACCGGCAGCAGGCGATATTTTCCGGTGTGGCTCATGATCTGTCCCGCCCCCATCGAGCCACCGAGAATTCCGAACATCATCGGCAAAAGCTGCAAGCCGGAAACCGTCGGGCTGACCCCCTTTACCGTTTGCAAAAACAGCGGCAAAAAGGTCAGTCCGCCAAACATGGCCACCCCGGCGACAAACCCCATGGCGCTAAATACCGAAAAAGTATTATAGCGAAAAAGGCTCATCGGCAGGATTGGTTCCTCGGCGCGCAATTCAACCAAAACAAACCCGATGACGGCAACAATCGCCAGCGCCACCATCGAGAGCATGAACGGGGAAGTTCGCTCAAAAGTATTGCCGCCAAGACTGGTAAACAGCACCAGACCGGTGAGCGCCGAGGCCAGCAAGAAAGCCCCGGCATAATCGATCTTGTGTTTTAGCCGCTTGCCGGAGCCATGAAAAACAAACGCAAAAATCGCCAACGCCAGAATACCGACCGGCAAATTGACATAAAATACCCAGCGCCAGTTCAACTGATCAACAAAAAACCCGCCAAGCAACGGCCCGGCAACGCTGGAGACGCCAAAAACGCCGCCAAACAATCCCTGGATCTTGCCGCGCTCGCGCGGCGGCACCACATCCCCGACCACCGTTAGCGCCAAAACGAACAGTCCGCCGCCGCCCAATCCCTGAATGGCGCGCGAAACAATCAAAAACAGCATCGAATTGGCCATGCCCGAAAGGATTGACCCGATCAGAAATATCGTTACCGCCAGCTGCATCATCAATTTGCGGCCAAACAAATCCCCCAGCTTGCCATATATCGGGGCTGAAACCGTCGAGGTCAGCAAATAGGCGGTTACCACCCAACTGAGATGATCAACCCCGCCCAGATCGGCAACGATCGCAGGCAGAGCGGTTGAAACGATTGTCTGGTCAAGCGCCGCCAGCAAAAGCATCACGGCGACCGAAAACAATATCAATCTGGAAGAAGAACGATTTTCCACGGCATATACTCTGTTTTGAAGGGAGCCGCGGAACAACCCCCACAGCTTGCAACAGAGCTAGCACAATGATTTAAGTACAGCAATGACCCCTCGTTGGTGGTCTGATCACTTCTGAATTGAGCCCATTTTCATTCCCAAAAAAAGCTGCGACAATAAGCACGCTCCAATCCACTCTCAAACTGTTTGCGCAAACTTGGCCAACTGCCGAAAAAGGCTTGTCAAACCAGCCAAAAAACTCCACAACAGGCGCAAATTTCCGCTACCACCTTTGCCATGAAAAAGAGATCACCAATGGTTGATCAAGACAACGCTTCTCAAAGTCATCAAACAAAGGCCAAGACCACCCGTCTGCCCAAATTGATCGGCGCCGCATTAACCCCGATCCCCCTGGTGCTCCTGCAGCCGGTTCTTGGACGTCTGGTCCGCGACATTGCCAAAAGGCGGCCCGAACTGTTTGAACGGCTTGGCCCCCATACCGAAACTTTCTTCATGATAGAAATTGACGAATTTCCTTTTGTCCTTCGTCTTTTGCCTGACCCCGAGCAACCAAAACTGACCGCCCACCGCCGCCATGAGAATATTGAGTTTGGCGCTTCGATCGGCGGCCCGTTCATGACCCTTTTCACCATCATTGACGGCAATTCAGATAGTGACGCCATGTTTTTTGCCCGCGATGTGCGCGTTGGCGGCAATACCGAGGCCGCCGTATGTCTACGCAACGCCATGGACGACCTCGAGGGCAGCGTGATTGACGATATACTGGATATTGGCGGCCCGCTATTTGCGCCCCTAAGGCTGGTGATGGCCCATTTGAGAACCAGGGAGGCAGCGATATGAGCGCTCGTCAAACCAACGCGAACCGTAGCGAAAAACTGCGCCGCCCCGAACTGATCTGCCCCGCCGGCACCCCCGCCGCCATGCGCGCCGCGGTCGACGCTGGGGCTGACGCGGTTTATTGCGGGCTGACCAACGCCACCAATGCGCGCAATTTTCCGGGGCTGAACTTTTCACCAAAAGAGCTTGAAGCCTCAATCCCCTATGCGCGCGAGCGCGACACCAAGGTCCTTTTGGCGATCAATTCTTTCGCCACCGCACCCAATACCGAACTGTGGCGCGAAGCGGTGGGCATTGCCGCCCGCCTCGATGTCGAGGCGATAATTGTCGCCGATATCGGGGTCGCCCAATATGCGGCTGAAAACTTTCCTGATCTGCGCCTTCATCTTTCGGTGCAGGCTGGAGCCTCCTCCCCCGAGGCCATCCGCTATTATTGCCGCGAATTCGATGTAAAGCGCGTCGTTTTGCCCCGTATCCTGACCGTTCCCGAGATCAGCGCCATTCACAACGAAATCCCGTGCGAAATCGAGGCCTTTGTTTTTGGCAATATAGGGATGATGGCCGAGGGGCGCTGCTCGCTGACCAATTATGTCACCGGGCTTTCAACCAATATGGACGGGGTGTGCTCCCCGGCCAGTTCCGTACATTATGACGAGGACCAACAGGGCAATCTCTCCGCCAGGCTCGGCGAATTTGAAATCGACTGTTTTGAAAAGGGCGAGGCGGCCGGCTACCCGACCATTTGCAAGGGCCGCTATTATACCCCGGCGCGCAATGATGCCTATTACGCCTTTGAAGAGCCGATTTCGCTCAACCTGTCTTCGCTTTTACCTGATCTGATCAAGGCCGGGGTGACCGCTTTAAAGATCGAGGGCCGCCAGCGCTCGCGCTCTTATGTCAAATCGGTGGTTTCCGCCTATCGCCGGGCGGTCGATGATATCATGGACGGCAATGAGCCTGATCTTTTGTCGCTGATTTCGCTGACCGAAGGCGGCAAACAGACCCAGGGCGCCTTCAAGACCAAGAAGTGGAGATAGAAATGGCCACCGCACAACTGACCATGGGCCCGCTGATCTTTCACTGGCCGGCACAGCAAAAGATCGATTTCTGGTTCCGTATCGCCGATGAGGCCCCGGTCGACATTGTTTATCTCGGAGAGACCGTTTGCTCCAAACGCACCCCGTTTTTTGATGATCATCATTTGCTCGAAGTCGCCGAGCGGCTTGAAAAGGGCGGCAAGAAAGTCGTCTGGTCCACCCTTTCAGAAGTCATGATCAAACGCGACCGCAAGATTGTTGGCGACACCTGCGCCCAGGAACAGTTCGAGGTCGAGGCCAATGACGCCTCGGCCCTGTGGCATCTTTCCGGCACCCCGCACCGCATTGGCCAGGCCCTTAACGTTTATAATGAGCAGACCCTCAGGTTTCTTGCGTCCAAGGGGGCCAACAATTTCTGCCTCGCCGCCGAACTGCCCGCCGAAGCGATTGCAACCCTGTCCAAGGTGGCCGCCGAACTTGGCGCAACAATTGAAGTGCAGGTTTTTGGCCGCGTCTCTCTGGCTCTTTCGGCGCGCTGTTATCACGCACGCGCTCACAACCGCACCAAGGACAATTGCCTTTTTGTCTGTGAGGATGATCCGGACGGCATGGACCTCAATACCCGCTCCGACATGCCTTTTCTTTCGATCAACGGCATCCAGACCCTCTCGCACCGTTATGTCAATCTGAGTACGGAAATGGACGCTTTAAAGCAAATGGGCGTGAGCGCCTTTCGTCTTTCCCCCCATTCATGCGATATGGTGGCGGTGGCCCAAAATTACCGCGCGGTGCTCGATGGCAAAATCAGCGCCAATGAGGCCAACAAAGCGCTTGAAACCCTTGGTGTTCCGCAACCGATGGCCAATGGATTTTTTCATCATCAACCAGGCTATGAAATGATTTCCAAGGACAATCCATAACAGAACAGATTACCCCGATCAGGCAACGGGCATGCAATGATCCAACCTGACCGGTTTTTGAACATGGAAGGCTTGAAGATGAGCAAGTTTGTCGTTCGTAGCGCCGATCAGCGTCGCGCTGACATTCAGGAGCGCGCCCGGATAATTGGCGTTGATGAAGCCTATATCTCAACCCTTGTCGGGATTTTCTATCAGCGCATCCGCAAGGATGAGGTGCTCGGCCCGATCTTTAACGAGGCCATTGATGACTGGGGCCCGCATCTGGAAAAGATGAAAAAGTTCTGGAGTGCGGTGGCGCTCAATACCGGCGCCTATTCCGGCCGTCCGGTGCCTGCCCACCAAAAGCTTTCCAGCGTCACCTCCGACCATTTTGCCCGCTGGCTGGCCCTGTTCAAGGAAACCCTTGAAGATACCGCCCCCACCCCCCAGGCGGTCGACTATTTCATGGAACGCGCCGAACGTATCGCCAAAAGCCTGCAACTGGCAACGGTTACCAACCCGCCGCAACGCTCATCCTGAAAATCAACTTTTCCAAGGAACTTCCAGCAATGGACAAAATTTTTCACTCGGCCTTTTTAAGCCGCGGTTTCCGGCCGTTCTTTTTCCTTGGCACTGTTTTCGCCGCCCTCATTATCGCCCTGTGGGTTCCATGGTATCTAGGAATAATCCAAATTCCTTCCGCCCTGCCCCCGATAAGCTGGCATAATCACGAATTGCTCTTTGGCTATGTCACGGCAATCATTGCCGGGTTTCTGCTCACCGCGGTTCCCAACTGGACCGGGCGCACCCCGGCCAGCGGCAAATTGCTGGCGCTTCTTGTCGCCATCTGGCTTTTGGGCCGTCTGGCGATATCGTTTTCGCTTTTTCTGCCGCCGCTTGTATCCTCTTTGGTTGCCCTTTCATTCCTTCCCGCCTTGATTTTTGTTGTTGGCCGCGACATCATCGCCGCCGGCAACAAGCGTAATCTTGTAGTGATTATTGTTCTCGGCGCACTTTTCCTTGCCCAGATATTTTACCATCTCGAATTCATGATCACCGGGGATACCCAGTTTGGCTTCCGCCTGGCGCTGGCGATCATCCTGGTTCTTGTCATGCTGATTGCCGGCCGCATCGTCCCCAATTTCACCAGAAACTGGATAAGGCGTTTTAATCCGGGCCCCGAACCGATGCCTTTTGGCAGGTTTGACGCCATTGCCATGCTGGTGGCCATTTTAGCGCTGGCCACATGGGTTGTGCTGCCACTCCTGCCCCCCCTTGGCGCCACAATAGCCGGTTTGCTGTTTCTGGGCGCCGGCATTATCCATCTGGCGCGCCTGTGGCGCTGGCAGCCTTTGCGCGTAATTGGCGAGCCGATGCTGGCGGTTCTTCATCTCGCCTATATGTTTATTGCCCTTGGCTTTATCATTGCCGGAATATTTCCCGTTGAAGATGGGGCGATCACCCCGGCGTTAACGGTGCACACCTGGAGTGTTGGCGCCATTGCCCTGATGACCCTGGCGGTAATGACCAGGGTCACCAAAGGCCATACCGGACTGGCGCAAGTGGCCAATACCAGCACTTTGATATTGTTTGGCGCCATGCTGGTTGCAATTTTCGCCCGGCTGGCGGCGGCACTTCTACCGCAATATACCAGCGTGTTGCTCACCAGTTCCGCCCTCGGCTGGATTATTTCCTTTGCCGGTTTTGCCCTGATTTATGGCCCGGCCCTGTTCTCGGCGCGCAAAAACTGAGCCAAAACGAAAGCCTGCCTTAAATAACTTGCAGGCAAAACTTGCCAACTTTACCCGCACATCAGTATGTTGGGTAATTTGCCAAGGGAGAGAAAAATTGCTGAAATCTATTGACCCGGTGTTAAATGCCGATGTTCTTTTTGCCCTTAAATCAATGGGTCATGGCGACGAGCTGATTATTGCGGACACCAATTTCCCCGCCGACTCGATTGCCCGCCAGACCAGATTATCCCGCCTGTTGCGCATCGAAAATGTCAGCGCCGCCCGCGCCGTAAAAGCCGTGCTTTCGCTGATGCCGCTGGACAGTTTTGTCGATCAACCGGCCTTGCGCATGCAGATCGTTGATAATCCTGACGATATTTTACCAGTGCAAACCGAGGTCCAGGCTGAAGTCGACGCCGCCGAGGGCCGCCACCTGCCCCTTGGCTCGATCGAGCGTTTTGCCTTTTATGAACGCGCCAAAAACGCCTATTGCGTTATTCAGACCGGCGAGCGGCGCTTTTATGGCTGCTTTGTTTTGACCAAGGGCGTAATTGCCCCCGAGGAGAATTGATCCGCCCACTCTCAAGAGATTTGTTCAAAACCCTTGTTTACTCGACCAGTTCGGCCTCAATGATAATATCGCTGGTAATCGTGCGGTGAACCGGGCAGCGTTCGGCGATTTCGAACACTTTTTTACGCTCCTGTTCACTCATCTGTCCGCTGATCGAAATCTCGGTTTTGATCCTGTCGATCCTGCTTGATTTGTTTTCACAATCAGCGCCATGCTTGGCGTGTATTTTATCATGGGCCAGCCGCACCTCGATGCGCTTGAGATCATACCCCTTGCGCATCGCATACATGCGCATGGTCATTGATTTGCAGGCGCCAAGCGCCGCCAGCAACAAATCATAGGGGCTGGGTCCGCTATCGGTTCCGCCCACCGATAACGGCTCATCAGCGCTGATGACATGGCCCGATCCGGTAACCACGTAATTGGCGAATTTGCCACTTCCGGTTTCCGCCACAACCACCGTGCCGGCAACTGGCCCCGGCGCAGCAAACTCCTTGGCCGCAACCTTGTTGAGATAGCGCGAAACCCAGGCGGCGATCACCCCTGCGACGTAGGCGGCATCCTCACGTTTGGATAATAAATGGTCGGCGCTATCCAGCGAAATAAAACTTTTGGGATGTTTTGCCGCCTGAAAAATTTCCGAGGCATTTTCAATACCAACGATTTTGTCCGTCGGCGCGTGCATTACCAGCAGTGCCCGCTTTAACCGTGCAACTTTTTTAAGCAGGTTTTGTCCGGAGATATCATCAACAAACTGTTTTTGAATGACAAACGGACGCCCGGCCAGCAGAACCTCGGCCTCGCCATTTTCTTCGATTTCATCCAGCGCACACTGGAAAATATTGGCGACATGAGCCGGATCGGACGGAGCGCCAATGGTAACCACAGCCGTCACTTCCGGTATTTTTTCAGCCGCCGCCAGAACCGCCGCCCCGCCAAGCGAATGGCCAATCAATATTATTGGCGCCGTGCCGAGAGTTTTGCGCATATGGTCGGCCGCCGCCACCAGATCGTCAGTATTGGAGGTAAAATTGGTATTGGCGAATTCACCCTCGCTGGCCCCAAGACCGGTAAAATCAAACCGCAAAACCCCGATCCCCGCCGCCACCAGCCCTTCACTGATCCGGTTGGCGGCAAATATGTCCTTGGTGCAGGTAAAGCAATGAGCAAACAGCGCATGCGCCTTTGGTGTTGTCGATGGCAGGTCAAGGCGGCCCGCCAATTCATCGCCGTTTGAGCCGACAAACATGAATCTCTTGGTGGTTGCAGACATGACTTGTCTCCATTCTGGTTTTGCTGATCGGTTTGAACATCGCATGAGCCTGGGCAAAACCGATCCATATTGCCGCAGGTTTTGTAAATTCCATTGTCTGGATCATGCGCTTTGACTAGTCTTGCCTGAGGAAAACATATTACCAATTCAGAATTAAAGGCAATATTTGTCAATTTTTATAAAGTTTTTATTATCCAGACTTGATCAACAATTGATAACCAGCGCCGCGCACCTGGCAAACAAACCAACAACGAGGTTCAAAACAATGTTCAAAACTATCACAAAATCATCCTCCATCGGCAAATCAGCTCTTGCGGCTATTCTTTTCTCCGCAACGCTTTTTGGCGGCGCCATTCCCGTGAGCGCTTCCGGGGATAATGCTGTTGTTGGCGATGCCACGCGCGGGCAATCCCTTTTCAAGCGCTGCGCCGCCTGTCACAGAATAGGCCCCAACGCCAAAAACGCCGTTGGCCCCGAACTCAACCTGATAATCGGCCGCCCCGCCGGCTCTGTTGACGGCTATCGTTATGGCACCGGCCTAACCGCGGCCAATCAAGCCGGCCTTGTCTGGAATACTGAAAACCTGGTTGAATATATCATGAACCCCAAAGTCTTCGTGCGCTCTTTTCTTGATGACAACAGCGCCCGGGTCAAGATGACCTTTAGAATGCGCAAACAAGTGGACGCCCAGGACGTTATCGCTTATTTGGCCTCCTTGCAGGAAGAATAAACCGCACTTGACGTTTACTGTTGCAACCGCAATGAATGCGCCCGGGCCTTTGAATATTGTCAGGCCCCGGCGCGGCTATATTTCCTTGTTGCCAACAACAGGCTGGTTTCGCTGTTGGCGATATCCCTGATCAGCCGGACCTGGCGCAACAGACCATCGAATTCCTCAAGCGTTGCCGCTCCCAGCTCCGCCACCAGATCCCAGCGCCCGCTGGTGGTGTGAATGGCCCCCACCATTGGCAATGCCGCAAGTTGCTTGATCACCTTTTCCGTGCCGCGTCCTTCAACCTCAATCATCATCAACGCGCGCACCGGAGCATTGATCGCGTCATTTTTCAGCACCACGGAAAACCCTAAAATTTCCCCCGAGCCGGTCATTCTGTCCAAGCGGGTGCGCACCAAAGAGCGCGTCAGATTAAGCGCATGGGAAATATCGGTGATGCTGGCGCGCCCCGAATGGCGCAAAAATCCAATGATCTTTTTATCTGTTTCATCCATTTTGTCACTTTAGCACGCCACTTTGGCAGTTTTCCATAAAATTTGTCCATTTTTTGGGGTTTTTTCCGCCATTTAGATCAAAAACAATGTCCCATCTGAAAGCATTGCGCTTAGGGCCATTTTGAAACCAAAACAAATGCCACACAAGAAATGCACAATAATTGGCGCCCCTGTTGAAACCGGGGCTGGACGGCGCGGCTCACAAATGGGCCCTGACGCCCTGCGCACCGCCGGCCTGGCCCAGGCTCTTGGCGAGCTTGGTTTTGAGGTTTCAGACATCGGCAATCTCGTTCCAGACCCGCTTGCCACCATCTCCCACCCGTTTGCAGCCAAAAATCTTGGCCAAACAATTGCCTGGACCATTGCTCTGGAACGTGCGGCTTTTGAAGTTGCCCAAAGTGGATCTTTCCCGATTTTTGCCGGCGGCGACCATTCTGTTTCCCTTGGCAGTGTTTCCGGCATCGCCCGCCATGCCCAACAGCTTGATCGGCCGCTTTTTGTGCTGTGGCTCGACGCCCACGCCGATTTTCATCGCCTTGACACCACCCCTTCGGGCAATCTGCACGGCACCCCGGTCGCCTATTTTACCGGCCGAGAGAGTTTTACCCCCTATTTTGCCGCCCCCATTTCTCCGGTACCCACCAACCGGGTAATGATGATGGGCATCCGCTCGCTTGACCGGGCCGAGCGGCAATCAATCAGGGCCATCGGGGTCAAGGTCCACGACATGCGTGACATTGATGAATTTGGCATAATCAAGCCGCTCAATAATTTTATTGACGAGGTAAAATCACAAAACGGCCTGCTCCACGTTTCCCTTGACGTTGATTTTCTCGACCCCGAAATTGCCCCGGCGGTTGGCACCTGTGTTCCCGGTGGCGCGACTTTTCGCGAAGCTCACCTGATCATGGAGATTTTAAGTCAAAGCGACATTGTCAGCTCGCTTGATCTGGCCGAACTCAACCCATTTCTGGATCATCGCGGCAAAACCGCCCGGCTGATGGTTGATCTCACCACTTCCCTGATGGGCAAACAGATCATGGATCGCCCGGCAACCAGCTATTAAAAAGAGTTTCCGCAATGCAAAAAAAACTCAATGTCGTCCCCTTCGTCAATGTCGACCATATGATGAAAATAATTCACGCCATCGGCATAAAAACTTTTCTGGTCGAGCTGGCCTCTTATATCGAAGAGGATTTTTCACGCTGGGAATTATTCGACAAAACCCCGCGGCTGGCCTCCCATTCCAGCGAAGGGGTGATCGAATTGATGCCGACCAGCGACGGGCTCACCTATAGCTTCAAATATGTCAACGGCCACCCCAAAAACACCAAAGAGGGCCTGCAAACCGTCACCGCTTTTGGCATGCTGGCCGAAGTCGGCAATGGCTATCCGGTTTTGTTAAGCGAAATGACCATCCTGACCGCGCTGCGCACCGCCGCCACCTCGGCGCTGGCCGCCAAATATCTCGCCCCCAAAAACGCGCGCACAATGGCCATTATCGGCAATGGCGCCCAGTCGGAGTTTCAGGCAATGGCCTTTAAGGCAATGCTTGGCATCACCGATTTGCGCCTTTTTGACATTGACCCCGAAGCCAGCGCCAAATGTCTGAAAAATCTGGCCGGGTTCGGCTTTGACATTACTGTTTGCGCCAGTACCCAAGAGGCCGTGGAGGGGGCACAAATCATAACCACCGTTACCGCCGACAAGCAATACGCCACCATTTTAACCGACAACATGATCGGCGGCGCCGTCCATATCAACGCCATAGGCGGCGACTGCCCCGGCAAGACCGAATTGCACCGCGACATTTTGTTGCGCTCTGATATTTTTGTTGAATATGCGCCCCAGACCCGGATCGAAGGGGAAATCCAGCAACTGGAAAAAACCCACCCGGTCACCGAGATGTTCCAGGTGATCAATGGCGAAAAAAAGGGCCGTACCTCTGCCGCCCAGATCACCCTTTTTGACAGTGTCGGTTTTGCCACCGAGGATTTTTCCGCTCTCAGATATATCCGCGACCGCTTTGCCCAGACCGGTTTTTATCAAGAACTAGACCTGCTCGCCGACCCCGATGAGCCGCGCGACCTGTTCGGCATGGTGCTGCGTTCAATTTGAAAAGGCATAAAAAAACAGCGGTCTTTTCTCAAAGACC
>UOEO01000115.1_pt1 | contig 16830 bp, 14 predicted proteins | sample 1989881 | NCBI WGS metagenome assembly UOEO01 (sample SAMEA4712198, study PRJEB27164) | hydrothermal vent metagenome | biome: marine basaltic hydrothermal vent biome; feature: marine hydrothermal vent; material: mineral | place: Pacific Ocean | collected 2011-06-14/2011-07-23 | depth 1691 m
ATATCTTAAATAATCTGGCCCTTATCGGGCAGCGCACCTGGCAGCACGTGTCGATTGTCGGCGTTGCGGTCGGGCTGGCGATTTTGACCGGCGTTCCCATCGGCATCGCCATAACCCAGAACAAACGAGCCGCCGATATCGTGCTCGGGATTGCTTCGATTATCGTCACCATCCCCTCGGTGGCCCTGTTTGGTCTGATGATCCCGATATTGTCAAAGATTGGGCAGGGGGTGGGATATCTGCCCGCGGTTATTGCCGTACTTTTATATTCCCAACTCCCGATCATCAGAAACACCTATGTTGCCATTACCAATGTTGATCCGGCAATGCGCGAGGCGGCAAAGGGGCTCGGCATGACCTCGATGCAAAGGCTTTTTCGGGTCGAGATACCTCTTGCCGTGCCGATCGTCATGGTTGGCGTGCGCATTGCGGTGGTGATGAATATCGGGATTACCGCCATTGCCGCCTATATCGGGGCCGGTGGTCTGGGCACATTCATATCCCGCGGCATATCCCAAACCGATCCGCGCCAGCTCATTACCGGGGCGCTGGCGGTGAGCCTGCTGGCGATCGCGGCGGACTATATTCTGCTTTTTATCCAGAAATGCCTCACCCCGCCCCAGTCGAGTGGCAAGTCATGATTTTTTTGAGCGCCCGGGAGCACATCAAATGATCCGTTTGGAAAATCTGACAAAAATATTTGAAACCCCGGGCGGCGATGTGACGGCGGTCAACCAGGTAAATATGGAAGTTCAGGCCGGCGAAGTATGTATTTTGCTCGGCCCATCGGGATGCGGCAAAACCACCACGCTGAAAATGATCAACACCCTGATCCCGAAAACTTCGGGGAAAATCTTTATTGACGGCAAGGATACCGACGAAATCGATCCGGTCAAATTGCGCCGCAACATTGGCTATGTCATCCAGCAAATCGGCCTGTTTCCCAATATGACCATTGAGGACAATATTTGCGTGGTCCCGGATTTGCTGGGGTGGGAGCGTACAAAATCAAGAACCCGCGCCGCCGAACTGCTCGAAATGGTAAATCTGGCCCCCGCCGCGTTCCTCAAGCGTTATCCAAAAGAACTCTCCGGTGGCCAGCAACAACGCATTGGCGTGATCAGGGCGCTGGCCGCCGATCCGCCGGTCCTGCTCATGGACGAGCCGTTTGGCGCCCTTGATCCTATCAACCGCGCCGTCATTCAGGACGAGTTCCTAAGGATGCAAAAAGATATCAAAAAGACCATCATGTTTGTCAGCCACGATATCGACGAAGCGATAAAAATGGGCGACAAAATAGCCATATTCAAGGATGGGTTTCTTGAACAATACTCAGCCCCCGATGATCTTTTGGCCCGGCCCGCCAACGATTTTGTCGCCAGCTTTCTTGGCCACGAACGCACTTTGAAACGCCTCAGCCTGTTAAGCGTTGATGAGGTCAAGTTCGGGGAAAATTTCAGGGTGAGCGGCGATGAAACCCTGGAAAAGGCCGTTCGTCAAATGGAAGAGCTGGGCCACCAGAACATCGTTGTCACCGGACCAAATGGCCGGGCGCGCGCCTTCCTGCATCTCAACGATATTCGCGGCAAGAAAGGGCTGATCGAGGAATATCGCCAGGCATTACCCGCCATGGCCAATGTCAGGGAAAATCTGAAAACGGCCGTCTCCACCATGTTCAGATATGATGTGTCCTGGCTGGTATGCGTTGATGATGACGGCTTTTACAAGGGCTATATAACCCAAAAAGCCATTTCCCATGCCCTCAATGCGGTCTATCGCGACGACAAGCCAAAAGCGGCGCAATCGTCGGGGGGGGCGGGATGAAAAATTCAATCCCGTTTGTTTTGACATTCATTGTCGGGGTGGGTTTTTCGCTTCTGCTGCTCAACAATGATGGCCTGCTCGTTCAAATCTGGGTCAACTTTGCCGGCGACATTGAATATTTGATCCGTCGCCACGTGTTTCTGGTTGTCATTTCGGGCGGTCTGGCAATCCTGTGCGCGGTGCCGCTCGGGATCTGGTTGAGCCGCCCTTTTATGCAAAAAACCGCCGAGGCGGCGATGCAGGTGCTTAATGTCGGCACCACGGTGCCCACTCTTGCGGTTCTGGCGCTGTCGATGAGTTTTCTCGGTATCGGAGTGGTGCCGGCCATATTTGCGCTTTGGGTCGCCACGCTTTTGCCGATCGTGCGCAATACTTATGTCGGCATAAGAGAGGTCCCCCAGTTTCTTGTCGAGGCCGCGATGGGGATGGGCATGACCCGCTCCCAGATTCTTTTCCGGATCGAACTTCCCAATGCGCTTTATGTGATTTTTGCCGGGATCAGAACGGCAATGGTAATCAATGTGGGCACCGTTCCGCTTGCATTTCTGATTGGCGCGGGTGGACTTGGTGAATTGATTTTTACCGGCATAGCGCTGGACGACATCCAAATGATGCTGGCCGGCGCCATCCCCGTCGCCCTGCTCGCCATGGTGGTGGATTTCATTATTTCCCAAATTCAAACCTGGTCGATATCGCGCGGGGTAAATCCCCTGCGTTGAGTGAATATAATTACAACAAACCCAAACAGGAGCTTCAAAATGAAAATAATGACAAAAGGCCTTTTGGCAGTCATGTTCAGCCTTGGCGCATTCCAGACCTTTGCCTCAGAAATCGTAGTTGGCGGCAAGAACTTCACCGAGCAGCTTGTGCTCACGGAAATGACCTATAAACTATTGAATGACAATGGAATTGCGGCGACAAAACTCGACGGTATGGGCTCGGCCATCTTGCGCCAGGCCGAGGAAAACGGACAGGTTGACGTTTATTGGGAATATACCGGCACTTCGCTTGTCACCTACAACAAGATCGTGGAAAAGCTCAACGCAAAGGATACCTATGACACGGTAAAAAGGCTCGACGCTGAAAAGGGCATTGTTTGGCTCAACCCTTCGGCGGCCAACAACACCTATGCGCTGGCGGTGCGCTCCAGTGAAACAAAACTCAACACATTGTCCGATCTTGCCGCCGCCTATAACAGCGGAGAAAACATCAAGATGGGCGTCAACGCCGAATTCCCGCGCCGCGAGGATGGTTTGATCGGCCTGCAAAAGGCCTATGGCTTCACCGTTGGCCGGGAAAATCTGGTGCCGATGGACAGTGGTCTGGTCTATCAGGCGCTACGGGACAGCCAGGTTGAAGTTGGCCTGGTATTTGCCACCGACGGGCGTATCAAGGCCTTTGATTTCAAGGTCTTGAAGGACGACAAGGGATTTTTCCCCGATTATGCGCTGGTGCCGACCATTCGCCAGGAGGTGCTTGACGACAATCCGGAAATCGGTGTTTTGTTAAATAAACTCTCCGCGACATTATCGGACACGGTAATGCAGGATCTCAACGCGCGCGTTGACGTTGAAAAACAAACAATCGAGCAGGTGGCCGAGGACTATTTGAAATCCCAGGGTCTGATCTAAAGCCCCGGCTGTTTTATGCTATGATGTCCCCCGGAATGAAAGTTCCGGGGGCAATTGTTTTTTGCCCGATTGCCCCCCGATTACACGGAGAAAGGGAGAGAAAAAATGCAAAAACCGGTCCTTCGTGTGGCATGCGCGCAACTGGTTCACCCGGCAAAAGCCGATCTTGGCGAAATCGGCCATCACACCATTGACCCGCACATGGAAATGATCGCGCGCGCGAGAGAGGAAAAAACCGATGTGCTGATCTTTCCCGAACTGTCATTATCGGGATATTCGTTTGCCGCCCGCCATCAGGATCTGGCGCTTGGCCGCGATGCTGAGCAATTGCTCTCATTGGCCAGGGCCAGCGCCGGCATGGTAACCGGGGTTGGTTTTATCGAGGAATCCGCGGCCGGCCTGCTCTACAATTCGTTCGCCTGGCTCAAGGGGGGAAAAGTTTCAGCCGTGCACCGCAAGGTAAATCTGCCCCATTATGGCCAGCTTGACGAGGGCAAATATTTCGCCGCCGGACGCCATATCAGAACGCAAACCCTTTCCGGATATTGGTCGGCGGCGACCCTTATTTGTTCCGATGTGTGGAACCCGGCCCTGGTTCACCTGGCGGCGCTGCAAAACCCCAGCATATTGGTGTGCCCTTTTGCCTCCTCACGAGAAGCGGTTGGTTATGGCTTTGACAACCCGGCCGGCTGGACCAACACGTTTAGGTTTTATTCGATGATGTATGGCTTGCCGGGCATTTATTGCAATTGGATCGGGCCGGTGGACGGGATAAATTTCACCGGCGGTTCATGTATCATTGATGCCTTTGGCTCCGAATTGGTCAAGGCCAGGGATGAACAGGATCTGATATTGAGTGAACTGAATTACCAGAAAATTATCGACGCGCGCATGCGCCTGCCCACCATCCGCACCTCGACGCCCGACCTTGTTCTAAGGGAGATGGCGCGCATTCATCCCGCCCTGTCGGGCTGACATGGTTTTTTCACAAACATCCCTTGCAGCGTCGTAATACTATAATCCCATGTCGTGAACGCGACGATGATGCCGGCTGGTTTTTGGCAAGCTTCCAGCAAATATAATATTTTTGCACCACGGAGCAGGCAATGCCAATTCCCAGCACGGCCAGATATGTCATTATCGGGGCCGGTATTCATGGTCTCTCAACAGCCTACCATCTCGCCAGGGCGCTAAAAGCCAAAGGACGGGCGTCACAAGCGGACATTGTTGTTCTCGACAAGGCCAGTATCGGGGCGGGAGCATCCGGTATTGCCTGCGGCGTTGTCCGCAACAATTATTTTCAGCCCGCCATGCGCGAATTGATGGCGCACTCGGTGCTGGAATGGGAAAGCGACGCCAAGGCCTATTCCTATCATGCTTGCGGATATATGCAGCTTAGTTGTGAAGTCATGCACGAGGATATTTCCAGTATTTATCAGCAGCAGCAAGCAATCGGATATGCTTCCTCGCTGATTGAAGGGGCCCGTGATTGCGACATCTATTTGAAGAACATGTTTGGCGATTGGCAAGCGAGGGGCATAACCAGCATTCTGCACGAAAAAAAAGGCGGTTATGCCAACAACATGGCCTCATTATACGCGCTTGGCGACAAGGCGCGGGCCGAGGGGGTGAAGATTTTCGAGTGCGTAACTGTGACCGGGTTTGAATTTGACCACACCAGTTCGGCAATATCGGCGGTTGAGACCGACAAGGGGCGTATTGAATGCGAATATGTGGTGATCGGCGCCGGGCCGTGGATAAGTAAATTGTGGAATATGCTCGAATTGCCCAAATCCGTGTCCATCAAGACCGGCGAGACCACGATGCTCAACGATGTGCCGATGTGGAGATTTTGGCAGTTGGAGGAAGGCGTTCTTGATGTTGACCCCGGGTTTTTGCTGACCGAAGATGGCAAAATGCCCCCGGTCATTCATATTGACACTGACGCGCCGCTTTATTCACAAACCACAGGAAAGCTGATCAGTGATGAATTGTGGGGGATTTATTACAAGCCGGATTATAATTTCAAAGGCATTCAGGGCGGCGCCATGCCCTATAAGATCAACACCCCGGCCGATGAAATAAAGCTGGACCCATATGGTCCCGAAAGCCCCGAATTTGTTGCTTCGATCGAGTTTGCCGATATGTGGACCTCGGCGCTGGCGTTTTGCCACAAACGGTTTGAGGGCAAGAACATCAATTATCGCAACGAAAAATCCGGCGGGCTGGGCTGTTTTACCCCGGATTCTTTTCCGGTTTTTGATGTATTCCGGCAAAATTGCTATATTATCGCTGACTCCAACCACGGCTATAAGATGCTCGGGGTAGGCAGGCTCGTCGCTCAGGAAATATTGGGCGAAACAGCCGCGCTGCTGGAACCTTTTCGCCTTTCACGCTATGGCTTGGGTAAGCTGCACCCGGTTTCACACAGTCCGTTTCCATGGAGTTGAGCTATTGCTGGAAATTGCCGCAATTGATATTTCGGTTTGAACATGGGCCAGTTCAGCGGTCCTGATATTGGCAAAGAACCGGAAATTTTTGTCATTTTTCTGTTGTCCAGCCTGTCAATGATGAGTCTTGCGGCAACCATCGAGCCGATGCGCTCGCTCAACAGACTGTTGAACCGAACCAGCTATATCTGGAGACTGGCCAGCCTTGATGGCGCCCCGGTTGAGATTTCCAACGGCATAAGCCTTGAAACCATGCCAATTGAAGAAGCGCTGGAGGGGGCCGATTATCTGTTCGTTTGCGGGGGCGCGCGCGTTTTGCACGAAGATGGATCGGCCTATCTGGCAAAACTGCGCGAGGCCGCCAGAAACGGGATTTCCATCGGAGCTCTTTCCACCGGCAGTTTCTTGTTGGCGCGCGCCGGTTTGCTCACCGGATATCGCTGCACCATTCACTGGGAAAACCGGCCGGCGTTCAAGGAAGATTTTCCTTTTCTGGAATGCACCAACAATCTTTATGAAATCGATCGCAATCGTCTCACTTGCTCGGGGGGGACCGCGGCGATGGATTTGATGCTGCATCTGATCGAGCAAAAACACGGCCGCGAGGCGGCGCGCGCGGTCGCCAACCAGTTCCATCACGAACGCATCCGTGACGATCATTCGATCCAGCACGGCGGCAGTCAGGAATTGTTCAAACGCCTGCCCGCCGGGCTTCAGGCAGCTATCGCGATCATGCAGGATAATATTGAAGACACCGTTTCCATTCCGTCCCTGGCGGCAGAAATCGGTTTGAGCGTACGCCAGTTGCAAAGGCTGTTTTTACAAAATACAGCACTGACACCATACCGCTATTATATGAAACTGCGCCTGCAACACGCGCGCGAATTGCTGTTATATTCTGACCTGTCGATTACCGAAGTCGCCATCTGTGTCGGTTTTACCTCCACCTCGCATTTCGCCACCTGCTACAAACGGGTTTTTGGCGTCAGGCCATCGGAAACGCGCCTGCCAAAACGCTTGTAAGCGGTTGCCTGCCGTAACCGAATAAAATCGGCAAATGGCCATTTGTCGATTTTTGTGGCCAAAACACGAAAACAGTTTCACCCCGGATGTGAATAAAGTGGAACCCGCCGGTTGAGCACACTGCCGGCAAAACCAGGGCCAGAACCTGTTAGCTGGACCGGGCGGGGGAGATATTTGTGGACGAGGCGGGCGACAGCATTGTTCTTGAGGATCTGGACGACAATGAACTTGTCGAACAGATGCACGATGATCTTTATGATGGTTTGGCCGAAGAAGTGACCAACGGGACAAAAATCCTGTTGGATCGGGGCTGGAACGCCAATATTGTTCTTACCGAAGTTCTGGTCGAGGGAATGCGCATCGTCGGAGTGGATTTCCGCGATGGCGTCTTGTTTGTCCCTGAAGTGTTGCGCTGCGCCAACGCCATGAAAGGGGGGATGGGATTGTTGCGCCCGATAATGGCCAAATCCGACAATGTGGCCAGCACCGGCAAATATCTCATTGGCACCGTCAAGGGCGATATTCACGACATCGGCAAAAACCTTGTGGCCATGATGCTGGAAGGGGCCGGTTTTGAGGTGATCGACCTCGGGATCAACAATGCGCTGGAAAGCTATCTGGAGGCCATAGACAAACATCAACCCGATATTTTGGGCATGTCGGCGCTGTTGACCACCACCATGCCCTATATGGGAATTGTCATTGAGGAACTCGACAAGCGCGGTATTTTAAGGGAATTGCCGGTCATGGTCGGCGGTGCGCCGGTCAACAAGGAATTTGCCGACGCCGTCAACGCTAATGCCTATGGCCGCGACGCCGCCATTAGCGTTGAGCTGGCCAAGGTTTTGGTCGGCAAAAACAGTTGAGCCGCCCATAACACGCCCCCGCTTCTCCCGTACGGAAACATGAAGAAATGTACAAGGTCAGATTGTGGTCAGTGAAACATTCGCGGTTACTGCAAACCGTTTATTTTATGTCAGCCCCGGCATTGTTTTCGATTTTGCGCGGTGTCGACAAATTATTCGGGCGCTCTTTGGACCCCCCCATTACCGCCCTTGAAGCGGGGATAAAAGGGTTTCTTTTTGACTGCAAGATGTGCGGAGATTGCATTTTGTCCAAAACCGGGATGAGCTGCCCGATGAACTGCCCCAAGAGCTTGCGCAACGGACCGTGCGGCGGGGTGCGCGAAAACTCCATGTGCGAGGTCAGACCCAAAATGGCTTGTGTTTGGGTTTGTGCCTGGGAGGGAGCGGGGCGAATGAAAAATGCCGGCGCCATAAACAACATCCAGTTTGCCCTTGATTATCGGAAAACAGGGACTTCGTCCTGGCTTGAACTGGCCCGGGAGAACCAGAGGAAATGAACGCCCTGAGAGAGGACAGCAACCCGAACGATATCGACCCGACAATTCCGCTGCCCAAACTGGCCGGGCACGTCTCTCATACCCGATTTGAACGGGTGCTGCGCGCCGGCCAATTTGCCGTGACCAGCGAAATCGCACCCCCGGATTCCGCCGATCCCAACCAGGTATTGGTGCGCGCTGATCTGTTCAACGGGGTGGTGGACGCCATCAACGCCACGGACGGGTCGGGAGCAAATTGCCATATGTCGAGCATGGGCATCTGTGCCATCCTGACCAGAAACGGATATTCGCCGATAATTCAGGTATCGTGTCGCGACCGCAACCGGATCGCGATACAGGGGGACGTGCTCGGCGCCGCCGCCATGGGGGTGGGCAGTGTGTTGTGCCTGAGCGGGGATCACGTAAGCGTTGGTGACCAGCCCGGGGCCAAGCCGGTGTTTGATCTGGACAGCATATCCCTGATCAAAACCATCCGGACCATGCGCGACGAGGGGCGTTTTTTAAGCGGGCGCAAGCTGGATAAGCCGCCGAGCCAGTTTATCGGTTCAACCATCAACCCGTTTGCCCCCCCCTATCAAAATCGCGTTGATCAACTGGCCAAGAAGGTCAGGGCCGGGGCAAATTTCATCCAGACCCAATATTGTTTTGATATTGAGATGCTCACTTCATTCATGGCCCGCGCCGTTGATATGGGGCTGGCGGAAAAAACGTTTATTCTGGTTGGCACCGGCCCTCTGGCTTCAGCCGGTTCAGCGCGCTGGCTTCGCGCCAATATCCCCGGCGTTCATATTCCCGACGCGGTTATTGACCGGCTTGCCGGGGCCGACAAGCCAAGGGAGGAGGGTCACAAGATCTGTGCTGAACTGATGGCCCGGATCAAGGAGATCGACGGGGTCAGGGGCATACATGTGATGGCCTACAAACAGGAAAAATTCGTCAAGAAAATCATCCGCAATTCCGGCGTTCTCGGGTCCCGCAAACCCTGGGAGCGCATCATTTCCGATTTTGACCGCACCAAATCGCAACAGGTAGAAAACGACCATGGCTAGAAATTCAACAGGCAGACGCTCGGGGGGGCGCTCGGGCAATAAAAGGCGCTCCGGGCCGGCGATAAAACAGGCGCATTGGTCAATCCCCTTCAACTCCGACACGCCTACATCCCCCCTGCCCCCGGAAGGGGTCGCAGCCATTCATGATGGCGCAATGCGTATTCTGGAGGAAATCGGCATTGAATTTCTCAACGAGGAAGCGGCAACAATTCTCAAGAAGGCCGGTTGCACACTTGAAGGCGAAAATGTGCGCATGGATCGCCATTTCGTCATGGAAAAAATTGGCCTTGTGCCATCACAATTCACCATTACGCCACGAAATTGCGAGCGCCGGATCACCATCGGCGGCAAGCACATTGTATTTGGCAATGTATCAAGTCCGCCCAATTGTTCCGATCTTGATCGCGGGCGGCGAACCGGGGATCGCGCCTCGTTCCGCGAACTGGTCAAATTTACCCAATATTTCAACTGTATTCACTTTGCCGCCGGCTATCCGGTCGAACCGCTCGATATTCACCCCTCGGTTCGTCACCTGGACTGCCTTTATGACAAGCTGACCTTGAGCGACAAGGTGACCCACGGCTATTGCCTGGGGACAGAGCGAATTGAAGACGCCATGGAAATGGTGCGTATCGCGTCGGGGCTCAGCAATGAGGAGTTTGAGGCCGCTCCTCACATGTATACCAATATCAATTCGTCTTCTCCCTTAAAGCATGATTGGCCGATGCTTGATGGTCTGATGCGCATGACCAGGCGCGGCCAGCCGACAATCGTCACTCCCTTCACCCTGGCCGGGGCAATGGCCCCCATTACCATGGCCGGGGCCGTCATGCAGTCGGTTGCCGAAGCGCTGGCGGCAATCGTATTGGTACAGTGTATCAGGCCCGGAACCCCCAGCGTAATGGGCTCTTTTACCTCCAACGTCGACATGAAAACCGGAGCACCCGCCTTTGGCACCCCGGACTATGTGCGCGCAACCCAGATGGCCGGGCAAATGGCCAGATTTTATCATCTGCCGCTACGCACCGCCAACGCCACCGCCGCCAATTGCCCCGACGCTCAATCGGCCTGGGAAGCCATGATGTCGCTGTGGGCGGCGCTCACTTCAGGCTCCAATATTGTTTATCACGCCGCGGGCTGGCTCGAGGGGGGGCTGTGCGCTTCGTACGAAAAATTCATCATGGATTGTGAGATGATCCAGCAAATGGTTGCCAGTATGCAACCAGTTGGTTTCACAAAGGACGATCTGGCTTTTGACGTGATAAAGGAAGTGGGATGCAACGGGCATTTCTTTGGCGCCCAGCATACCCAGGAGCGCTACGAAAACGCTTTTTATACCCCGTTTGTTTCCGACTGGAGCAATTATGAAAACTGGCGCGATGCCGGCAGCGTTCAAACCCCGGAACGGGCCAACAAGATATGGAAAAAAATTCTCGCCGATTATCAAGCCCCGGCAATGGATGAGGCCATTCGTGAACAACTGGCCGACTTTGTCGCCAGACGCAAATCCGAGGGTGGCGCTCCCACCGATTATTAGGCACAAAACTTAAAAGAGCGTCTCTGAGAGAAGGGGCCCTCGGGATGGCAATGAAGCGGCTTTTGTTCTTTTTACGACATTATGTGTCTTTTTTCCGAGAGTGCCGCATTTAATATCATTCAGGATAGCCAAGCGTAAAAAAACAAAACCTCGCGGTCAGGAAACCGATGCCGTGAAATATTCACTCTTCAGCCTTGCCGTCAACACTCTTGGCAAACACAGATTTTGGCCGCCAATGTTTACCGAGGCGGCCCCGCGGCGCAATTATGAAATCATTATCATCGGCGGCGGCGGACACGGTTTGGCAACCGCTTATTATTTGGCCAAAGTGCACAACATCACCAATGTGGCGGTTTTGGAAAAAGGGGTGATCGGGCTTGGCAATGTTGGCCGCAACACCGCGATCGTGCGCGCCAATTATCTGCTGCCCGAAAACTCAATATTCTATCAGCACGCCCTGACCCAGTGGGAAACCCTGGAGCGCGAACTCAATTTCAACGCCATGGTCAGCCAGCGCGGGATATTGAACCTGTTTCATTCCGACGCCCAGCGCGATGCCTTTGCGCGGCGCGGCAACGCCATGATCATTGAGGGTGCGGGCGCTGAACTTGTCGGAGCCGGGCAAGTCAAAAAAATGGTGCCATTCCTTGATTTTGACAATGCCCGCTTTCCGATACTGGGCGCTCTGGTGCAAAAACGCGCCGGTACGGTGCGCCACGACGCCGTCGCCTGGGGCTATGCGCGCGCCGCCGCCAGTTTGGGCGTCGATATAATCCAGAACTGCGAAGTTAACGGGTTTGAGACCGCCAACGGCCGAGTTAGCGCCGTTCACACCACGCGCGGCACGATCGCCGCACCAAAAATCGGCATTTCGGTCGCCGGAAGCTCTTCACTGCTGGCTGAAATGGCCGGCTTCAGACTGCCGGTTGAAAGCCACGTGCTGCAAGCCTTTGTCACCGAGGCGATCAAACCGCTGATAAACAATGTCATCACCTTTGGCGCCGGGCATTTTTATGTCTCCCAGTCCGACAAGGGGGGGCTGGTTTTTGGTGGCGACCTTGACGGATATAATTCCTATGCCCAGCGCGGCGGCATAAACACCATGCGCGATGTTGTTGAAAGCGGCATGGCGCTAATGCCACTGATTGGACGGATCAAGCTTTTGCGCAGTTGGGGCGGGGTGGTTGATATGTCGATGGACGGCTCCCCGATAATCGACCGCTCCCCGCTTGAGGGCTTATATATAAATGCCGGCTGGTGCTATGGCGGGTTCAAGGCGACACCGGCCGCCGGACTGGCATTTGCCCATCTGATTGCGCGCGATCAGCCGCACGAAATCGCCGGCGCCTTTACGCTTGATCGCTTTTTGAGCGGGCACATTATCGACGAAAAGGGCCAGGGCGCCCAACCCAATCTGCATTGAGGAAATAATCATGCGCCTTACCTGCCCTTTTTGCTCAGACCGGGATGTTGGAGAGTTTACCCAATTGGGCGAAGACAAGGGAACGCGTCCCGACCCTGAACACGAGAAGGCTCAAACCCTGTTTGTCGACTATCTTTATCTGCGCGATAATCCGGCCGGACCCAATAATGAGCTGTGGTATCACGCTCAGGGGTGCCGCCAGTGGCTGCGTGTTGTTCGCAACACCACAACCCACGAAATAATCAGCGTTGAACTAGCCGCCACAGGAAAAAAGACAGCGGAAAATACGAAGGACAAGCCGGCGGAAAAGACGAGGAGCAATAATGCCTGTTAGCTCCAAGGTGGCAACAAGCGCCCTTCAGCCCAACCGGCTAGCGGAGGGCGGGTTGATTGATCGTACCCACCCGCTCACCTTTGATTTTGACGGTCGGGCTTTACCGGGTTTTTTGGGCGACAGCCTGGCCTCGGCGCTTCTTGCCAATGACAAAAAACTGGTCGCGCGCTCGTTCAAATACCATCGCCCGAGAGGGATTTTTACCGCAGGGTCCGGGGAGCCAAACGCCCTGATGACTATCGGAAAAGGCGCTTGTTGCGAACCCAATTGCAAAGCAACAACCATTGAGTTGCATAACGGGCTGGTTGCCCATAGCCAAAATGGCTGGCCCGGTGTCGGATTTGATTTCGGGGCGATCATTTCGGCATTTTCGCCGTTTTTGCCCGCCGGGTTCTATTACAAGACCTTCATGTGGCCATCCTCCTTTTGGGAAAAGGTCTATGAGCCGCTGATCAGGCGCACCGCCGGTCTGGGCCCCGCGCCCACTCAGCCCGACCCTGAGCGCTATGAAACCCAAAACGAATTTTGCGATCTGCTGGTTGTCGGCTCCGGCCCGGCCGGTTTGGCGGCGGCTCTGGCGGCAGCTCGAAGTGGCGCCCGGGTCATGTTGTGCGAGGAGGATTTTGCTTTTGGCGGACGCCTGAACGGCGAAATCTGCGAGATCGGAGGCCAGAGCGGGGCTGACTGGGCCCAGGCGACAATTGATGAACTCGGCTCAATGACCAATGTCAGGCTTTGCCCCAGTACCGCGATTCTTGGCGTTTATGACGGCAACACCCATCTTGGCGTCCAGAAATTATCCAGCTCCGGGCACCAGAAAAACGGCAAGACTTTTGCCCAAAAATTATGGGTTATCGTTCCCCACCATGTGATCATGGCAACAGGGGCGAGCGAAAGGCCAATCATTTTTGGCGGCAATGACCGACCCGGAGTGATGCTGGCCTCGGCGGTGCGAACCTATATCAACCGATTTGCGGTTGCCCCGGGCCAGCGCGCCGCCATTTTTACCTGTTGCGACGATGGCTGGCGCACCCTTAGCGATCTGGAACGGGCCGGGGTTGAGGTTGCGGCGGTGATTGACACGCGCGATGAAGTCTCACCGAAAATTCTGGCGCTGGCCAAAAATTCCCCGGCCCGCATCATGAGAGGAGCGCACGTAATTGCCACCACCGGCTGGAAACAATTGCGCCGGATCAGTGTAAAAGACGCGAAGGGCCACATCACAAAGTTTGACGTTGACCTGCTGGCGGTTTCCGGCGGCTGGAACCCCAATATCGCCTTGACCAGCCATCTGGGAGACAAGCCCGTCTGGTCTGAGCGGATCGCCGCCTTTGTTCCTCCCGACATGGGCAAATCTACCGAAGTGGCCGGGGCCGCCGCGGGGCATCTTTCACTTGGCATGGCGCTAAATGATGGCGTTGCGGCGGCAGCTCTGGCAACAGGGGGCAAGGCCAGACTTGAATTGGCGCCAGCAAACAATGAAAGTGAGGCGATCAGCCCGCTTTGGGTGGTTGCCGGCTCGCGCGGCAAGGCGTTTGTCGATCTGCAAAACGACGTCACAAGTTCCGACATTGATTTGGCCTGGCGCGAAGGTTTTAAAAGCCCGGAGCATATAAAGCGCTATACGACAATGGGCATGGGCACCGATCAGGGGCGCACCGGCAACATGAACGGGCTCGCCAAAATTGCCCAGGCCAGCAAAAAACCAATCGAGTCTGTCGGCAATATGAGCGGGCGTCCTCCTTATGTCCCGGTGCGTTTGGGAGTTCTTGCCGGCGGCCATCGGGGGCGCCATTTCAGGCCAGTTCGCCAAACCAGCGCCAACCGGGTTGCCAAAAAAATGGGGGCGCGGTTTGTGCCGGCCGGGCAATGGTTTCGCCCGCAATATTATGCGCGGCCCGGTGAAACAGACTGGCTTGATAGTGTTTCCAGAGAGGTTGTAGCAACGAGAAAATCGGTGGGGATTTGCGATGTTTCAACCCTGGGCAAAATTGATGTGCAAGGCGAGGATGCCGCACAGTTTCTCAATCGGGTCTATATAAACAACATGGCCGGTGTCGCGCTGAACAAGACCCGATATGGGGTTATGCTGCGCGAAGACGGGTTTGTGCTCGACGATGGCACGGCGGCCCGGTTTGCCCACGATCATTTTGTGATTTCAACAACCACGGCCAAGGCTTTAAGGGTCATGCAGCACCTTAATTATTGCCATCAGGTCTTGTGGCCCAGCCTTGACGTGCAAATGGTTTCGGTCACCGAACAATGGTCCCAATACGCCATTGCCGGGCCCAATTCACGCAACGTGCTGGCAGCATTGGTTTCCGATTATCTTGATGTCAGTAACGAGGCATTTCCGTTCATGGCCTGCGCCCGTTTTGAACTTGACGGCATGCCGGCACGCGCCTTTCGGGTATCGTTTTCCGGCGAACGCGCCTTTGAGATAGCGGTGCCGGCCCAATATGGCAAAGAGATTTTTTTGCGTTTGCTGGAGTTGGGCGCCCCCTATGACATAACCCCATATGGAACCGAAGCCCTGGGGGTGCTTCGCCTTGAAAAGGGTCATTCTTCCGGCCCCGAAATTTCCGGGCAGACCACGGCGCGCGATCTTGGATTCGGCCGGATGATGTCCAAAAAGAAGGATTTTATCGGGCGGGTGCTGGCGGGACGTGAGGCGCTGATTGCGCCGGAGCGCCCCTCTTTGGTCGGCCTCAAGCCCGTAAACGCGGATGAAAAATTCTTTTCCGGCGCTCATATTCTAAATGTCAGGGCCACGCCGACGAGCGATAATGATCAAGGCTATGTCACTTCCGCCGCCTATTCGCCCCATATTGGCTCCTGGATCGGGCTTGGACTGGTCAGCGGCGGCATGGGGCGCAAGGGGGAAATTGTCCGCGCCCATGATCCGGTACGAAACGGTGATATCCGGCTCCAGATCTGCTCGCCGGTCTTTGTTGATCCGGAAGGGGAGAAATTGCGTGGATAATTCAGTTTTTAGCAATGCCGAAATCGATGCCAATACCCCACTGGCCCATTATTGGTCAAAAGCAAAAACCGCCGGGCTGGATATTGCCCTGTTGGCCCCGCTAAGCGTCGCCTCGGTGCAAGCTCGTAAAGCCAGGGCCAATGAAATGGGTCAGGCGATCAACAAATATTACGCCATCCAATTGCCAGATCGCCCCCGCTGGTCGGGCAATGGGCAAGTGGAGTTTCTCGGCACCGGACCGGGCGCATGGCTGGCCGTGTGGTCAACCAATTCGCCACAAAATATTGATCAACTGTGTAGTCAAACGCGCAACCTGGCCTCAATTGCCGACCAATCCAGCGCCTACAGGATTTTTACAATTTCTGGCGCGCCGGCCAGGGCTTTTCTGGCGCGCGGCTTGGCGGTAAAGATCAGCGAACCCGAATTCAAAACAAGCTCGGTTATTGTTTCCGCCATTGCCCATATCGGGGTCATCCTCTGGCAGACAGACGAGAAACCCACCTTCATGATCGCGGTTGCGCGCTCTTATAGCGAGAGTTTTTGCCACTGGATTTCCGAGGCCATCAACGGGGTCATTCAAGAGGACCAAGAAAAATTGAAAACAAGCGGCAAGTGGCGGAGATAACAGAACCGGGAGCGAACGTTCGCTGGGCTCTTGCAGCACGCGGAAACGCAAAAATAGGCGCGGCGGCATCTGCAAATCCGTTCAGATGCGCTGATTGCGGACCAAAGGATAGAACTTTCCTCAACCGGACAGCGAGAAGGCTCCCAACCCCTCAACAGCCCCCCGCCCCAGATGACAGCGCTCGCCCATGGCAAGCAGGGGCCAGATTGGGGCAATGTTGCCGCTCAGCACAAGCGCGCCGGTGATGGTTGTCTTGACCCGTTTTTGCCGATGGGCATTGGAGCTGGAATAAGCACCCGGGCGCAGGCCGCCCGTATCAAAGCCAAGTGTCCGGATATGGGCGGCCAAAGCCCGCCCGGCCTCGTTAGTCAGGGCCATGCCATTCCAGCGCGATATACCGTCGACCCGCCGGAGCAATCGTGTCAGCAGTTTGTGGGGTTCGGCCAGCGGGTTGCCGCCGGTGGTGTCGGTCGGCGACAAAAAGGTGATGCTGACGTCCCGCCCCGGCTCCGGTGGCAACGGCAGGGCCTTAACCAACACATCACGCGCCGCGATCACCGGCGCAGCCTTGCGACCCGGATAAATCCG
>UOEO01000152.1_pt1 | contig 16692 bp, 12 predicted proteins | sample 1989881 | NCBI WGS metagenome assembly UOEO01 (sample SAMEA4712198, study PRJEB27164) | hydrothermal vent metagenome | biome: marine basaltic hydrothermal vent biome; feature: marine hydrothermal vent; material: mineral | place: Pacific Ocean | collected 2011-06-14/2011-07-23 | depth 1691 m
CTGAAAGCGGCGGTCCACGCGGGTTTGATGCCGGCAAGAAGATCAAAGGACGCAAACGCCATATCGTGACTGACACCAATGGTTTTGTTGTCGGACTGGTTGTGCACGAGGCCAATATTCAGGATCGCGACGGAGCCGTTTTGGTGCTTCAATCCATCCGGCGTTTTTATCCTTTTCTGCGTCACGTCTTTGCCGACGGCGGTTATGCTGGCGACAAACTCAAGCAGTCGCTCAAAGCTAAGGGCAGTTGGACCATCGAAGTGATCAGGCGCTGCGACAATCAAAAGGGCTTCAAGGTTTTACCCCGCCGCTGGGTGGTCGAACGCACCTTCGCCTGGCTTGGCAGATGTCGCAGATTGGCCAAAGACTGGGAGACAACAATCGAAAGCTCAACCGCTTGGACCCTGATCGCCCACATCCGCATACTCATCCGGCGCTTGGCAAGACATTGTTATGTTTGAAGAAACTTTTGAATCAGACTCTAATAAATTCACGGCAACAATTTAACAAATGCACATAATTTCCTATGCGAGTAAAGCCGTGTGATTGGCAAGCTCTTTTACCCGCTGGACAGCGGGTTACTGGGCCCCGGATCAGGTCCGGGGTGACGCTCAGTTTTTTTGTCAATTATTCTGCCTCGCGGGGCGTACCGATAAAACCACTTAACCATCCGTCATTGCGAGCGCCCTCATCCTGAGCTTGTAGAAGGAGGGCGCGCGGCAATCCATTCTTGTTCACGTCATGCTGCAAGAAAAAAAGATGGACCCTGGTCTTCACCGGGGTGACGCTCAGGGTTTATTCTTTGCATGGATACGTTCCTCGGCGGGGGTGCCGGGGAAGCAGGCCCAGCCTGCGACGGCGGCAGGGTTCTTTTATGCCTCGCGGGGCGTACCACATTTGCCACGACGCGCTAAAACCGCGCTGTGTCAAATGCTGCCCCTGCGGCGGCGCGCTGGGTTGCCAGCGGCTCGCTGTTCGCTCGCTGAGGCTTGCGCCTCAATTCTTTTACCATTCTTTGTATGGGTGGTATCCATACCAAGAATAAATACTGAGCGTCACCCCGTTGCAGAACGGGGTCCAGTGTGCCGCGTCCGCGGCACGGTAAATTATAATCCGCCGTCTAAAATTGTTTCTTCAAGCAGGTTTTTTTGTCGCAAAGACTTGCGACCGCTGGATTCCGGCCTGCGCCGGAATGACGCTCAGTGTGTTTTGCTGTTTCTATGCCTCGCGGGATTCTTTTTATGCCTCGCGGGTCGTTTCGTGTTTGCCACGACGCGCTAAAACCGCGCTGCTCCAAACATCATTGACCCTGCGGCGGCGCGGCCAAGAAAGAATATTACGCTCCCAAGCCCCCCTCATGTGAGGGGGCTTGGGCTTTATAACCAATCCATTATTAAGAGCCGAGACTTACCCAACGGTTGCTGGCCGTGCCGGCGAGAAACTTCAAAATCTTGCCGTCCGACATGCGCACCAATGCGGTTTCCTTGCGGTTTTCTATGGTGACAACAGCTTGGGTGCCATTGTTGACAAGGGTAAATCCGCTCAGCTTGTTGGGCCCGGTTGGGGCGGCCTTGATCGAAATTTTGCCGACATAGCTGGCGTCACTGGTTGCGAACTTCAAGATGTTGCCGGAAAAACCAACGGCATAGACATATTTCTGGTCGGGGCTGGCGTCTATTTGCATGAAACCGGCGCTGGCGGCGCCGATTTTGCGATAGCTAAAGGCCGGGTCGACCTCATCGGTTGTGATATTGACGATTTTTGAGGTTGCCGGGTCCAGAACGCTCATGACACCGGTTTTGATATTGGCCGAGAACAGTTTTGAATTGGCCATGACCAGATCGCCAGAGCCGAAAATGGGGAAAGTACGGGTTATCTTGGCGCTCTCAAGGCTGACTTCGGTTACGTTCTTGCTCATATTGCCGCCGACATAGACAAAGCGGGCGTCATTGCTGATGGCCAGGGCATTGCCGCCAACCGGGGCGGTAAACAATTGCTTGTTGTTTGCAAGCGAATAGATCGCCAGCTCCATGCCGGAAAGGACAAGCAAGCTCTTGCCATCAGGGCTGACACGGGCAACCCGGCCACCGGCAATGGTTGCAAAACTGGAGAGCGGGGCAAGGGTTTTGGCGTCCAGTATATATGTGATCCCGGCCACCGTCGGGACATATAAACGGTTGGTGCTGTTATCATAGGCGATATAAAAACTGTTGCCTGATGGGGTTTTGGGGGCGCCGAACTGGCCGATAAGCGGCTTGTTGCTGTCAAGTGACCATTTTACCAGCTTTCCGGCCCCGTTGCCTCTGGGCGGGGCGGGAAAGGCGCCAACCACGGCAGGGGTGTTCTCGGCGGCATATACAAGGGCGGCAGGGGCCATGCCCAGAGACAGGGTCGCTGCCAGAACGGCGCTCAACAAGACTTTTTTAACCGATATTAAAGGGCGGTGCAGGTGCATGTCATTCTCCACAGGTTGGGACATGTCGCAATGACAAAAGCCAAGTATTGCCAATTCAATCAGTATGTTTTGACGCTGAATTTTGCTTGTGTCCGTGAATATTCGCAGTATTTGTCCCATTGGCGCTATGCGGATATTTTTCGGGTGTCAATCCGATTACAAACAGTTGTCAGTTGGTGATTGAAAGGTGATGAACCAATAGATTCTTTCGGATGTTCATGAACCGATAACGGCTTGCTCACGGGCAGTTGAGACAAGTTCAATTGCCGCCCGCGCTCGCAAGGAACACAATGCAAAACCAGTTAAAGACAAGGCGGTTTTGCAGATATGTTGATAAAATCACCCCCCGGATGGAAGATAAGGGAAAGTGAGGCTACCCCGGAAGAGTTCTATATAAACCGGCGCACGCTGATCAAGGTCATGGCGGGGGCTGCCGCGGCGGTTTCCTCGGTCAATCTGAGCAGGCCGGCCTTGGGGCAAGAGGGGCGGGGGCAAGAGGGACGGGCCATGCTCGATTTTATTCCCAATGGCGACTATGCGCCTGACCGGGAAACAACCCCTGAACAAGTCAATATTACCTATAATAATTTTTATGAATTCGGCTCGCACAAGCAGATTTCCAATGCCGCCAATCAGGATTTGAAACCACGCCCGTGGCTGATTGAGATCGATGGCATGGTCAACAAGCCACTTACACTTGATGTTGATGAATTGATTGCAAAAGTGGGGCTTGAGGAAAGAGTGTACCGGCACCGCTGTGTTGAAGCGTGGTCAATGACAGTGCCCTGGGTCGGGTTTGCGCTCAAGGGTCTGATTGATCTGGTTGAGCCGCTGGGTTCGGCGAAATATTTGCGCATGCAAACTTTTGGCGACGCCAATATGGCGCGCGGCATTCGTACCCAGCCCTGGTATCCGTGGCCTTATATCGAAGGGATCACCATGGCGGAGGCAACCAATGATCTGGCGTTTCTGGTCGTTGGTGCCTATGGCAAGCAGGTCGCCAATTCGATGGGCGCGCCGATCCGGCTGCATCTGCCGTGGAAATATGGCTTCAAGTCGATAAAATCTATCGTCAGGTTTTCGTTTGTTGAAGAACGACCGGTCGGGTTCTGGGAAACCATTTCCAGCGGCCGCGAATATGGCTTTTGGGCCAATGTAAATCCACAGGTAAATCATCCGCGCTGGAGCCAGGCCAGCGAAAGGGTTCTGCATACCGGGGACAGGGTGCCCACCTTGCTCTATAATGGCTATGGCGAGCAGGTGGCCGATCTTTATGCCGGGATCAAGGGGCAGAACCTGTTTCGCTGATATGGGTGGTGGTTTAGTTTTGCTTCGCGGGGGTGGGGTCTTTTATGCCTCGCGGGGGTGGGGTCTTTTATGCCTCGCGGGGCGTTTCGATAAAACCATGACGGGCTAACGCCGCCCTATGGTTTTATCTGCCCCTGCGGCGGCGCGGCCAAGAAATTGGCCGGCTCGCTGTTCGCTCGCTAATTCTTTTCCCATTTTTATATGGGCACCACCCATGGCGGGGGTGCCGGGGAAGCATCCGTAGGATGCGACGGCGGCGCGAATAAAAAAGCCGGGGGTGCCGGGGACGGGAGCGCAGCGACCAACGGCGGCGCGAATAAGAGAGCGGGTGCCGGGGAAGCATCCGTAGGATGCGACGGCGGCGCGTAAAAAAAGCCGGAGCGCAGCTACCAACGGCGGCGCGCATAAAACCCATCCACCATACCCCCTCATCCGGCGCTGCGCGCCACCTTCTCCCACAAGGGGAGAAGGAAGGGGCGGATAGGCATAGCGAAAAAAGAACAAATCCCCAAAAGAGCGTTAGAGCATAAAAAAGGCCCCGCCCGAGGGGATGGGCAGGGCCTTTTCGATCAATCGAGCAAGCTCGCGATCATGGTTTAAGAGCTTGATGGTTCCGCGCGGTTTGCCGCGAACTCAAAGAGCCCTTTTCATTGATGCGGCGTTTAAAAATAAACGCCGCAGTTTTAAGAAGAAGCATCCAGGGAGGAGGTTGAACGCTTCATTCTTTATAAAGCCTAGATGCGCCCTGGCTGGCTATAAATCAATATCTCAAATCTCATGGCAGGCATGCATCAGGTGCATTGCCGGAATTCCTTGCGCCCGTGACAGCAAAAAAAAAGGCTCCACCCAAAAAGAGTGGAGCCGAAGATTGAAGGGCGTTACCCGATTAAAGAGCCGGCCCAAATCTCAGTTTGTTTGACGAAATCAGGAGGGAGGTCCTTTCCGTCAAAGGAACATCAACTGAGGGAGGAGAAACAGATTGATGTTCGAGGTGTCATCCGGGGGATTACTCAGGAGGAGGGAGAAGTGCACCGCCGTCTGACAGGGACATATATGGTGCATCAGATGTTGATGAGCAAGCGGGTCTGGCACATATCAGCCATGCGTTCAGCGCATTGATCGCCGGTAAACAGGCAAAAAAATGGCTTCGACCGAACTAGCAGTCGAAGCCAGGCGCGGGAAATAAACCCCGCAAGGGACAACTGCCAGACGCTAGGGAGGGGAGGTGCGTCTTGCAGCGATATTAGCGAAATGGGTAACATGGGCGCGGGTTTCAAGGCGTGGCGTTGCATAGCTGGTATGCGTAAAACGCATAGCGGCAATTTTGCGCTTAAAACGACCATTTGCGGGCGCTGGCCACCAGAAAATCGCGGAAAACCCCAACCCGTTTTGAATTCTTTAAAGCCGGGGGATAAACGAAATAGGCATCAAAGGCGGGCAGTTTGAGTTCGGGCAGAACCCTGATCATTTCCTGATCTGCCTCGGCGGCATAATCGGGCAGCATGGCGACCCCGACCCCGGCCTTGACCGCCTTGGTCATGCCGGCAATGGCGTTGACCCTTAATGTGGCGCGGCGTGGATTGTGGTCGGTGCGGCCGATTTTTTCCAGATAGTTGATGTCGCCAAGGTGGGAGGGTACCGGGGTGCCAAAAGTGACGATGCGATGATCATCCAGATCCTCGATCTTTTCAGGCTTGCCGTTCTCGTCAATATAAGAAGTGCTGGCGTAAATATGAAAATGGACAGTAAACAGCTTGCGCTGGATCATTTCGGACTGGGTTGGCCGGTGCAGGCGGATGGCGACATCCGCTTCGCGCATCGCCAGGTCCAGCTCAGCATCGTTGAGTTTTATTTCCAGTTGTACGGTTGGGTAAAGGGCGACGAAATCATGAACCCTTGAGGCCAGCCAGGTCGAGCCAAAGCCCATGGTGGTGGTGACGATCAGGGGGCCGGCGGGGCTGTCGCGGCTTTCGGTGATCTGGCTTTCCACTGACTGGAGTTCCCAGTTCATGCGATGGGCGGTGCCAAAAAGCTGCTCGCCGACTTCGGTTAATACCAGCCCGCGGGCGTGGCGGATGAACAATTTCAGCCCCAGACTTTCCTCCAGGGCTGAAATTTGCCGGGAAACGGCGGATTGGCTCATGCCCAGGCGTTCACCGGCATGGGTAAAGGAGCCGGCTTCGGCGGCGGTGTGAAATATTCTAAGCTTGTCCCAATCCTGAAGGCCCATTATTGAGCTGCTTGCGCGTGTTCTTGGCTGGCAAGAAACTGTTCGGCTTCAAGAGTGGCCATGCAGCCCATTCCAGCGGCAGTGACCGCCTGGCGGTATTTGTCGTCGGTAACATCGCCGGCGGCAAAAACTCCGGGGATCGCGGTGGCGGTGCTGTCGGGGGCGGTAACCAGATAGCCACCCGGCTTCATCGCCAGCTTGTCCTTGAACAATGAAGTGGCCGGCGCGTGGCCGATGGCGATAAAGACACCATGCACGTCGATCTGGCTGATCTCGCCGGTTTTGGTGTTTTTCAGTTTTGCCCCGGTGACCGAGAGCGGGTTTTCATCGCCCAAAACCTCCTCGAGCGTCGTGTTCCACATCAGCGTTATTTTCTTGTTGGCGAACAGGCGTTTTTGCATGATCTGCTCGGCGCGCAATTCATCACGGCGATGAACCATGATCACTTCGCTGGCAAATTTGGACAGGAACAAGGCTTCGTCAATTGCCGTGTTGCCGCCGCCAACCAGCAGAACTTTCTTGTCACGGTAGAAAAAGCCGTCGCAAGTGGCGCAGGCGGAAACGCCAAAGCCCTTGAATTTTTCCTCCGAAGGCAGTCCGAGCCATCTGGCCTGGGCGCCGGTGGCAATGACCAGGCTGTCGCAGGTGTATTTGGTGCCGCTGTCCCCGGTGAGCTGGAAGGGGCGAACCTTGAGGTTTACATCAACGATAATGTCCGAGACGATTTTGGTGCCGACATTTTCGGCCTGGGTCTTCATTTGCTCCATTAGCCAGGGGCCTTCAATGGAGGTGGCAAAACCAGGGTAATTTTCAACATCAACGGTAATGGTCAGTTGGCCACCAGGTTGCAGCCCTTGAATGATAACCGGCTCAAGCATGGCGCGGGCGGCATAAATTGCGGCACTGTAACCGGCGGGTCCGGATCCTATAATTATTATTTTGGAGTGCATTGGACTTCCTTTACCCGGCGCATAAGCGCCGTTTGGCAATTAACGGGTTTGACGTTAGATAAAGGTGTTGGCGGGTTAAATTCAAGACAGGAGCGGGTTATCTACAGGGGAAACATTTTTGCGCTCAAAACCACGCAAAAACAACAGAGCTGAACCACGGCCGTATTTCTTCGGCACAAACCCGCCAAAAGCGCCCGGAAAAAGGGGCGGCAAAGAACAAAAAAGGCCGGACGTTTCAAAGCCCGGCCTGGTAAAGTTCATGGTCTGAAAATTATTTATATTCGACCGAGAGAATTTCATAGGTTTTTGATCCGCCAGGAGCGGTCAGCTCAAAACTGTCGCCAACCTCCTTGGAGATCATGGCGCGCGAAATCGGAGAGGAAATGGATATTTTCCCCTCGCTGGCATTGGCTTCGGGATTGCCCACGATCTGGAAGGTTTTTTCCTCCTCGGTATTTTCGTCAACAATGGTAACCGTTGCGCCAAAGCGAACCACGCTGCCGGACAGTTTTGAGATGTCGATAATGTCGGCCAGCGCCAGAATGGCTTCAAGCTCCTGAATCCGGCCCTCATTGAGCGCCTGTTGCTCCTTGGCCGCATGATATTCAGCGTTCTCCGAAAGATCCCCATGGGCGCGCGCTTCGGCAATGGCGGCAATAATGCGCGGTCTGTCTTTGGAGGCGCGCCGTTCGCGCTCTTGTTTAAGAGCTGCGTTGCCGGCGGGGGTCATGGGAATTTTTTCCATCATGTCGTTTTCCCCATTTGAAAGCTGGGGCGTCCTTTTGAATCGTGTTGTTGTTTTGCAAGTGGAAAATCCACCAGCCATGCACCCGGGCCGGGAGCATGGCCAAACGCAATGCTGCCTGTTCACAGCTATAAGGTCAAGTTACAGCAATGGAGAATTTTGCCGTTTAGAGCAAGATGCGTTCAGGTTGAATCAGAACGCCAAGCTCTAAGTTTTTGTTTTGTCGCGTTTCTCGAGACGGATAAGTGGTGTCCACTTATCTTGAAAACGCTCTAAAACGGGCAAAATTACGAATCACTGGCGCCAGGGCGCAAAAAAAAAGCAAAAGGCGCCGGGCAAACCACGGCGCCAATTGACTATGTTCTTGCGAGCACTCAAGAGTGCCCGTTCAATTAGGAAGCGGGTGACAGATTGTCAGCAGCGGACTTGCCGGTGCGGCTGTCCTGAACCACTTCGTAATTAACTTTTTGTCCTTCGTCGAGGCCGGTCAGGCCTGAGCGCTGAACTGCTGAAATGTGAACAAAAACGTCTGCGCCGCCTTCATCCGGCTGGATGAAACCAAAGCCTTTTTGGCCGTTGAACCATTTAACGGTACCGGTTGCCATATTCTTAGTGCCTTTCGCTAACTTGCGATAATTATGCCCCCAAAGGGCGGTCTAGTTTACATCGAATTATTGGATAGTGACGCAAGCAGACGCGATAAGGCTCGCCCGGCGTGATCAGTCAACCGCAATATTCAACAGTTCCTTTTAACGCAATCGATCAATTTCTTCAATACATGATCGAAAAATTGCGTTTTTGGTTTTTTCAACATTATTGGGAAAGCTTAAAAGCGCTGTTTCGTGGTGTTTTTTATGATTTTAGCGGCTTGTTCGGGAAATAATCCTGGAGCGGGCGCACGTTCAGATCGCCTTGACAATAGGCGATAATACCCTTGGCCGCGGCAATGGCGCCGGGGATGGTGGTATAATAAGGCACCTTGTGCATGAGGGCGGAACGGCGCAACTGGCGGCTGTCCGAAATCGCTTTTGAGCCCTTGGTGGTATTGATCACCAATTGCACTTTTGCGTTTTTTATCGCATCGACAATATGGGGCCGGCCTTCAAGAACCTTGTTGATGCGCTGACATTCAATTGCGTTTTCACTGAGAAAGCGCTGGGTGCCGCTGGTGGCAATGATGGTAAACCCGATATTGGCCAGAGAGGAAATCGCTTCAACAATCAGCGGCGTCTTGTCGCTGTTGCGAACCGAAACAAAAACCGTTCCCGATTTTGGCACATTGTTTGAGCTGGCAAGCTGGGATTTGGCGAAGGCAACGCCAAAACTGGTGTCGAGCCCAATCACTTCCCCGGTCGATTTCATTTCCGGGCCCAACAGCGTGTCAACGCCGGGAAAACGGGAAAACGGGAAAACGGCTTCCTTGATCGCGATGTGATCGAACTTTTTTTCCTTGAGGTCAAAGGAGCTTAATTTCTCTCCGGCCATGATGCGGCTGGCAATCTTGGCTATCGGCTCGCCGATCACCTTGGCGACAAACGGGACGGTGCGCGAGGCGCGCGGGTTGACTTCAAGTACATAAAGCACGTCGTCCTTAAGCGCGTATTGCACATTCATCAATCCGCCAACGCCGAGCGCCAGCGCCATTTCGCGGCTCTGGCGCTTGATTTCGGTCATGATTTTTTCGCTCAGATTACGTGGCGGCAGAGAGCAGGCGCTGTCCCCGGAATGGACCCCGGCCTCTTCAATATGCTCCATTATCGCGCAGACAAAAACATCCTCACCATCCGAGAGGCAATCAACATCAATTTCGATGGCCCCGGATAAATAGCTGTCAAACAGCAACGGGTTCTTGGCGATAACCGAGTTGATCTGGCCGGTTTTGTCGTTGGGATATTTGGCGCGAATATCGTGGGGAACCAGGGCGCTCAGGGTTGATTGCACATAGGTCTCAAATTCTTCCGGGCTGTTGATAATGGCCATGGCGCGCCCGCCCAACACGTAAGAGGGGCGAATAACCAGCGGAAAAGCGATGTCTTCAGCCACGATCCGGGCCTGCTCGAGCGAGTAGGCAATGCCATTGTTGGGCTGGGTCAGCTCCAATTTGGTCAACAGGCGCTGGAAGCGGTCGCGGTCCTCGGCCAGGTCAATGGAGGAAGGCTGGGTGCCAAGAATGGGCACGCCGGCCTGTTCAACCGCCTCGGCCAAGCCAAGCGGGGTCTGGCCGCCAAACTGGACGATAACACCATGCAGGGTGCCGGCGAGTTTTTCCGTTTCAAGAATTTCCACCACATCCTCTTCGGTCAAGGGCTCGAAATAAAGCCGGTCAGAGGTGTCATAATCGGTGGAAACGGTTTCCGGGTTGCAATTGACCATTATGGTTTCATAGCCCTGATCGGAAAGGGCAAAGGCGGCATGGCAACAACAATAATCAAACTCTATGCCCTGGCCGATACGGTTGGGGCCGCCGCCAAGGATAATCACTTTTTTGGCCTCTGATGGGCGCGCTTCATTTTCTGGAGCGCCGGCAAAGGGGGCTTCATAGGTTGAATACATATAGGCGGTGGGGGCGGAAAATTCGGCGGCGCAGGTGTCGATGCGTTTATAAACCGGGCGCACATTGAGCCTTAGGCGGGCGTCGCGCACCTGTTTTTGCTCCAAAGAGCACAATGCTGCCAGCCGGGCGTCGGAAAAGCCCATGGCTTTGAGGGCGCGCAACTGACCGGCGCTTTCGGGCAGGCCGAAGCGGCGCAATTTTTCCTCCATATCCACAATGGCGCGGATCTGGTCAAGAAACCATATGTCAATGGCGCATGCTTCGTGAATGGCTTTATTGTCGAACCCGAGGCGCATCGCTTCTGCGACATGGAGCAGGCGCATCGGGGTTGGGGTGCCAAGAGCGGCGCGAATGGCGTTTTTGTCGTCGCCCTCGCCAAGGCCGGGAATGCCGATTTCGTTAAACCCGCTCAGGCCGGTTTCCAGCGATCTGAGTGCCTTTTGCAGGCTTTCGGCAAAGGTGCGCCCGATGGCCATGACCTCGCCGACCGATTTCATCGAGGTGGTTAAATGATCGTTGGCTCCGGGGAATTTTTCAAAGGCAAAACGGGGGATTTTGGTGACCACATAGTCAATCGCCGGTTCAAAACTGGCCGGGGTGGCGCCGCCGGTAATGTCGTTTTCCAACTCGTCCAGCGTATAGCCGACGGCAAGGCGGGCTGCCACCTTGGCGATCGGAAAGCCGGTGGCCTTGGACGCCAGCGCTGATGAGCGCGACACTCTGGGGTTCATTTCAATGACGATCAGGCGGCCATCAGCAGGGTTGAGGGCGAACTGGACGTTGGAGCCGCCGGTTTCCACCCCGATTTCGCGCAGAACCGCAATCGAGGCGTCGCGCATGATCTGGTATTCCTTGTCCGACAGGGTCAGGGCCGGGGCGATGGTGATCGAATCGCCGGTATGGACCCCCATCGGGTCGATGTTTTCGATCGAGCAGATGATGATGCAATTGTCGTTCTTGTCGCGCACCACCTCCATCTCATATTCCTTCCAGCCCAGAACCGACTCTTCGACCAGAACCTCGGTGGTCGGGGAGGCGTCGAGCCCGCTTTCGATGATTTCGAGATATTCGTCGCGGTTATAGGCAATGCCGCCGCCGGTGCCACCAAGGGTAAACGAGGGGCGGATGATGGCGGGCAGGCCGATATTGTCCAGAGCGGTCAGCGCCTCGGGGATATTGTGGGCGAGCATTGAATGGGGGGTTTCAAGCCCGATTTTTTTCATGGCGGTGCGAAACAGGTCGCGGTCCTCGGCCTTGTCGATGGCGGCGGCGTCAGCCCCGATCATTTCAACGTCGAACTTGTCGAGCACTCCCATCTTGCGCAAGGAAAGGGCGCAGTTGAGCGCGGTCTGGCCGCCCATTGTCGGCAGCAGGACCAATTTGTCATCCGGGCGCTCGCGGCGTTCCTTTTCGATGATTTTGGCGACGATTTCCGGGGTGATCGGCTCCATATAGGTGGCGTCGGCCAGATCGGGGTCGGTCATGATGGTGGCCGGGTTGGAATTGACCAGAATGATGCGATAGCCCTCGTCTTTGAGGGCCTTGCAGGCCTGGGTGCCGGAATAGTCGAATTCGCAGGCCTGACCGATGATGATCGGGCCGGCGCCAATGATCAGAATGGATTTGATATCGTCACGTTTGGGCATCTGATGCTCGCTTGTCGCATGGTGCGGCGTGTTGTTATCAACATGCCGGGCTTTTGGCGCTGTTTAGCTCAAGCGATGGCGGATTTCCAGCACAGAAGTTTTTGAGAGAGGTTCGAGATGCTTGAAAGCATAAAACCCCGCCAAAGCGGGGTTTTATATAAATATCTGTTTTTGTGGCGATGGCTTGTGACGGACCAGGTCATGGCCTCATAAACAGGATTGAAATGGTATGAGCTAATTTGTTTGCATAACAGGCGCAGGGGAACAGGAAACACTGTTTTTCTGTCTCGCGCCGACGGGCTGTTTTTCTGTCTCGCGCCGACGGGCTGGTTTTCAATCCCTTGCAACTTGATTAGGCTTAGCAATTGGCCATATCCTGAAGGACGCTGAAACCGCTGCAATCTACTTCGTCAAAGGCCTCAACCGGGTATTAAACCCGCTTTTTGCCCTTTTCCTTGTATATTTTTGCGGTTGTCTACGCCATTTGGACCCTGTTTATGAGTTCATGACCTAAAAGCCCCAATTGAAAGAAGCGCCAAAGCTGTTTCCGGTGGAGGCTCCGCCCGATTGCATCCAGTATTTATATTCAACATCAAGCGAGACATCGTTGGTCAGGGCAAATTCCGCACCAGCGCCAACGGTTCCGTATGTGGTGCCCACGCCGCCACTGGGGACAAGAATGGCGCCGCCAGCTGAAAGATAAATTACAGCTTCCGGAGCGGCAAGATAACCAAGGCGCACGTCAACGCCGGCATCATAGCCCGATGCGGGGGTGGTGTTGGTCCAGCCGCCAATCCAGCCTTCAAGGCCGAACAATACGTCGCCCGAGGTGGCGTTGACGCCGGCAATGATATCACCAATTCCATTGGTGACGCCGGTGGAAAGCGCCAGTCCGGTTATGCCGAGCCCCATGTAAAACCCGTTCCAGTCAAAACTGGCGGAATTATATACGGGGGCGGGAGCTGCGGGAGCGGGGGGGGCGACCGGCGAATGCGCCAGCGCGCCTGTAACCATCAAGGTTGATGCGGCAATGCCAAAAAATAATTTATGCATGTCAAATCCCCATTTGCGTCAAGTTCGAATCAAATTAAGCGCGAGCGAGCAAGGCAAATCAATGGTAAACGAATAGATAATTGTTGCTGGTGAAGTATTGCTGGCGATTTGTTGCCAGGTGCGGCAATAAGGCAACAAATTATCTTGTCGCAGCCCAATTGGCGTAACCAGCAAGGCAGAAACCGAAAACAATGAATTTTACTAAAACTTATGATGTGGTGGTGATTGGCGCCGGGGCCGCGGGCATGATGTGCGCCATTGAGGCGGGCAAAAGAGCCCGCTCGGTGCTGGTGATCGAGCACAACAGGGAGCCAGGCGAGAAAATTCGCATTTCCGGAGGTGGGCGCTGCAATTTCACCAATGTTGGCGCGAGCGCGGCAAATTATATTTCCGCCAATCCTAAATTCGTCCTTTCGGCGTTAAGCCGGTTTGGCCCCAATGATTTTATCAGCCTGTTGGCGCGCCATAATATTGCCTGGCACGAAAAGGCAAGGGGGGCATTGTTTTGTGACGGTCCGGCGCGCCAGATCGTTGATTTGCTGGTTGAGCAAATGGAGAGGTCGGGGGTTGAATTATGGAGCGGGTGCGAAGTGCGCGGTCTGGGTAGAAGTGGCGACAAGTTTCTTGTCACCACCGGTAAGGGGGCAATTGTCGCCTCTTCGCTGGTGGTGGCGTCGGGGGGCAAGTCGATCCCGAAAATGGGGGCGAGCAATTTTGGCTATAAAACAGCCGAACAGTTCGGCTTGCGGGTAACAAAGACCAGCCCGGGGTTGGCGCCACTAACGTTTGGCCCCCAAATTCTTGAGCAGACCAAGCCGTTGGCCGGGGTTTCGGTTGAAGCAAGAATAGTTTGCGCCAAGCGCGCCTTTAACGAAGCGCTGTTGTTTACCCATCGTGGGTTGAGCGGACCGGCAATATTGCAGATTTCTTCGTATTGGCGCGAGGGCGAGGCGATTGTGATTGATATGGCGCCACAAACCAATGTCATGGAAATGCTGCGCAAGGCGCGCCAGGACAATGGGCGCCAGGATGTGGTTACCGCTCTGGCGCGGTTGCTGGCCCGGCGATTGGCGCAAATGGTTGTGGGGCCGGACAATGGGCGGCTGGGCGACAAAAGCGACAAGGCGTTGGCGGCGATTGCTGGGCGGGTGAATAATTGGCGGGTCAAGCCGACGGGCAGCGAAGGATATCGGGTGGCCGAGGTTACCCTTGGCGGGGTTGATACGCGCGATCTTGACCCAAAAACGCTTGCGGCGCGTTCGGTTGGCGGGCTTTATTTCATCGGGGAGGTGGTTGATGTCACCGGTTGGCTGGGCGGCTATAATTTCCAGTGGGCGTGGAGTTCGGGTTGGGCGGCGGGCCAGGCAGTATAGCGCGTTGTCATCTTGCAGCGGGGGCCTGATATTCGGGTATTGACTTGAGGCCCTTTTGCTCCCGGATCAAATTGACAAAGCGGATGAACAAATAATGGGCATCGTGCGGGCCGGGGGAGGCTTCGGGGTGGTATTGCACCGAAAATATCGGTTTGCCGTCAACGCTCAATCCGGCGTTTGAGCGGTCAAACAGGGAAATGTGGGTCTGTTTGACACCGGTCGGCAAACTATCCCCGTCAACGGCAAAGCCGTGGTTCATCGAGGTGATTTCCACCTTGCCGGTGGTCAAATCCTTGACCGGATGGTTGGCGCCATGATGGCCCTGATGCATTTTGGAGGTGGTTGCCCCCAGAGCCAGGGCCAGCAATTGATGGCCAAGGCAAATGCCAAACAAGGGCAGGCCGCTTTTGATCAGCTTGTTGATGGTGGGGACGGCATAAACGCCGGTTGCCGCCGGGTCGCCAGGACCGTTGGAAAGAAAAATCCCGTCGGGCTTGTGGGCGAGAATTTCCTCGGCGCTGGCGGAGGCGGGAACCACGGTTATTTTTGCTCCGTTGGAGGCCAGGGAGCGCAAAATATTGCGCTTGGCGCCATAATCAATGGCAACAATGTGAAATTGCGGGTCGCTAAGCTTGCCAAACCCCTTGTTCCAAAGCCATCTGGTTTCTGTCCAGGAATAGGTTTGAAGGGTGGAGACCTCTTTGGCCAGATCCATGCCATCAAGGCCGGGAAAGGCCTTTAGCTGTTTTTTCAGGGCCGCAAGATCAAAGCTGGCGTTTTCATCATGGGCAATAATGGCGTTGGGCATGCCATTTTCACGAATGCGGGCGGTCAGCGCTCTGGTGTCGAGCCCGGAAATACCAATGATATTGCGCGCCTTGAGCCATTCATTGAGCCCTTTTGCCGCCCGATAGTTTGATGGCGCGGTAATGTCGGCGCGTAAAATACAGCCGCGAATACCAGAGGTGGCAGCCAGGTTTGTCGTCTCCAAATCCTCGGGGTTGGTGCCGATGTTGCCGATATGGGGAAAGGTGAAGGCGATGATCTGGGCGCTATAGGATGGGTCGCTCAAAATCTCCTGATAACCGGTCATGGCGGTGTTGAAACACACTTCGCCCACCGCATGTCCGGTGGCGCCAATTCCGTTGGCCTTGAGCACGGTTCCGTCGGCCAATATCAAACGTGCGCTTTGGGTTTGTTCTTGCCAGCCGGTCACGGGGCGGTTTCCTTAATCAAAATTATGGGCAGGGGCGGATTTGGAGCGGACAATAGTTGATGCAAAACCTCAGGTCAACTTGGGCTTGATATAATAAAACACAATGATTTCAATGGAGTAGCTATAGGGGTTATTTGCTGTTGGCACAGGCGGGGGACTTGGGTATAAGTTCTCTCCTCAAAAAGAAACGGGTCAAAAGAGAGCTTTATGCGCGATAAATTCGATACCAGCCTCAAAGATGCAATGCGGGCGCGCGACAAAAGGCGTGTTGCTACCCTGCGCCTGATCATGGCGGCGATCAAGGATCGCGATATTGATGCGCGCGGGGCGGGGCGTGAAGAAATTTCCGATGCTGATATTCTGGCGCTGCTGCAAAAAATGGTCAAGCAACGCGAAGAATCGGCGAAAATTTATGCCGAGGCGGGCCGTGATGAACTGGCTGAGCAGGAACGCGAGGAAATCGCCATTATCGAAGAGTTTTTGCCCCAGCCATTGAGTGAACAAGAGGTTGGAGCGGCGATTGAGGCGGCAATCGGGGCAACCGGAGCGGAGAGTTTGCGCGATATGGGCAAGGTGGTGGCCGAGCTCAAGGCCAAATATCCCGGCCGGATTGATTTCGGCCAGGCGGCAAAACTGGTCAAGCAAAAACTGGGCGCTTAACCGGGCGCTTAGAGGGCGGCTCGCTGTTCGCAGTTTATATGCCTCGCGGGGCGCACCGATAAAACCATGACGGGCTAACACCGCCCTAGGGTTTTATCTGCCCCTGCGGCGGCGCGGCCAAGAAATTGGCCGGCTCGCTCTTGGCGATCAATATGCCTCGCGCGCCACACCACAATCAACATGACGGGCTAAAACCGCCCTATGCTGATTGCTGGCGCTCCGGCGGGGCACCGGGCTACCGGCGGCTCGCTCTTCGCTCGCTACTCGGCTAACGCCTCGTTATTCTTTTCCCATTCAACTTTTGTTTCGTCATTCCGGCGCAGGCCTCAATCCATTCTTGTTCATGCCATGTATTGACAAAAAAGATGGACCCCGGCCTTCGCCGGGGTGACGCTTGGTATTTTACTCTTAGCTTCTTTTCTCATTCTCTGTATGGGTACCACCCATGGCGGGGGTGCCGGGGAAGCATCCGTAGGATGCGACGGCGGCGCGAATAAAAAGC
>UOEO01000146.1_pt1 | contig 16636 bp, 15 predicted proteins | sample 1989881 | NCBI WGS metagenome assembly UOEO01 (sample SAMEA4712198, study PRJEB27164) | hydrothermal vent metagenome | biome: marine basaltic hydrothermal vent biome; feature: marine hydrothermal vent; material: mineral | place: Pacific Ocean | collected 2011-06-14/2011-07-23 | depth 1691 m
CGGCGCCCCGCCGCAGGGGCAGCATTTGACACAGCGCGGATTTAGCGCGTCGTGGCAAATGCGGTGCGCCCCGCGAGGCATATAGACTTATTGCGAAGAGCGCGCCGCAGGAGCCGACGGCGGCAAGAATAAAAGAGCGGCTGCCACAATCTCCGCACCGTCCCGGCCTCCGAGCCGGGACCTCATTGCCTAAACCTGACAAGACCCCGGATCAAGTCCGGGGAGGTGCGGGGTAAGTTTATCTGCCCGCAACTCCGGCACTCATAAAAGCTTTATTGCGTTTTGGGAATCGGAACGCCGGTACGCGCTGATTCAATCGCCGCCAGCAAACCGGTTTTGTAGGTTTGCGGGGTAAAGGCGCCGATGAATTTATAGGTTATAATCCCATCTGGATTGACAACAAAGGTTTCAGGCACCCCGTAAACGCCCCATTCAATCGAAGCACGGCCATTAAAATCAGACCCGATGGCATCATAGGGATTGCCCAGCTCCTTGAGGTAGGAAATGGCATTTTCCGGAGCGTCTTTCTGGTTGATGCCATATACGCGCGCAATATTGCGGCTTTTGAGATCCATCAGCAATGGATGCTCCTGACGACAGGCCAGGCACCAGGAAGCGAAAACGTTGACCACGAACACGTCCCCCTTGAGGTCTTCGGTCGAAAACCCCGGAATATCGCCGATTGCCTCCTTGATGCCGGCAACCGGACCAAGGGTAAATTGCGGCACCGGCTTGTTGATCAATACCGAGGGCAAAAGAGAGGTGTTGCGGCCAATCTGGGTAGCAAACAGAGCTACCATGGCGATGACCAGAATTAGGGGCACCGTAAGGAGCAGGGCACGCTTCATTAATTTTAGTCCTGATTTTTATGGTTGGCGGATGCTGAACGGCGCCGAATGCCTTTTGCTTCAAGTGCCAAAAGGCGTTTTTGTTGCTTTTTGGCATCAAAAATCGTCCAGGCGATCAAAAGGGCGGCAACAGCCAAGGCGCCACCCCAGGCGGAAAAAATATAAATCGCGTTACGGCCAATTTCCATTGTCATTTTGCAGCTCCACTCACTTTACTTGCAGCTCTACCTCTGGCGGAAACGTGCTGGCGTTCCAGACTTGCCGCCCGCCGTCTGAAAATTTCGGTCCTGATGGCAACTATGTGTAATGTGACGAACAGGAAAGTAAAGGCGAACATCATCACAAACAGGGGAGTGAGAATTTCTCCCGGCATCCTGGGTCCACCAGCGCGAAAAACGCTGGCCGGCTGGTGCAGGGTGTTCCACCAGTCAACGGAAAATTTGATGATCGGAATGTTGATGGCGCCGACCAGGGTAAATACGGCAATGATGCGCGCTCCTTTGGCCTGGTCGCCAAAAGTGCGCCACAGGGCGACCAGCCCCAGATAAATCAGAAACAATATCAGGGTCGATGTCATGCGCCCGTCCCACTCCCAGAACGTGCCCCAGGTCGGGCGTCCCCACAGCGAGCCGGTAAAAAGGGCAACCCCGGTAAAGGCGGCCCCGAGCGGGGCGGCGGCCTTCATCGAGACATCGGCCATCGGATGGCGCCAGACCAGGGTGCCAAGGGCTGCAATGGTCATCACCCCGTAAACCAGTTGCGACAGCCAGGCATTGGGAACATGCACATACATTATGCGCACCGTTTCTCCCATCTGATAGTCGGCCGGGCTGTCAAAAAAAGCATAGTAAATACCGGCGGCGAACAGAACAAAAGTAATCAGCCCCAGCGGTTTGATCCAGCCCCTGGACCATTGCAGGAATACACCCGGATGGGCGAGACGGGAGAACCAGTTGGATTGTACACGTGTATCGGTCATGAATTTATCCGCCACAAAAATTGCTTGCAAAAAATTGCGTGTTAGATTTATTCCGCCGCCGAGCGTAAGGCAAGGGCGATGGCGAACGGTATAAAGGCGACGCTCAAAAGCGAAAATGCGCCAAGAAAAAGAAATGCCGAGGCTGAAGTTCCCGCCCCGGCAATCGGCTGAACAGCGCTGACCCCGAAAATCAAAACCGGGGTCGCCATCGGCAGGATCAGGATCGGGGCAATCATGGAGCCGCGTTTCAGGGAAACAGCTACCGCCGCCCCCAGCGCGCCAAGGGCGACAAGGGCCGGAGTACCAACCAGCAGGGCGGCAATCATACGCAAAAATGTCTCCAGATCCATGATCAGCATGATCGCCAAAATCGGAGTGGCAAGGATTAATGGCAGCGCGGTGGTCAGCCAATGAACGATAAGTTTGGCGAAACTGATCGCCTCGAGCGAGATGGTGGCGTTGCGCATTGATTGCAGGGTGCCGTCTTCATAATCAGCGACAAATAGTCGCTCAAGTCCCAGCAACAGCGACAACAGCGCCCCGACCCAGATTATGGCCGGAGACAATTGGGCCAGAACATCCTTGTCGGGCCCGATGGCAATCGGCATGATCATGCCGATGGAAAGATAAAAAGCGAGCAGGGTGATGGTTGAACCACCGGTGCGCAGGGCCAATTTGAGATCATGAACGATCACGGCAAAAAACCCGTTCATCAGGACGCTCCAAGATCAAGAGTGTGAACAGTACTATCCCGGTTTAATGGTATGGAGCGGTGGGTGGCGGCAATAACCATGCCGTTGTTTTTCAAATGATCGTCAATCAATTCCCCTACCCATTGGTCCCCTTGCGCATCCAAAGTCGAGCTGGGCTCATCCAGAAGCCAGATAGGGCGCGGGCTGACCAGCAGCCGGGCCAGTGACAGGCGATGTTTTTGCCCGGTGGAAAGATGTCCGGCGGCAAAATCATCCAGTCCGCCCAGCCCCGATTTTTCCAGCGCCCCGGCAACCCGGCTGTCATCATCTCCGGACATGGCGGCCCAGAACGCAAGATTTTCCGCCAAGCTCAGCGCCGGCTTCATTGCTGTTTGAGCGGTAATAAAATGAACAAGATGGGATATCTCGGTTTCATCGCCGCCAACGCCCCCCTTGTCGCCAACAAGCCAGCTTATATCGCCGCTATAAGGAAGAATATTACTCAGGCACAGCAACATGGTTGACTTGCCCGATCCGTTGGGGCCACGCAGCAAAAGACATTTGCCTTGCCCCAGTTCAAATCCGATATTTTCCAATATCGGTTTTTCCTGACGCCAACAGCTCAGGTTTCTGATTTCAAGATCAATTTTCACATCAAAACGGTTTTTCTTCATAGGGGGATTGTTATTGAATTTGACCCAAGGCTGGCAAGCTTGAAATTATTGGCCTATAACCCGGCCAGAATCGAGCGGGATAAATCAGCTTTTTTTCGCTCCCTCCTTTGATGCCGAAAATAACATCAATGCGGTTGCATGCGGCGCCAAGGGTGATTTTGCGATTTTGAATACCAACCCAAAAGACAAGGTGGGCCGGCATGACACAGACTTCCCTAAACAGCTTTGGTGCAAGACAAACCCTTGATGTAAATGGCAAGAGCTACATTTATTATTCGCTCACGGCGGCGGAAAAAAACGGGCTGGCGGGCATTTCAAGATTACCCAATTCCCTCAAGGTGGTGCTGGAAAACCTGCTCCGGTTTGAAGACGCAAAAACGGTCACCAAACAGGATATTGAGGCGTTTGTCGCCTGGCTGGCGACCAGAACCTCAAATCATGAAATCGCCTATCGCCCGGCCCGGGTGTTGATGCAGGACTTTACCGGCGTTCCGGCGGTGGTCGATCTGGCGGCAATGCGCGACGCCACCGTTGCTCTTGGCGCCGACCCGCAAAAAATCAATCCTCTGGTCCCGGTCGACCTGGTGATCGATCACTCGGTGATGGTTGATAAATTCGGCACCCCCGAGGCATTTTCGCAAAATGTGGCAATGGAATATCAGCGCAATGGCGAGCGCTATGAGTTTTTGCGCTGGGGCCAGTCGGCGTTTGACAATTTTTCCGTGGTTCCTCCCGGAACCGGCATCTGCCATCAGGTCAATCTCGAATATCTGGCCCAGACCGTCTGGACCAGTGAACAGGACGGACAGATAATTGCCTACCCGGACACCTTGGTGGGCACCGACAGCCATACAACTATGGTCAACGCCTTGGCGGTTCTTGGGTGGGGAGTTGGCGGCATCGAGGCGGAAGCGGCAATGCTCGGCCAGCCGGTAACCATGCTGATCCCTCAAGTTGTCGGGTTCAAACTGGTCGGCAAAATGGACCAGGGAGTGACCGCAACCGATCTGGTGTTGAGCGTTGTCGAATTGTTGCGCAAAAAAGGCGTCGTTGGCAAATTCGTTGAGTTTTTTGGCTCCGGCCTTGATCAGCTTTCACTTGAGGATCAGGCAACCATCGCCAATATGGCGCCCGAATATGGGGCGACATGCGGGTTTTTTCCGGTCGACAGTGCCACTATAAATTATTTGCGCACCACCGGACGCAGCGAAGAGCGCGTCGCCCTGGTCGAGGCCTACGCCAAGGCGCAAGGCATGTTCCGCGACCATGAGACCAAAGAGCCGGTATTTACCGATATCGTTGAATTGGACCTTGGCGATGTCGTCCCCTCGATTGCCGGGCCCAAACGTCCCCAGGACAGAATTTCGCTTGATGAGGCAAGCAAAAAATTCGCCACTTCCCTGGCCGGAGAATTCGCCAAGAGCGACACCCCAAAAGCCCAGGTCGCAGGAGAAGATTACAGCATTACCCACGGGGATGTGGTGATTGCCGCAATCACTTCGTGCACCAACACCTCCAACCCCTCGGTTTTGATTGCCGCCGGTCTGCTGGCCCAGAAGGCGCGGGCGCTGGGGCTAAAAGTCAAACCATGGGTAAAAACCTCGCTGGCCCCCGGCTCGCAAGTGGTGACCGATTATCTCAATGCGTCCGGGCTTCAGGAGGACCTTGATTATCTCGGGTTTAATCTTGTCGGATATGGCTGCACCACCTGTATCGGCAATTCCGGGCCGCTGGCCGAAGCGATTTCACACGCTATCAAGGATGAAGATCTGGTCGCATGTGCGGTTCTTTCGGGAAACCGCAACTTTGAAGGCCGCGTCAACCCGGACGTAAAAGCCAATTACCTGGCTTCTCCGCCACTGGTTGTCGCCTATGCCCTGTTGGGAAAAATGGCGCTCGACATCACCAGCGAACCCCTGGGAAAAGCCAAGAACGGAGAACCGGTTTATCTCAAGGACATCTGGCCCAGCGCTGATGAAATCAGGAAAGTTTTAACTAGCGCCATCACCCCGGAAATGTTCAAAAATCGCTATGGCGACGTTTTCAAGGGCGACAAGAACTGGCAGGGTATAAAAATAACTGGCGGACAAACCTATGCCTGGAGCGCCTCTTCGACCTATGTCCAGCTCCCGCCCTATTTCGAGGGGCTAAAAATGGAGCCCGAGCCGGTAAAGGACATAAAGAACGCGCGTATTCTGGGCCTGTTCGGGGATTCAATCACCACCGACCACATCTCGCCGGCCGGCTCTTTTACGGCCAGCAGTCCGGCCGGCAAATATCTGATTGAAGGTCAGGTCAAGCCAAAGGACTTCAATTCCTATGGTGCCCGTCGTGGCAATCATCAGGTTATGATGCGCGGCACCTTTGCCAATATCCGGATCAAAAACCAGATGCTGGCCGGGATCGAAGGTGGGTTTACCAAGGGCCCGGACGGCTCACAAATGCCGATTTATGACGCCGCGATGGCCTATAAGGAAACGGGCACCCCGCTGGTGGTTTTTGCCGGCAAGGAATATGGTACCGGCTCCTCGCGCGACTGGGCGGCCAAGGGAACCCTGTTGTTGGGGGTAAGGGCGGTCATCACACGCAGTTTTGAACGTATCCACCGTTCAAACCTGATCGGAATGGGAGTGTTGCCGCTTCAGTTCACTGATGAACAAAGCTGGCAATCCCTTGGCATGAGCGGCGATGAAGTGGTCAGCATAGAAAATATCGCCGATATAAAACCGCGTTCAGATGTCATGGTGAACATTGATTTTGCCGATGGCTCAAACAAGAAAATCAACACCCTGTGCCGGATCGATACCGAGAACGAGATGGAATATTACCGCAATGGCGGTATTTTGCACTATGTGCTGCGCAATCTGGTTGCCCAGTAATCTTCAAAACAGCGGTGAAGCGGCATCAAGTCTGCTTCACCGCTAATTGAGTGGCGAAATAGACCAATGGGTATTAAAAAGTTCGGCATGACCCAGCGTTTCTTAGCCTCCGTGCTTGCCCTCATTGCTCTTTTTGCCCTTAACCCCGGCGCGGTTGGCCAAGAGAAGCGGGTCAAACCACGCGCGGTTGTCGAACTGTTTACTTCCCAGGGCTGCTCGGCATGTCCGCCGGCGGATGAATTCATCTCCGAACTCGCCAGGCGTGATGATGTGGTGGTGCTGTCCTATCATGTCGACTATTGGAACTATATCGGCTGGAAGGATACGTTTGGCAACAAGGCGTTTTCCGACTTTCAGCGCTCATATGCGCAAAGCTGGCGCAAAAGCCGGGTCTATACCCCGCAATTGGTGATCAACGGCATCAAGGACATGGTGGGCTCGCACCGCTCTGATGTAGAGAACGCCATCGCCTCGGCGGTGCTGCCGATTGACGTGCGCTTGAACTATGAAAAAGGCGTGCTTTCGGTCAACGCTGGCCCCGACCCGACCCTTCCCGAATTGACGGTGTGGCTGGTGACGTTTCTAAGCCGGGCCCAGGTCGACATCGATAATGGCGACAATAGCGGGAAAATCCTCTCCTATTCGCAAATCGTCACCGGAAGACAGGTGCTTGGCATGTGGGACCCGGTTGCCGGCGCACAAATAAAATTGCCGCTTTTTGATGTACTCAAAAACGGCAGCGACGGGGTGGCGATTGTTGTTCAATACCAAAAAGACGGCCTGCCCGGCCAGATTTACGGGGCGGCGTCCTTCAAGATGTAAATGATTTGCTTCAGAGCAAAAAAATGGCCGACCCGACGGAGTTAATGGTTTGGGGGCTCAAAACACCGAGGAGCCGGCCTCTGGAGGCAATGGTCAATTATTAGCCACTCATTCTGGCGTAACAAGGGAGACAATGTGACCGAATTGGGAAATTTCATTGAAACCGTTGCCCTGTTTTATACCAAGTAATACCAAAGGAAGTAATCCTTGACCCATTTGACCGCCGGCTCGCTGAGGCTTGGCCTCATTTTTTTGCCTCACCCATCATCCGCTCAACCACTTTGATCGCCTGATCTTCACGCTGCTCCCAACTGCCGGAAACAAGCGTATAGCTGGCCGCGAACTTGTCGAGTTTGGCCTTGATTTTGGTGAAGAATTTCTGGCGCTGCTCCTGCTTGCCAAAATAGCGCAACGGATCATCATGCCATGGGGCATCGGCATCGAGCAGCAGATAATGGTCGGGCAACTCAATAAGAGCTTCAAGATCGGGCAGAGAATGGCCAAGCAGCATTTCGGCCCAGACCGCGGTTAAAAGCGGGTCGGTATCCTCAAAAAGCACCGGCCCGGCTTTTAGCGACAGGGTCTTGCGGTGGGCGACGTGACCATCAACGATAAAGTGCAGTTCCTCGGCCCGATATGGACCAGGAGTGCGGTATTTTTCGTAAGGACGGCCATATTCGGGCACATAAGGGCCACCGAATTTTTGCGCCAGGAGATCGGCCATATAGGATTTGCCGGTACTTTCCGGGCCAACCATGGTCAGGCGTTTCTGAAAATAGGGCCGCACATGATCGGGGATCGAGTTCCAGTGCTTGAACGGGTCGGCCAGAATTTCAACCGAGTTGGCCGGAAACGCCATCCACATCGGATCAAGAATAAAATGCTGGGCGTTAAGAGAGCGGGCGAGATCAACGATATAGCCTTCGGACCCAACTACCCTGTCAATCGGTTCGGGATGAAAGCCGCGAATGATCCTGGCCCAGTCCGGATGGTTGGAGGCCAAGGCCTGTTCGCGATTATTGGCGACAATCACCACCGCCTCGGGAAACATTGTTTGCATCCACTGTTTGCGAATGGCGGGGGCAATGGCGTCATTGTTTGAGGCGGAAAGAACAATGGTCAGCCGGTCAACCAGATAGGACGCGGTGCGCACCAGCGCCACATGTCCTTCGTGCGGGGGCATGAATTTCCCGAGGATTACGCCGGTTGTTGTCATTATGGCTGAGGGCCCCGCCTGGTTTCCGCTCAGTTTTAGGGGGCTGCAATGAAATTATCAACCTGAGAGATCAGGCACTGCCACCATAAACAAGCAGGCTCAAGGTGAAGCTAACCCTGAGCCCTCATGGTGAGCCTGTCGAACCATGAAGATCGCCAAACCTCAATCCTTTAACATGCTCCAAGATGAGGGTTTGTAGTTTTTGCCCCCTAAACACTGCCCACAGTCTTGAGCCTGGTGCGCGGATGGACCTCATTCTGGCTTAAAATAACGGTTTGCGGCCGGAAGCGATCGATAATGGCGCGCACATGCGGGCGGATGGCCGGAGAGGTGATCAGAACCGGAATTTCCCCGATCTGGGCCGCGCTTTCAAACGCCTCCTGCACCGCTCCGATAAATTCCTGAAGCTTGGAGGGGGCCATGGCCAGATGGCGGTTTTCCGCTTCCCCCACCATCGCCTCGTGGAAATCGCGCTCCCACTGTGGGGACAGGGTCAAAAGGGGCAGATTGCCGTCCGGGCCGGCATTGGCGGCGCAAAGCTGGCGCGCCAGGCGCGAGCGCACATGTTCAGCCATCGAAGCCGGAGGCATTCCTGATCCTGCGACCTCGGCAATGCCCTCAAGAATTGTCGAAAGGTCGCGAATGGAAATGCGCTCGTTAAGAAGGGTTTGCAATATCCTTTGTATGGAGGAAACTGAAATCTGGGCCGGCACCAGATCCTCAACCAGTTTTTGCTGATCCTTGTCAAGATTAGAGAGCAGGTTTTGTACGTTGGCGTAAGACAGGAGTTCGGAAACATTGGCCTTTAATACTTCGGTCAAATGGGTCGAAATCACCGTTGCCGGATCAATGATGGTCAGCCCCTTTAGTTCGGCCTCATCGCGCAATGCCGGGTCGATCCAGGTCGCCGGCAGACCAAAGGTCGGCTCCACCGTATGGGTGCCAGGAAGGGTTATCTGATCCCCGCTCGGGTCCATCACCATCAGTTGATTGGGGTGAACCGTACCCTCTCCGGCACTCACCTCCTTGATCTTGATCGCATAATTGTTGGCCGGAAGCTGGATATTGTCCAAAATCCTGACCGGCGGCATGACGAACCCAAGGTCGAGCGCCAATTGACGGCGCAGCGCCTTTATCTGTTCGGTCAGCCGGTCAACCCCGTTGGCGTCCTCCTTGACCAGATTTAAAAGCCCATAGCCCATCTCCAGTTTGAGATCGTCCATTTTCAAACTGTCGGAAATAGGGATATCCTGGTTCGGCTTGATCTCTTCCTCGGTTTTTTGCGCCACCTTGACTTCTCGCTTTGCCGCATTTTCAGCGTTCTTGCCTTTGGCGCGCCAGGCCAGATAGCCGGCTCCGACGCCAAGGGCGAGAAAGGGAATTATCGGCATGCCGGGTAAAAATGCCATGACCAGCATCACCGCCCCCGACATCCCCAGCGCGCGCGGATAACGGGTGAACTGTTCGGCCAGCGCCCGGTCGGCGGAACCGGACAGGCCGGCCTTGGACACCAAAAGACCCGCGGAAGTGGAAACGATCAGCGCCGGGATCTGGGAGACCAGCCCGTCGCCAACCGTCAACAAGGTGTAATTGGCACTGGCGTCGGCAAAACTCATACCCTGCTGGCCGACCCCGATGATAATGCCGCCGATAACATTGATAAAAGTAATCAGCAAACCGGCAATGGCGTCGCCGCGGACAAACTTTGAGGCACCATCCATCGAACCAAAAAAGGCGCTTTCATCCTCGAGATCCTTGCGGCGCTGGCGCGCTTCGCCCTCTTCGATCAAACCGGCGGACAAGTCGGCGTCAATCGCCATTTGCTTGCCGGGCATGGCGTCAAGGGTAAAACGGGCGGCAACTTCGGCAATCCGGCCCGAACCCTTGGTGATAACGATAAAATTGACGATCAAAAGGATGGCGAAAACAATGATGCCAATGACAAAATTGCCACGCATGACAAAATTGCCAAAGGCCTGAATGACATTGCCCGCCGCCCCGGTTCCATTGTGACCATCGGCCAAAATCAGCCTTGTCGAAGCCAGATTTAGCGCCAGGCGTGACATGGCCGCGATCAACAGAATTGTCGGGAAAACTGAAAATTCAAGCGGCTTTTTGATGAACAGGGAAGTCATCAGGATCAAAACGGAAAAGGTGATCGATACCGCCAGCAATATATCAAGCATGAACGAAGGCAGAGGCAGGATCAAAACAACGATGATCCCCATCACCCCGGTGGCCAGGGCAATGTCGGATTGTTTGAGCAGATTTATAATATCGGCAAGGCTGGGCAGCTTGAAACCAGAGGCGCCCGTGGAGCCTGATTGCGATGTATCAGCCATCAGTTTGCCTTGTCAAAAAATCGTTCGGGCGCAGAAAACCGCATCAGGCGGCACTTGAGCGTTGCTGGCCGGGGCCGGGAATTGCTTCGCCTTCATCGGCATATTGATTGAGCTTGTTGCGTAGCGTGCGAATGGAAATCCCCAGAATGTTTGAGGCATGGGTGCGGTTGCCAAGACAATGGTCCAGCGTATCAAGAATAAGTCCGCGTTCGACATCGGCCACGGTGCGCCCGACCATGGCCCGGGTCAGGTTTTCGGCCCGTTGCGCCGCCTCGGTGGCGACGGAATGGGCGGCGGCGCTTTCCAAAAGCCCGCTTCCGTCCGGCATGCGGATTTCCTCCGCTTCAATCACCTCACCGGAGGAAAGCAGCACCGCGCGGTGCAGGGTATTTTCCAATTCGCGCACATTGCCCGGCCATGGGGCGGCCAAAAGCTCCTTTTTGGCCGTTTCCGACAGGCTGCGTTCGGCAATTCCGTTGGCCCTGGCATATTTTTCAACGAAAAATTCGGACAAGGCGACAATATCGCCGGGCCGCTGGCGCAATGGCGGGATTGCCAGGTTGACCACATTGAGCCGGAACAACAAATCTTCGCGAAATGTACCCTGGCGCACCGCCTGGCCAAGGTCGCGATTGGAGGTGGCAAGAATACGAATATCAACGGGAACCGGTTTGGAGCCGCCGATCCGGTCAATCAGGCGCTCCTGAAGGGCACGCAACAATTTGGCTTGCAGGCGCACATCCATTTCCGAAATTTCATCAAGCAGCAGGGTGCCGCCGCTGGCTTCCTCAAACTTGCCGATGCGCCGGGCGACCGCCCCGGTAAAGGCGCCCTTTTCATGGCCGAAAAGTTCGCTTTCCAACAAGGCTTCCGGAATGGCGGCGCAATTTATCGAAATGAACGGTTTTGCGGCCCGTTTTGAGCGCGCATGGATATATTTTGCCAGCACTTCCTTGCCGGTTCCGCTTTCCCCGGTAATCAGAACCGAGGCGTTGGCCGGGGCAATCCGCTCGGCCAGTTTGATCATGGCGGCCATTTTGGGGTCGCGGTATAAAAAATCGCTACTTTCGCGCGCCACCGCGGCAATGATGGCGGCGATAAGTTCGGCGTTGGGCGGCAGGGGGATATATTCCTTGGCCCCGGCGCGAATGGCGTTGACGGCGGCGGCGGCGTTGGTTTCGGTGCCGCAGGCAACAACGGGAACATGAATATGCTCGCCCGTCAGCGTTTTGATCAGACGCGGGATATCCATTATCACATCGACCAGCAGCAGGTCGGCGCCCTTGCCTCGCCTTAAAGCTGCCAGGGCGATTTCAATTGAGGGAGCGTGCGCCACCCTGGCTCCGCCATCCATGGCCAGTTTGGTGGCTTCGGAAAGTTGACCTTCAAGAGCACCGATAATGAGAAGTCGCATGGTTGTTGTCCTTAAAAGGCCTCGGATCAGGCCGCTTTGATAATTTCGGTCATGGTTACCCCGAGCCGGTTTTCCACCAACACGATCTCACCGCGCGCAATCAGACGGTCATTGATATAAACATCAATGGCTTCCCCGACCTGGCGATCCAGCTCGACCACGGTCCCCACATCCATTTTCAACAGGTCGGCGACCGGGATGCGGGTACGGCCCAAAATCACCGAAATCCGCACCGGCACGTCAAATATTGCTTCAAGATCGGCCGCTGATTTATCGACTACCGGCTCTGGAAAATTTGGCTCGGGGGCCTGCATTTCCTGTAACGGAACCGCCTCGGCTTCACCGGGAGCGCTCTGGTTTGTCTCGGGGATGGCTTCATTGTCATCACTCATTGCTTGGGGTCTCCGCAATTGGGGGGTTGGTGGGCGCGGGTCCGTTAACGGCGATAAAGGCGCTCACGCGCTGGTCGATTTTTTCCGAAAGCGAGGACAGGTCGCGCACCAGCCCGCCATCGACCCATTCAATGCGCACATCCCCAAGGGAAATTTCAGGTTCCCCCATTACCACCAGACGACCGGAAAAACCGGAGGCGGCCATTTTGCTTTCGCTCATCTCGCGCAATGCTGTCGCCAGATCGGGGTGGCAACGAATAACCAGATGCGGAACATTTTCCAGCGAGGAAAGACATTCCTCAACAAGGCTTTCGATTTCGCCCAGGGGAGTGCGGGCAATCAGATTGGCGGCCAGCTTGCGCGCAACGGAAACGGCCAGTTTTGTCGCATCAACAAGAATTTGTTTCTGCGCCTGATCAGAGGCGGCCATGATCTGGGCTGTTTTGCCGGCAAGAGCGCTGGCGGCGGCGCTGATTTGTGTAGCTGAACGAGAGGCGGCGCTGTTCTGGCCGTCACGCATCCCGTTTTCATAGCCTTTTTTTTCGGCATCTTTGAGCATTTCGGCCAACGCTTGTTCGGTGACCACCCTGGTGCGCTGCCTGGCTTGGCCAAGATCAAGATCAAAGGAGAATTTTGCCGGGGCCCCGGAAGAGTTCATACTCATGAAATCATCTCCTCGTCACCAGAACCCTTGGAAATTATGATTTCGCCGCGCGCCGCCATATCCTTGGCCAAATTGACCATTTTGGCCTGGGCCTCATCAACGTTGGACAGGCGCACCGGGCCCATGGCTTCCATGTCGTCGCGGGCCATTTTGGCGGCGCGGGCCGACATGTTGTTAAAGAACAATTCCTTGGCTTTGTCGTTGGCTCCCTTAAGGGCCATGGTCAGATCGTTTTTATCCATCGCCTGGAGCAGCGACTGAATTGCGCTTCCATCAAGATTGACCAGATCGTCAAAGGTAAACATCAATTCCTTGATCCGGTCCGAAGCCTCCCGGTCAAGTTCTTCAAGCGCGGTAATGAACCGGGTTTCGGTCTGGCGGTCAAAGGAATTGAATATATCGGCCATCAGTTCATGGCTGTCGCGGCGCTGGGTATGAGAAAGGGTCGACATGAACTCAATGCGCAGGGTCTGTTCGATCTTTTCCAGAATTTCCTTTTGCACCGGGTCAAGCGCCAGCATGCGCTGAACCACATCCATGGCCATCTCCTCGGGCAAAACCGCCAAGACCCGCGAGGCATGGTCGGCAGAAATCTTGGAAATTATCACCGCCACCGTTTGCGGGTATTCATTCTTTAAATAGGTAGCCAGAATATCTTCTTGCACATTGGAGAGTTTTTCCCAGATATTGCGCCCGGCCGGGCCGCGGATTTCTTCCATGATCGCATCGACCCTGTCGTTTGGCAAAAATGACAGGAGCAGACGTTCGGTGGTTTCCGAATTGCCGGCGACCGTGCCGTTCGAGGACAAAAGGGTAACGAATTCAGCCATCAGGCTGTCGAGCATTTGCTGGGTAATCGGGCCCAAAGAGGACATGGCGCGGGAAAGCTCGCGAATTTCTATTTCATCGAACTCGTCAAAAATCGGCCTGGCGTAATCCGGCCCCAGGGCCAGCAGCAGGGCGGCAGCTTTTTCCGAGCCGGTAAGTTCCCTTGTCTCGGCATCTTCGCCAACCACCAGCGCGCCATTTGAAGATTGTTTCCGTTGAGGCTCAGCCATTGCTATGCCGCCTCGGAAAGCCAGTCACGCACAATTATGCTGGCCTGTTTGGGGTGTTCGGTAACCAGTCCGCCGACGCCTTCAAGCGTTTTGGACTGGGCCTCGCCCTGGGATTTTGCCTGATCCATCCACTCCGCCGGCGCTTCGCCCGCCGCCACGGCAGCCTCGAGAGCCTGATCGGCGGTCATTGGCTGACCGGAGTCAAGTTCCGCGTTTGCCGGCAGGGGAAGCGGGGCTTCGGGCTCAAGAACCCGTTTGAGCAACGGGCGCATGACAAACAATATCAAGGCCAGAGAGATAATGATCGTCACCAGCATTTCAGCCCCCGACATCAAATCGTCACGGGTGAAATCGAACAGGCCCGGGCCTGCCGTACCCTGGGCTGCAATTCCAGGACGTTCGGCAAACTGCATGTTGATTACCTGCAACTGGTCGCCGCGAGCGGCGTCAAAGCCAATCGCGGATTGAACCAGCGAGGTAATCTTGGCAATCTCGGCGTCGGAACGCGGCTGGTAGCTGGTGGCGCCATTGCCGTCGGGGGTATAAACGCCATCAACCAACACTGCGACCGAAAGCCGCTTGAGGGAACCCGCCTCCACGATTTTGGTCTGGGTCGATTTGGAAATCTCGTAATTTATTGTTTCCTCGGTGGTTGCCGATTTGTTGCTTGCTGAATTCGCGCCGCCGTTTTGCGCCGCTCCGGGCAGTTCATTACCGACCGAAACCGCGCCGCCATCGGCCGGACCATTGCTGGTGTCGGAAACTTCGCGGCTCTGGGAGGAGCGCACCACCTGACCATCAGGATTATAGGTTTCAGAGGTGTCGGTGAGACGGTTATATTCAAGTTCGGCGGTTACCTGAACCCGGGCCCGGCCCGGCCCGACAATGTTGCCGAGCAATTCTTCAAGCGAAGTGCGCAGGCGGGTTTCAATGGCGCTTGCCCGTTCGTCCATATTGCCGACCATGGCGCTGCCGTCGCCTTTGCCGTTGCCGGCGGCCAAAAGAATGCCCGCATCATCAATGATTGAAACCCTGTCCGTTGTCAGTCCCTGAATCGCGGAAGCAACCAGTTGCTGAATGGCGCGAACTTCATTGCTTGAAAGCGTACCACGCACCCCAAGGGTAATGGAGGCGGAAGGGTCGGCTCGTTCGCGCCGGAACAATTCGCGCTTGGGCAGAACCAGATGGACACGAGCGCTGCGCACCCGGGCCATGGAACTGATTGTGCGGGCCAACTCCCCCTCAAGGGCGCGAACCAGATTGACATCTTGAATAAAGGAAGTGGCGCCAAGGGTGCTTTGATTGTCAAAAATCTCATATCCGACCTGACCATTGGTCGGCAGCCCGCTTTGCGCCAAATTCATGCGCGTGGCAGTAACCTGGTCGCGCGGCACCATTATGGTTTCCCCGTCGCCACGCAATTCATAAGGGGTTCCGCTCGATTGCAGTTGCGAAACGATGGCCGAGGAATCCTCAAGGGAAAGCCCGGAATAAAGCAGGGCCATTTGCGGGGTGGTCACCCGAAAAATGATAAAGGCAAAAAACGCAAGAATCAGCGCGGCAACAAGGCCCATGGCGGCAAGGCGGGCCAGGCCCAGCCTTTGCAGAATATCGCTGATAGAATTCATACGCCCAACCCAAACGGAAAAAATCACCCCGGCGCAAAATGAAACACACCGGTGGGCAAAAATTACCTAGTAGATGGTAAACAGAGTGTTAACCGGATGACCCATATTGCGATTAATAAGAAAAAAATGTCGCCAGAGATTTTGAACGGGGGTTTTTCGTACCACCGTTGGCTCTTTTATTCGCGGCGCCGTCGCGGGTTACACCCGCTTCCCCGGCACTAGCTTTTCTCTCTTGCCGCCGTTGGTCGCTTCGCTCCCGACCCCGGCACCCGAGTTTTTATTCGCGCCGCCGTTGGTCGCTTCGCTCCCGACCCCGGCACCCCCGCCAAGGAAAGTATCCATACAGAGAATGGGAAAAGAATAACGAGGCGTTAGCCGAGTAGCGAGCGAAGAGCGAGCCGGCCAATTTCTTGGCCGCGCTGCCGCTACGGGCAGATAAAACAAACCTGCGCCGCCCCGGATTTAATCCGGGGTCTTTTTGTGATCCCGGCTCAAGTGGCCGGGAAAGCGCGGAGATTGTGGCGTGCTCAGGTTTTATTCTTGCCGCTGGCAGCCCGGCGCCCCGCCGGAGCGCCAGCAAATCAACATAGGGCGGTTTTAGCCCGTCATGGTTTTATCGGTGCGCCCCGCGAGGCATAAAAGATTCCTGCCGTTGGCAGCCCGGCTCTAGCCGTCCCGGTAATGCTGGATCCAGGTTGTGCGCAGGCCAGCCAGCCCGTGCTTGTCGATCGCGGCCTGCCAGTTGAGGAACTCATCCACCGAAAGCGTATATCTGGTACACGCCTCCTCAAGGCTCAAAAGCCCGCCGCGCACAGCGGCAACAACTTCTGCCTTGCGGCGAATGACCCAACGACGGGTGTTTGGTGGCGGCAGATCAGCTATCGTTAACGGAGAGCCATCCGGGCCGATTACGTACTTGACGCGTGGACGCATTTGTACGGTCATTTTACTCACTTACATTACCTGACCATAATTCTCCCCTCAAACCTAGCTCAGCCAGCTTAAGAATTGCCTAAGCTGCTGGTTAC
>UOEO01000167.1_pt1 | contig 16514 bp, 12 predicted proteins | sample 1989881 | NCBI WGS metagenome assembly UOEO01 (sample SAMEA4712198, study PRJEB27164) | hydrothermal vent metagenome | biome: marine basaltic hydrothermal vent biome; feature: marine hydrothermal vent; material: mineral | place: Pacific Ocean | collected 2011-06-14/2011-07-23 | depth 1691 m
CGGGAAAAACCATAAATACCGCTGTTGAGAGATAGCTTTGGGCCAGAGCGGCAATGGCCGGGTTCTGCCCGATAACAAGGAAAAAATCTCCGGTCTGAAGAACCAGCGGTGTGATTATTATGGTGGCAATAAAAGCAAGCCAGAAGCCCTGGCGCACCGTACGGCGAACGCTTCTGCCTTTTTTGGCCCCGATCGCCTGGGCAATCAGGGGGGCGGTCGCCGAAACCACCCCGACGCCGCCAATGAACAAAGGGAAAAATACCGATGTCGCCAGCGATCCGGCCGCCAGTTGTTCCGGGCCCAGCCAGCCCATCATGACAACATCGGTCGCCGTTAGCGCCACTCCGGCCAATTGGGCGACAACCAGCGGCCACGCCAAAAAAAAAGTGGCGCGCAGCTCTGCCATCCAGCCATTAATTGGCGGGTTTTGCGTCTGCATCCCGGTTTTTCCTAGTTAAGAAGAAAATGGCTGGAGATGCGCGCTTTCGCAAAACGAAATATATTGCGATCCGCTTTAACGCCCCAGAAAAAAGCAAGTCCTGAGGCGAAGCTATTTCTGTTACGACTGAATTGTCAACCGATCAATTTCGCTTGGCGCAACCATTACATAAGCGCGATTGGAATTGCGCCGCACTTGCTCGCAACAGGTTTCAAACAGCTGCCAGAACATGGCCCGGGTGCGGGTTTTTCGGGGGGGGGTTATTGTTCAATAATATAAGGGTCTGAAAGATCAAAGGTTTCAAGGTTTTTGCCCTCTCCCTCGCGGTCAACCACCAAAAAATCGGTCTCGGCGTCAAGCGGGGTCAATACGGCGTGCCAGACATTGGCGAAATAGTTCACCCCCTGGTTGGGGCCAACCATAAAGGCGCGCGCAACGCCCGGTATGCCATGATCATCGGGGGCGACAATGGCGAGAAAACGGGCGGGTTTTAAGGGCATGAAGGCCTGGGAGCCAAAGGGATGGCGCTCGAGCATACTCAGGGTCAAAGGCAAGCAATATGGTTTGGCGCGAATGATCGAAATGATCGCGCGCGCGTCTTCGCCATTGGCGACCACGGTTGCCAGATCGTGAAAGCGCCGGGCGTTGCCCTTGTTGATCAAAAAACTGCGCACTTCCGGAGTGGCTTGGATAATGTCGCCAAACTCGGCAAATGGCCGCCTGATCAAAGGCTCGATGGTAATGGTCGGCATTTTTGTTCCTCCTGCTCAGCGCGTCAGCGTTTGCGGGGTCAATTTCATGTGGCGGTTGACGTCTTTATAGAGCAAATAACGAAAGCGCTTTGGCCCCCCGGCATAACAGGCCTGAGGGCAAAAGGCGCGCAGCCACATGAAATCGCCGGCCTCAACCTCGACCCAGTCCCTGTTGAGCAGATAGAGCGCCTTGCCTTCCAGAACATAAAGGGAGTGCTCCATGACGTGGGTTTCAGCAAAGGGAATTGAGGCGCCGGGTTCAAAAGTCACGATATTGACATGGCAATCATGGGCGATGTCGGCAGGGTCGACAAAACGGGTGGTGGCCCATTTGCCATCGGTGCCGTCCATTGCGCTCGGGGCGATTTCACTCTCATTGGTGACAAAGGCTTTTGGGGCGGCAATTCCCTCGACCGGCTGATAGGATTTGCGGATCCAGTGAAAGCGCACCGGAGTGGTTTTATTGTTTGCCGCCCGCCAGTCGCTGGCAGCAGGAATATAGGCATAGCCGCCCGGGCGCATGGTGTGATTGGCGCCGGCAAGGGTGAGCGTCAATGTGCCTTCAAGCACGAACAATATCCCTTGGGCGCTTTGGTCAGGCTCCGGTTTCGCTGAGCCGCCGCCGGGCGCAATTTCCATGAGATATTGAGAAAATGTCTCGGCAAACCCGGAAAGCGGACGGGCCAGCACCCAGGCGCGGGTCTGGTCCCAATGGGGCAGAAACGAGGTGACGATATCGCTCATCACCCCTTTGGGAATGACGGCGTAAGAGTTGGTGAACACGGCGCGGTCCGTGGTCAGCTTGCTTTGCGGGGGCAGGCCGCCATGGGGGGCGTAATATTCAACCATCGATCAGGCCACCCCCTATGTCATTTTTGGGTTTCAAATGGTTGGGCCCGATCACGAGATAATGTCCATGATGCGCAATTGAGCAATGCGTTCAACCTCACTGCAAGCGGTCAAAAATTCGCTTTCCCGGTCATTGTCAAGCCGGGTTTCAAAGGCCTTGATAATGGAAGCCTTGTCATGATCGCGCGCGGCGATAATGAAGGGGAAGCCGAATTTGTCGACATATTTGCGGTTCAGGGCAAGAAATTTCTCCCGCTCGACATCGCTTAGATGGTCAAGCCCGGCGCTGGCCTGTTCGCTGGTGCTGTGCTTGGTCAGATGATTGGCGGCGGCTAGTTTTCCCGCCAGATCGGGGTGGGCCTTGAGAACTTCAAGACGTTCGTTGTCACTGGCGAGGCGAAACTGGGTGCGCATGGCGACAAAAAGGCCGTAAGGGGTGTTGTTGGCCGCACCAAGCTCATTGTCAAAGGTGCGTTCGGCGACCCATTCGGAGTTTTCAAAAACAGAGCCAAACAGGTCGAGAAAATCATCCTTCATCAGCTTTGCCGCGCGAATGGGACGGGCAACATAAGGGTGATGCTCCTCCCAGTGGCGGGCAATATCGATCCGTTTGGCAATCCAGATTTTTTCGTGGGAAAGCACATAGTCAACGAATTTCCTGAGCGCTGCAAAACGTCCGGGACGGCCAGCGAGGCGACAGTGAAGGCCAATCGACATCATTTTCGGGGCTCCGGCCTGCCCTTCGGCATAAAGGGCATCAAAACTGTCCTTGAGATAGTCAAAGAACTGGTCACCTGAATTGAACCCCTGGGGGGTGGCAAAGCGCATGTCGTTGGCGTCCAGCGTATAGGGGATGATCAATTGGGCATCGCGCCAATGTTCGCGCCAATAGGGCAAATCATCATCATAGGCGTCCGATAGATAGGCAAACCCAGGGCCTTCGCTATCCAGTTCGGTGGCCAGATCAACGGTATTGACCGAGCAGCGCCCGGTATACCAGCCTAAAGGGCGCTCGCCGGTCAATGCGGTATGCAGCTTGATCGCCTCACGCATGTGGTCGCGTTCCTCGTCGGCACTAAAATCCTTGTATTCGATCCATTTCAGGCCGTGGCTGGCAATTTCCCAGTCGGCTTCCTGCATGGCGGCGACCTGCTCGGGGGAGCGGGCCAGCGCCGTTGCCACGCCAAAAACCGTTATCGGGATCTTTTTGGTGGTAAACAGATCATGCAAGCGCCAGAATCCGGCGCGGGCGCCATATTCGTAAATACTTTCCATGTTCCAGTGGCGCTGGCCGGGCCAGGGGACGGCGCCGACAATCTCGGACAAGAAGGCTTCGGAGGCCTCGTCACCATGTAAAATATTGTTTTCCCCGCCCTCCTCGTAATTGAGAACGAATTGCAGCGCGATCCGGGCGTCGTTGGGCCAGTGGGGATGGGGCGGGGTTTTGCCATACCCGCGCATGTTTCTTGGATATCTTGATAATGTGCTCATGGTTTTATTTATGCCCTGTTGTGACAAACGTCACAATAGGTTTATGAAAAAAGTGGACCAATTGGTCAAATATAGTGCAACATTGAATCGCATTGCCCGGCTGGCCGCTTGGCAAAAGATGGCCGGATGGGTGATAACAAGGTATTATTCAGGGAGGAATGGTATGGCGGGTCATGGACGCCTGACAACGCATGTTCTTGACACCGCGAACGGCAAGCCGGCGGCGGGCATGGGTATAGGTTTGTTTTTTATCGAGAGCATTGATGCGGGTGATGAAGACGAGGAGGTTGCCTTGCTTGTTGAAACGGTTACCAATGCGGATGGCCGATGCGATGGCGCTCTTTTGGAGGGTGAGGAGATGGTGCCCGGGGTTTATGAATTATTGTTTCAGGTCGGGGATTATTTCAAGGCGCTGGGCGTTGAGGATCAATATCCGGCGTTTCTTGATCAGGTGCCGGTGCGCTTTGGCATTAGTAACACGAGCGCGCATTATCATGTGCCGCTTTTGGTTTCCCCTTTTGCCTATTCAACCTATCGGGGATCCTAGGTCATAAACGCATAAACAGGATTGAAATGGTATGAGCCAATTTGTTTGCATAACAGGGGCAAGGGCGCCGGAAACACTGTTTTTCTGTCTCGCGCCGACGGGCTGGTTTTCTGTCTCGCGCCGACGGGCTGGTTTTCAATCCCTTGCAACTTGATTAGGCTTAGCAATTGGCCATATCCTGAAGGACGCTGAAACCGCTGCAATCTACTTCGTCAAAGGTCTCAACCGGGTATTAAACCCGCTTTTTGCCCTTTTCCTTGTATATTTTTGCGGTGTTAAGCGCCATTTGGACCCTGTTTATGAGTTCATGACCTAAAGCGTTTTCTTTGATAGGTGGATACCCACTTGTGCGTCTTAAGAAACGCGACCAAACAAGGATTTAACACATGCGTTCTCATTCAATTTAACCCGGAAGTGCTCTAGAATATGAATTATGTTGGCGTACGGACCACGGTTCGCTTTCTTTTGAATGACACAATGGTGGAGCTCAAGGAGCTTTTGCCAACGCTCACGCTGCTTGATTTTCTCAGGCTGGATCGTGGTTTGGCTGGCGCCAAGGAGGGGTGCGCGGAAGGCGATTGCGGCGCTTGCACCGTATTGGTGGGGCGGGTGAAGGTTAACGGGCTTGTTTATGAAAGCATTAATTCGTGCATACGCTTTGTCGCCTCGCTTGATGGCTGCCATGTGGTTACAATTGAACATCTGGCCGGAAAAAACGGCGCTTTGCATCCGGTGCAACAGGCGCTGGTTGACTATCATGGCTCCCAGTGCGGGTTTTGTACGCCAGGGATGGTGATGTCACTTTATGGGCACTGGATGGCGCGAGGCGCGGGCGACGCCGAAGCCATAAAAGAGGTTTTGCAGGGGAATTTGTGCCGTTGCACCGGTTATAAGCCGATCGTTGACGCGGGCCAGGCGGTATTGGCCGCCGGTGGCGAGCAAGCCGACAAACTGCTGGTTGAACGGGAACAGATAATTACAAAACTGGAAAGCATCAGCGACAACAAGCGGGTGGAAATCGCCGGGGATGATGGGCATTTCATCCTGCCGGCCAATGTCGACGATCTGGCGAAACTGCTGGTTGAAAAACCGCATTTAACGATAGTTTCAGGGGCAACCGATGTCGGGCTTTGGGTGACCAAGCAGATGCGGGAAATTTCCCCGATAGTGTTTATCTCCAATCTTGATCAATTGCGCATGATAGTTGAGACAGAGGATGCGCTCAGTATTGGGGCCGGGGTGACTTACGCTGACTTTCAGGTGATGGTCAAAAAGCATTTTCCTGAGCTTTTGCGCTTCTGGTCGCGCATCGGGGGGGCTCAGGTGCGCAATGCGGGAACGATCGGAGGCAATATCGCCAATGGTTCCCCGATCGGGGACATGGCGCCGCTATTGATTGCCCTGGGCGCGCAAATCACTCTTCGTTATGGCTCAAGGAGGCGGTTTTTGCCGCTTGAAGATTATTTTATTTCCTATGGCAAGCAGGACAGAAAACCGGGCGAATTCATCGAAAGCATTTCCATTCCCTATCCCGACCCACAGGCCAGTTATGCCGCCTATAAAATATCCAAGCGCCATGATGAGGATATTTCTTCGGTTTGCGGGGTGTTTTATCTCAAACTTGATCAGGACAATCGCGTGACCAAAATCACGGTGGTTTTTGGCGGTATGGCGGGCATTCCGGCGCGGGCCCCTGCTGTCGAAAAGTCCTTGATGGACCAGCAATGGAACCAGGAGACGGTATTTTTGGCCATGAAGGAATTTTCTGCGGATTACACCCCGTTAAGCGACTTCAGGGCTTCGGCTGAATATCGCCTGCTGGTGGCGCAAAATCTGCTGCACCGGTTCTATCTTGAAACTATTGGCCAGGTTAGTGAATTAAAGCGGCGGGCACTATTATGAACGCGGCGAACGAGAACAAAAAGGCAGCTCGTACCTCTTGTGTGCATGACAGCGCCCAAAAGCATGTTACGGGCCTGGCGCAATATATTGATGATATTGTCGAGCCGGAAGGAACGCTGCATGCCGCGTTGGGGTTAAGCGAGAGGGCGAGGGCAAAAATAGTTGCGCTTGATCTTGAAAATGTCCTGGCCGCCCCCGGTGTTATGGCGGTAATTACGGCAAAAGACATTGCGGGAGATAATGATATCTCGCCGAGCGGGCTTGATGACGAACCGGTTTTCGCCACTGACAAGGTGGAATTTTTTGGCCAGCCAGTTTTTGCGGTAATTGCCAAAACCCGCGCTCAGGCGCGCCTGGCGGCGTCGCTGGCAAAAATAAAATATCAGGATTTGGCGGCGGTTCTAAATATTGATCAGGCGCTTGAAAGCGGCGCAAAGCTGGTATGCGAGCCGCTGACCCTGAAACGCGGCGACGTTGAAAAGAACATGGCAGCAGCGCCGCGGGTGATTTCGGCAAGCATGCGCATTGGCGGTCAGGATCATTTTTATCTCGAAGGACAGATTACCTTTGCCTTGCCGGGAGAAGACGAAGAAATGCTGCTCTATTGCTCGACCCAGCATCCGAGCGAAGTGCAGCATATGGTGGCGCATGTTCTGGGGGTGCGCAGTCATGAAATCGTGGTCAAGGTACGCCGTTTGGGCGGTGGGTTTGGCGGCAAGGAAACCCAAAGCAATTTGTTCGCCGTCATTGCGGCGCTGGGAGTAAAAAAAACCGGGCGTCCGGTCAAATTAAGGCTCGATCGGGACGAGGACATGATCGCCACCGGCAAGCGTCATGATTTCAAGGTCGATTATGAGGCCGGGTTTGATGAAAACGGGAAAATTGTGGCGGTTGCGGCCAATTTTGCCGCTCGTGCCGGTTTTTCCGCCGATCTGAGCGGTCCGGTGACCGACCGGGCGCTGTTTCATGCCGACAATGCCTATTATTACCCGGCGGTACTTCTCAAATCGCAGCCCCTTAAAACCAACACGGTCTCTAATACCGCCTTTCGCGGCTTTGGCGGCCCGCAAGGGGTTCTGGCGGCTGAGCGGATGATAGAAGAGATCGCCTTCGCCCTTGGAAAAGACCCGCTGGAGATCAGAAAAGCCAATTTTTATGGCACTGATACCAACAATATCACCCCTTATCATCAACAGGTTACGGACAATATCATTCACCGGATAGTTGATGAATTGGAAAAATCCTCCAACTATCAGCAACGCCGCGCCGACATTGTCGCCTTTAACCAACAAAGCCGAATAATCAAACGCGGCATTGCGCTGACCCCGGTCAAGTTCGGGATTTCATTTACCGCAACATGGTTCAATCAGGGCGGGGCCTTACTTCATATTTATGGCGACGGTTCTATCATGCTTAATCATGGCGGAGCCGAAATGGGCCAGGGGCTTTATATCAAGGTGGCGCAAGTGGTGGCTGATGAATTCGGGCTTTCTCTTGATGACATCAAGATTACCGCCACCACCACGGAAAAAGTGCCCAACACGTCAGCCACCGCCGCCTCTTCGGGCTCTGATCTTAATGGAATGGCGGCGCTTGATGCCTGTAACCAGATCAAAAAGCGCCTTGATGAATTTGCTGTTAAAAAATATGGCAGTGATGAGTTGCGTTTTGAAGATGGCCATGTGCATGCCGGAGACAGGGTTTTCAGCTTTGCCGATTTCATCAAGGCGGCCTATATGGAGCGGGTGCAGCTTTCAGCGGCCGGGTTTTACAAAACCCCCGACATTCACTGGGACCGGAAAAAGGGCCAGGGGCGGCCGTTTTTTTACTATTCCTACGGTGCTTCGGTTTCCGAGGTTTCCATAGATACGCTAAGCGGGGAATATCAAGTCGATCGGGTCGATATTTTACACGATGTCGGCAAATCGCTCAATCCGGCGATTGACAGAGGCCAGATTGAGGGCGGGTTCATCCAGGGGATGGGCTGGCTTACTTCGGAAGAATTGTTCTGGAATGAGGCCGGGAAATTGATGACCCATGCCCCTTCGACCTACAAGATCCCGCTCGCTTCGGATGTGCCGCCAATATTCAATGTTGAGATTGCCGATTGGTCGAGCAACCCGGAACGAACGATAAGGCGCTCCAAGGCAGTTGGGGAGCCGCCCCTGATGCTGGCCAATTCAGTTCTTGAAGCCTTGTCGATGGCGGTGGCCTCTGTTGCCAACTATAAAATCTGCCCGCGGCTGGACAGCCCGGCAACCCCTCAACGGGTTTTGCTGGCCGTTAACCGCCTGCAACGGGCCGAGGACAGTGTATGAGCGTATCCTTGTCTGCGCTTGAGCGGTTTATGGATATCCATCCGCAAATGGTGCTGGTGGAAATTTTGCATACGGCAGGATCAAGCCCGCGTGAAAAGGGGGCGTTCATGCTCATTGCCGCCCATGATATGGTGGGCACGATCGGGGGCGGGCAACTAGAATATATCGTGCTGGGCAGTGCGCGCCGGATGTTGGCCGGCAATAAGAGGGAGCACCAATTGCAAGGCCACCAATTGCAAGTGGCGCTTGGCCCTGAAACCGGCCAGTGTTGCGGCGGCAATGTCACCCTGGGGTTGCGCCTGGTCAACAAAGAAACAGAAAAAAATCTACGCCAGCTTGTGGCCCGAAAAGAGGCGCAATACCGCCATGTTTATATCATGGGGGCGGGCCATGTCGGGCGGGCACTGGCCGGGGCGTTGGCGCCATTGCCATTTAAAACCATTGTCGTTGATACGCGCCGGCAGGCGCTTGAGGGATTGCCAAAAAATGTTGAAAGGCGCTTTAGCGCGTTGCCGGAGGCCGAAGTCAGGGCGGCCCCACCGGCAAGCGCTTTTGTCGTTGTAACCCATGATCACGCGCTTGATTTTTTGATTGTGCGCGAAGCGCTGTCACGAAATGATTGTTGTTATGTTGGCATGATCGGGTCGAAAAGCAAACGGGCGGTTTTTGCCTCATGGCTTGAAAAAGAGGGAGAACGGGCTGAGCTTGTTACAAGGCTTGTTTGTCCGATCGGCGGGGATAAAGTCAAAGACAAGCGCCCTGAAATCATTGCGGCGCTGGTGGTAAGTGAAATTCTGGTCCACACTCAAAAACTTCAAAGCGGCAAGCCAATAAAAATAAACAAGACGGCTGGCGTCAAAAGCGGGGGAGAGAAAATTGGTGTCAGGTGAAGCGCCGCCAAAGGTGCCGCCACGTTTGCAACTTAAGGGAATAAGCAAAAGTTTTCCCGGGGTTCTGGCCAATGATCAGGTCAGCTTTGCCATAAAAGGCGGGGAGATCCATGCGCTTTTGGGGGAAAACGGGGCTGGTAAATCGACCCTGGTCAAGATGATTTATGGCATCATGACACCTGAGGCGGGTCACATGGAATGGAATGGAGCGCCCTTGAATGTCCATAATCCGCGCGACGCCCGGCGCAAGGGGATCGGCATGGTGTTTCAGCACTTTTCCCTGTTTGAGGCGCTTACGGTTCTGGAAAATATCGCGCTTGGCATGGATGGGGGCATGTCCCGTTCCGAGTTGGAGAAAAAAGTGCGCGAGGTGATGGCCTCGTATCATTTGACGCTGGATCCGCACCGGGTGGTGTCCACTTTGTCGGTCGGGGAACGCCAGCGGATCGAGATCGTCAGGGCGTTGTTGCTCAACCCCGAATTGCTGATCATGGATGAGCCGACTTCTGTTTTGACCCCGCAGGAAGTCAGCCAGTTGTTCGCAACCTTGAGGCAATTGGCCTCAGAGGGTTGTTCGATCCTTTATATTTCTCATAAGCTCAATGAAATCAAACAATTGTGCGATAATGCAACCATCATGCGCATGGGCCGGGTGGTTGGTGAGTGCAAGCCCGGGGAGGAAACCTCGAACTCGATGGCTGAAAAGATGATCGGAGGCGATCTCAAGGCCTTAAACAAGGGAATGGGGCGGGATTTCGGCCAGGTCGGGTTTGCTGTCAACGGGCTTTGTTTGGCGCTGGGGCATGAATTTGGCACGGCTCTCAAAGATATAAGTTTTTCGGTTCGCAAGGGAGAAATCTTCGGGATTGCCGGGGTGGCGGGCAATGGGCAGAATGAGTTGCTTGAGGCGCTAAGCGGAGAAATGGCGGCTAAAAGCAATGATATCATCAAGATTGGCGATGTTGGCGTTGGTCTGGCCGGGCCCAATAAAAGGCGTATGGCCGGGTTGTGCTCGGTGCCTGAAGAAAGGAACGGGCATGCGGCGGTGGCTGATTTTTCGCTGGCTGACAATGTGGTCTTGAGCGCAAGGGGGCGCAAAAACCTGGTAAAAAACGCGCTTGTTCGCACGCGGGCCGCCAATGATTATGCAAGTGCGGTGATTAAACAATTCAGCGTCATGGCGACCGGTCCGACAGCGTTGGCGGGCTCGCTGTCGGGCGGCAATTTGCAAAAATTCATCATGGGACGCGAAATCATGCAGGCCCCGGAGGTGCTGGTGGTTTCCCAGCCGACCTGGGGGGTGGATGCGGGGGCTGCGGCTTTTATCCATCAGGCGCTTATCGATATGGCCCAAAAAGGCTCGGCGATCATTGTCATCTCCCAGGATCTGGACGAACTTTTGGCGCTAAGTGACACGCTTTGCGTGATCAATCAGGGGCGCTTGAGCGCACCCATGGAAGTTAAAAATGCTTCGATTGAACAAATCGGCCTTTTGATGGGTGGCATTCACGGACAGGAAAATCCGGCCTCCATTGGCCCCGTGGCTGAACAGGGGGAGGTGGCCAATGCAAATCAGGCTTGAAAAACGTGCCGAGCCAAGCAAAAAAATGGTTTTTATTACCCCGCTTATGGCAATAATTCTGACCATGATCACGGGGGCGGTAATTTTTTCGATCATTGGTTATGACGGCATTGGCGCGGTGCGTGAAATCTTTCTTACCCCGCTGACCAATTCCCTCAAATGGCAGGATCTGGGGGTCAAGGCGGCGCCGCTGATTTTGATCGGGGTCGGGCTGGCGATCGGGTACAGGGCCAATGTGTGGAATATCGGGGCCGAAGGGCAATATGTAGTTGGCGCGCTGGCCGGAACCGGGGTGGCGCTGGCCACTTGGGACATGCAGGGCTGGTGGATTTTGCCGTTGATGATAATTGCCGGAATTGCCGGGGGCATGGCCTATGCCGCCATTCCGGCTTTTTTGAAGGTACGCTTGCGGGTCAGTGAAATCCTTACCTCCCTGATGCTGACCTATGTCGCTATTCAACTGCTTTATTATCTGGTGCAGGGGCCGTGGAAAGACCCGACAGGGTTTGGCTTTCCGCAAACCCGCCTGTTCAACCAGTCCCAGGTTTTGCCGATGGTAGTTCCCGGCACGGTCATGCATCTCGGGGTGCCGATTGCCATTATCGTTGCCTTGATATTTGCTTTTCTCATGACACGCTCGATTTTTGGCTTTCAGGTGAGAGTGGTTGGCGCCGCGGAGCAGGCGGCGCGCTATGGTGGGTTTTCCTCTGCAAAAACGGTATGGCTGGTCTTGATGATTTCAGGAGGGCTGGCCGGGCTGGCCGGAATATTGGAGGCGGCGGGCCCGTTTGAGCAAATGGTTCCCGGTTTTCCTTCCAATTATGGATTTACCGCCATTATCGTTGCCTTTCTTGGGCGCTTGAACCCGCTGGGGGTTATTTTTGCCGGTTTTGTTCTGGCGATAACCTATGTCGGGGGGGATGTGGCACAAACCACCATTGGCCTGCCCAAGGCGGCAACCGGACTGTTTCAGGCGTTGATGCTATTTTACCTTTTGGCCTCTGACATTCTGATCCGCTACCGGGTGGTGGCAAAACCCGCCCTGAACCCGGAGAGCGGCATATGAGCATTGAATTTACCATCGCGATCATTGTTACGGTGGTCGGGGCCTCGACCCCGATTTTGCTGGCCGCGCTTGGCGAGCTGGTGGTGGAAAAAAGCGGGGTGCTCAATCTCGGGGTTGAAGGGATGATGCTGGTTGGGGCGGTCAGCGGGTTCGCCATAACCTTTATGAGTGGTAATCCGTGGCTGGGGGTTGTGGCGGCAATGGCGGCGGGGGCGCTGGCCGCTTTGCTGTTCGGGTTTCTCGTTTTGACCTTAAGCGCCAATCAGGTGGCCACCGGTTTGGCGCTGACCATATTTGGCATTGGCCTTTCCGCCCTGATGGGGGAAGGGTTTGTCGGCAAGACGATACCGATTTTTAGTTCCGTCTTTCCGCAATCCCTGGCGGGGGACCCTGTATGGCGGGTATTTTTCGGCTATAGTCCGATTGTTTATTTTTCCTTTATCATGGTGGCGGCCACGGGCTGGTTCCTGCAACATACAAGGGCTGGCCTGATTTTGCGCGCGGTCGGAGAGAACGACAATTCAGCCCATTCAATCGGTTATTCGGTTGTTGCGGTGCGCTATGGCGCGGTGGCGTTTGGCGGCGCGATGGCGGGTGTTGCCGGGGCATTTTTTTCGATGGTCTTGATCCCGATGTGGACCGAGCAGATAACGGCGGGACGGGGCTGGATTGCCCTGGCGCTGGTGGTATTTGCCGCCTGGCGTCCTTATCGCCTGCTGGCCGGGGCCTATTTGTTTGGCGGGGTGATGACCCTTGAGCTACATGCAAAAGCCGCCGGGTTTTCGTTTGTTCCGCCGGAATTCTGGGCGGCGTTGCCTTATCTGGCAACGATCGGGGTTCTGGCTGCTATTTCCATGCGTAAAAACAGCGTTTCAAATTCACCGGCCTGTCTTGGCAAGCCGTTTAATCCAAGTAATTAACCGGGGACATCCCCCTAAACAAACCACAGGAGTGAAATATGACACGAATTTCCCGCCGTAATTTTGTTCAGGCAGCCGGGGCCGCCGCGGCCCTGCCGCTGATCGCGCGTCCGGCATTCAGCCAGGAACCACTCAAGATCGCTTTCATGTATGTTGGCCCCGTAGGTGATTTTGGCTGGAGTTGGGCCCATGATCACGCCCGTAAACTGATGGCTGACGAGATGGGGGGGCTGGTTTCCACTTCTTATGTGGAAAGCGTTCCTGAAGGGCCGGACGCCGAACGAGTGTTGCGCGAGTTCGCCCAGCAGGGCAACAAGCTGATTTTTGCCACCTCATTTGGCTATATGAACCAGGTGGTCAAGGTTTCCCGGCAGTTCCCGGATGTAAAATTCGAGCATGCAACCGGCTATCAGCGCACCAAGAACATGGCGACCTATAATGCGCGCTTTTATGAGGGCCGCGCCGTTTTGGGCACCATTGCCGGGCATATGTCCAAATCAGGCATTGGCGGTTATATCGCTTCGTTCCCCATTCCCGAGGTGGTGATGGGGATCAACGCATTTACGCTGGCGGCGCAAAAGGTCAATCCCGATTTCAAGACCAAGGTTATCTGGGTCAATTCCTGGTTTGATCCGGCAAAAGAGGCCGATGCCACCCGCGCCATGATCGATCAGGGGGTTGATGTGATTACCCAGCATACCGATAGTCCGGCTCCCTTGCAGGTGGCCGAAGAGCGCGGGGTGATCGGGTTTGGTCAGGCGGCCGACATGTCTTCGTTCGCCCCCAAGGCGCAAATGACCGCGATCGAAGATAATTGGGCCCCTTATTATATCAAACGGGCGCGCGCGGTTATCGATGGAACATGGACTTCGGGGGATACCTGGTGGGGTCTTAAAGAGGGTGCTGTCAGAATGTCCCCTTATAATCCGGCAATGCCTGAAAATGTCGTTATGGCGGCGGAAGCTGTGCGCAACGGCATTATTGAGGGCACTTATGACACTTTTGCCGGACCAATCAATGACCAGAACGGGGTTGAGCGCGTTCCCAGCGGTGGCACCCAAAACGATGGTCAGCTTTTGACCATGGATTGGTATGTCCAGGGGGTGCAGAGCTAAAAGCTTTGACGCACCTGTTTTGATTGTTTCAAAGAGGCGGCTGCAACCGCCTCTTTGAGCTGTCTCACGTTTTTCAACGTAAAAATCATCATATATAATTGGGGGAGCAGGGATGTCCGGTTTCGCGATTTTTTGGGAATGGCTGGGGTTTGGCGTGCGCTGGTTGCATGTAATTACCGCCATCGCCTGGATCGGATCCTCGTTTTATTTCATTGCGCTTGATCTGGGGCTGGTTTACCGGCCGCATCTACCCAAAGGGGCAACGGGAGAAGAATGGCAGGTGCATGGGGGGGGATTTTATCATGTCGAGAAATATATGGTGGCCCCGGAAGCGCTGCCCGAGCACCTGACCTGGTTCAAATGGGAAAGTTACGCCACCTGGCTAAGTGGATTTACCCTTTTGGCACTGGTTTATTATGCCGGGGCCGATCTTTATCTGATCGATCGCAATGTCCTTGATATTTCGGTTCTCGGGGCAATCGGGCTGTCGGTGGCCTCGATTGGCCTGGGGTGGCTGGTTTATGATTTATTGTGCAAATCCCCCTTGGGCAAAAGCACCACCGGGTTGATGGTGGTCTTGTTCTTCATTCTGGTAGTGCTGGCTTGGGGTTATACCCAGATATTCACCGGGCGGGCGGCGATGCTGCACATGGGGGCCTTTACCGCCACCATCATGACGGCGAATGTGTTTTTCATCATCATTCCCAACCAGAAAATCGTAGTGGCCGATCTCAAGGCAGGCAAAGCGCCCGATCCCAGGTTGGGCCAACAGGCCAAGCAGCGCTCGCTGCACAATAATTACCTGACCCTGCCGGTGATATTCTTCATGCTCTCAACCCATTATCCGCTGGCCTTTGCCACAAAGTATAACTGGCTGATTGCCGGGCTGATTTTTCTGGTCGGGGTGGTGATAAGGCATTATTTCAACACCAAACATGCGCGCAAGGGGACGCCAAACTGGACCTGGGCGGTGGCGGCGGCTTTGTTCGGCCTGATCATCTGGCTTTCCAGTTCGCCAAAACTTCCTGGCGCCGGTGAGGGGGAACTGGCGGCGCGTTCGGCGCAACCTTTCCTGGCGGCGCCGCAGTTCGCCGATGTGCGCGACACCGTTCTGGCGCGCTGTTCGATGTGCCACAGCACCGAGCCAAGCTGGGATGGGGTCGCCGAGGCGCCGAAAAACATTATTTTTGACAGCGATGCCTCAATCGCAATCAATGCGCGCCGGATCTATCTGGAGGCCGGGCTGACAAACGCCATGCCGCCGGGCAATGTCACAATGATGGAGACTTGGGAACGCCAGTTGATTGTTGACTGGTATGACCAGACGGTGAGTAAAGAGCCATGGCTGGCCCAATGAACAACAAAATTATTCGTGGCCGGGTGCTGAGCTTTCTTGACAGGCCCGAGGGGCCGGATGACCATTCTTCGTATATTTATATTGAAGATGGGGCGGTGGTCATTGCCGGCGGCAAAATATTGGCGCTTGATGAGTTCGATAATATTAAAGATCGGTTTTTGGGTGAAATCATTGATCACCGGCCGCACCTGATCATGCCTGGTCTGATCGACTTGCATATTCATTTTGTCCAGATGCAGGTTGTCGCCTCCTATGCGGCCAACCTCTTGGAATGGCTTGATAAGTATACTTTTGTCGAGGAGCAAAGATTTGCCGAACCCGGGCATGGGAGACGGATTGCCTCGGAGTTCTTCGACACTTTGATCCGGTATGGCACAACCAGCGCCGCCGCTTATTGTTCGGTGCACCCCGCTTCCGTTGAGGCTTATTTTTCCGAAGCGCAAGGGCGCAACATGCTCATGATCGGGGGCAAGTGCATGATGGATCGCAATTGTCCGCCAGAACTTTCTGATAGTGCGCAAAAGGGCTATGACGAAACAAAAATGCTGATTGAAAAATGGCACGGGGTTGGGCGCAATCTTTATGCGATCACGCCGCGTTTCGCCATCACCTCAACCCCTGGGCAAATGGAAATGGTCAAGGCGCTGGTTGAGGAAAACCCCAGCGCCTATGTTCAGACCCATCTGGCTGAAAACAATGAGGAAATAGCCTTTACCAGAGAGCTTTATCCCGAGGCGGCTGATTATACCGAAATTTATGAGCATTATGGTTTGCTTGGATCCAAAAGCCTGTTTGGCCACTCGATTCATCTGAGCGAGCGCGAGCTTTCAGTGCTGGCTGAGACCAGATCGGTGGCGGTGGCGTGTCCGACCTCCAACCTGTTTTTAGGTTCGGGGCTGTTTGATTATGAGCGGGTCAGCAAAGCGGGGGTGCCGGTCGGGGTGGCAACCGATATTGGCGGGGGGACCAGTTTTTCCATGCTGAAAACGATGGACGAGTTTTATAAGGTTCAGCAACTCAAGGGCAACCGGATAAACCCTCTCTTGTCTTTTTACCATATGAGTCTAGGCAATGCGCGCGCTTTGTCACTGTCCGACAGGATCGGAACGCTCGCTGTGGGCTCGGACGCCGATATTGTCGTGCTTGACGCGCGGGCAACGCCGGAAATGGCGCTTCGTTTTCAAACGGTAAAGTCCCTTGGCGAAGAATTGTTCCTGTTGCAAACGCTGGGTGATGACCGGGCGGTCGTTGAAACCTATGTCGCAGGAAAAGCGATGAAAAGCGCT